>JAANMX010000374.1_pt1 | contig 60413 bp, 68 predicted proteins | sample 7279681 | NCBI WGS metagenome assembly JAANMX01 (sample SAMN14094542, study PRJNA606508) | bioreactor metagenome | isolation source: A lab-scale SPAN reactor treating ammonium-rich wastewater day 351 | place: Ireland: Galway | collected 2018-01-01
TGATCGCGCCGATCGCCATGGAGCAGGGGCTGCGCTTTGCCATCCGCGAGGGCGGGCGCACCGTGGGCGCCGGCGTCGTCGCCAGGGTCGTGCAGTGACGAGATTCGCCGCGGGGCGCCGGTGCGCCCCGTCCGTTCTTTAGCCCGCAGCCGCGCGCTGCACCGTTCTTTGGGATACCCATCATGCAGAACCAGAAGATCCGCATCCGCCTGAAGGCCTTCGACTACCGGCTGATCGACCAGTCGGCGGCCGAGATCGTCGACACGGCCAAGCGCACCGGAGCCGTGGTGCGCGGCCCCGTGCCGCTGCCCACGCGCATCCAGCGCTACGACGTGCTGCGCTCGCCGCACGTCAACAAGACATCCCGCGACCAGTTCGAGATCCGCACGCACCAGCGTCTGATGGACATCGTCGATCCCACCGACAAGACCATCGACGCGCTGACCAAACTCGACCTGCCGGCCGGTGTGGACGTGAAGATCTACGTGCAGCAGGCCGAGGGCTGGAGGGGCTGACGGCGCTTCGCGATCCCCGGGTCCGGTGTTTTCGCCGCCCGGGGCGGGGCCCGCGCCGCCGGCGGGCAGTGGCGCATGGCGCAACGCGATCGCCGGCCGGGTCGATCTGGCCGTTGTGCAGGAAGCGTCTCGAATTGCCACTCGCGCTGCCGCCTGCTATGATCGCGGTCTTTTTCCGGGTCGACCCGCCTCGCGCAGGGGCGGCCCGAGCATCACACCCGGCCAACCGCAGCCGGGATCGGGAGAAAACAATGAGCCTTGGCCTTGTGGGACGCAAGGTCGGCATGATGCGCATCTTCACCGACGATGGCGACTCCATTCCGGTGACGGTGCTCGACGTGTCGGACAACCGCGTCACCCAGATCAAGACCGTCGAGAACGACGGTTACAGCGCAGTGCAACTCACCTACGGCAAGCGCCGCGCCACCCGCGTCACCAGGCCCCAGGCCGGGCACTTCGCGAAAGCGGGGGTCGAGGCCGGCAGCATCGTTCGCGAATTCCACGTTGCTCCCGAGGCGCTGGGCGACCTGAAGCCGGGCGCGGTCGTGCAGGTCGGGATCTTCTCGGCCGGCCAGAAAGTCGACGTGCACGGCACCTCGATCGGCAAGGGCTTCGCCGGCACGATCAAGCGTCACAATTTCGGCTCGGGCCGCGCCTCGCACGGCAACTCGCGTTCGCACAACGTGCCGGGCTCGATCGGCATGGCGCAGGATCCGGGTCGCGTATTCCCGGGCAAGCGCATGTCGGGCCATCTCGGCGCGGTCGCCAGCACGGTGCAGAACCTCGAGGTCGCCCGCGTCGACGCCGAGCGCGGTCTGCTGATGGTGCGTGGCGCGGTGCCCGGCTCGAGGAACGGCAACGTCGTCGTGACCCCGACGGTGCGCACACCGTCCCCGGGCAAGCGCGCGGCGAGCCAGGCGTGAGGAGCGTGAGCCCATGGAACTGAACCTGCTCGACGCCACCGGCCAGCCTGCAGCGAAGGTCGAGGCGCCGGATACCATTTTCGGCCGTGAGTTCAACGAACCGCTGATTCACCAGGTGGTGGTTGCCTATCGGGCGAACGGTCGCAGCGCGAACCGTGCGCAGAAGGACCGCGGCGCCGTCAGGCACTCCACCAGGAAACCGTTTCGCCAGAAAGGCACCGGGCGGGCGCGCGCCGGCATGACCTCCAGCCCGCTGTGGCGTGGCGGCGGCAGGATCTTCCCGAATTCGCCCGAAGAGAACTTCTCGCACAAGGTGAACCGGAAGATGTATCGGGCTGGCGTCTGCTCGATCCTCTCGCAACTCGTGCGCGAAGGCCGCGTCGCGGTCATCGAGGACATCGCGGTCGACGCCCCGAAGACCCGCTTGCTCGCCGGCAAGCTCGAGGCGATGGGCATGGGCCTGAACGGCAAGTCGGTGCTGGTCATTACCGACAACCTCGACGAGAACCTCTACCTCGCGTCGCGCAACCTGCCGCACGTGCTGGTGGTCGAGCCGCGTCACGCCGACCCGGTGTCGCTGGTGCACTTCAGCAACGTGTTGATCACCAGGCCCGCACTGGCCAGAGTCCAGGAGATGCTGGGATGAACCAGGAACGTCTGATGACGGTGCTCGTGGCGCCCATCGTCTCCGAGAAGGCGACGATGGTCGCCGAGAAGAACGGCCAGGTGGCGTTCCGCGTGCTGCAGGACGCGACCCGGGACGAGATCAGGGCTGCGGTGGAACTGCTGTTCAAGGTCCAGGTCGAGTCGGTGCAGGTGCTCAACCAGAAGGGCAAGCAGAAGCGCTTCGGCCGCTTCAACGGCCGCCGGCGCCACGTCCGCAAGGCCTACGTGAACCTGAAGCCGGGCCAGGAAATCAACTTCGCGGAGGCCATCTAGATGGCGGTCGTCAAGACGAAACCGACTTCGCCGGGCCGTCGCGCGATGGTGAAGATCGTGACGCCGGGCCTGCACAAGGGCGGCCCGGTGCCCGCGCTGACGGAATCGAAGAAGCGCGGCTCGGGGCGCAACAACCTGGGCCACATCACCACGCGGCACAAGGGCGGCGGGCACAAGGCGCACTACCGGGTGGTGGATTTCCGCCGCAACAAGGACGGCGTCCCGGCCCGGGTCGAACGTATCGAATACGACCCGAACCGCAGCGCGCACATCGCCCTGCTGTGCTATGCCGACGGCGAGCGCCGCTACATCCTGGCGCCACGCGGCATTGTCCCCGGGGCGATGCTGATGAGCGGAGCCGAGGCGCCGATCCGGGCCGGCAACGCGCTGCCCATCCGCAACATCCCGGTGGGTTCGTCGATCCACTGCATCGAGATGCTGCCGGGCAAGGGTGCGCAGCTTGCGCGCTCCGCGGGCACTTCGGTGCGGCTGCTGGCGCGCGAAGGCGCGTACGCGCAGCTGCGGCTGCGCTCGGGCGAGATCCGCAAGGTACATATCGAGTGCCGCGCGACGATCGGCGAGGTCGGCAACGAGGAGCACAGTCTTCGAACGATCGGCAAGGCTGGTGCGAACCGCTGGCGCGGCATCCGCCCGACCGTTCGGGGTATCTGCATGAACCCGGTCGACCATCCGCACGGCGGCCGCTCCAATGGCGGCGGCCACCCGGTCTCCCCGTGGGGCGCTCCGACCAAGGGCTTCAAGACGCGTCGCAACAAGCGCACCGACACGATGATCGTGCAGCGCCGCGGCCGCAAGTAAACAGGCGAGTGACGAGCAAGTTATGGCACGTTCAGTCAAGAAAGGGCCCTTCGTCGACGCCCACCTGATGCACAAGGTGGACGTCGCGCTGGCCACCAAGGACAAGAAACCGATCCGCACCTGGTCGCGCCGTTCGACGGTCGTGCCCGAGTTCATCGGGTTGACGATCGCGGTGCACAACGGCAAGCAGCACGTGCCGGTGTTCATCAACGAGAACATGGTGGGCCACAAGCTGGGCGAGTTCGCGCTGACCCGCACATTCAAGGGGCACGCGGCCGACAAGAAGGCGCCGGTGAAGCGCTAGGGGGAACGAAACATGCAAACCCAGGCCATCCTGCGCGGAGTACACCTGTCGGCCCAGAAGGGCCGGCTGGTGGCCGACATGGTGCGCGGCAAGCCAGTCGAGCAGGCGCTGAGCATCCTCGCCTTCTCGCCGAAGAAGGCGTCGAAGATCGTCAGGAAGGTGCTCGAGTCGGCGATCGCCAATGCCGAGCACAACGACGGCGCCGACGTCGACGAACTCGAGGTCACGGCGATCCACGTCGAAAAGGGCACGTCGATGCGGCGCTTTCACGCCCGCGCGAAAGGCCGCGGCTGCCGGATCGAGAAGCAGACCTGCCACATCTACGTCACCGTCGGCGACAGGTAAGGGCCCGGAAGGAACCACATGGGACAGAAAATTCATCCGACCGGTTTCCGGCTCGCCGTCAGCCGCAACTGGACGTCGCGCTGGTTCGCCACCGGAGAGCAGTACGCGAAGACGCTCAACGACGACATCAAGGTGCGCGAGTACCTGCGGCGCAAGCTGCGCAGCGCCTCGGTCGGGCGCGTGCTGATCGAGCGTCCCGCCAGGAACGCGCGCATCACGATCTTCTCGGCGCGTCCGGGCGTGGTGATCGGCAAGAAGGGCGAGGACATCGAGCTGCTCAAAGGCGACCTGCAGCGGCTGATGGGCGTGCCGGTGCACGTCAACATCGAGGAGATCCGCAAGCCCGAGATCGACGCGCAGCTGATCGCCGACTCGATCACCCAGCAGCTCGAGAAGCGCATCATGTTCCGTCGCGCGATGAAGCGCGCGATGCAGAACGCCATGCGGCTGGGCGCCCAGGGCATCAAGATCATGAGCTCCGGACGGCTCAACGGCGCCGAGATCGCGCGTCGCGAGTGGTATCGCGAGGGCCGCGTTCCGCTGCACACGCTGCGCGCCGACATCGACTACGGCACCTCGCAGGCGCTCACCACCTACGGCATCATCGGCGTCAAGGTGTGGGTCTACAAGGGCGATACGCTGGCTCGCCACGAGGCGCCGCTGGGCGCCGAGAAAGAAGCGCTGCCCGCGCCGGATCGCGAAGACCGCCGCACGCGTCGCGCGCCGGGCCGACCGGGTGCCCGCGGTCCGCGCCGCCGCGCCGATGGCGAGGCCGGTGCTGCGGCTGCCGACCGGCCCGCCGAGCAGGCGCCGGAGGCCCCGAAGACCGCCGTCAAGCGGGTGCGCAAGGTGGCCGGTCCCTCGGCCGACGGCGACAAGAAGCGCGAACAGGAGTGAGCGATGCTGCAACCCGCTCGACGCAAGTACAGGAAAGAGCAGAAAGGCCGCAACAAGGGCATCGCCACGCGCGGCACCTCGGTTTCGTTCGGCGACTTCGGCCTGAAGGCCACCGGCCGCGGCCGCCTGACGGCGCGCCAGATCGAGGCCGCGCGCCGGGCGATGACGCGCCACATCAAGCGTGGCGGCCGGGTCTGGATCCGCATCTTCCCCGACAAGCCGGTTTCGAAGAAGCCGGCCGAGGTCCGCATGGGCAACGGCAAGGGCAACCCCGAGTACTACGTGGCCGAGATTCAACCGGGCAAGGTGCTCTACGAGATGGACGGCGTGAACGAGACGCTGGCCCGCGAGGCATTTGCCCTCGCGGCAGCCAAGCTGCCGATCGGGACGATCTTCGTCTCCCGCATGGTCGGGGCCTGAGCGCCACCGGCGACAACAAGGGCAGGAACATGAAAGCCAAAGAGCTGCGCGCCAGGGATTCCGTGGCGCTCGGGAAGGAACTCGGCGAATTGCTCAAGGCGCACTTCTCGCTGCGCATGCAGATCGCCACGCAGCAACTCACCAACACCAGCCAGCTCGGCAAGACGCGTCGCGACATCGCGCGCGTGCGCACCGTGATGAACGAGAAGGCGGCTGCCAAATGACGACGAATCAGGCGACGGCGGACGCTCCCGCCGCCAGGACCGCGGTCAAGCGCACGCTGGTCGGGCGCGTGGTCAGCAACAGGATGCAGAAGACGGTCACGGTGCTGATCGAGCGCCGCGTCAAGCATCCGGTGTATGGCAAGTACATCGTGCGCAGCACCCGATGCCACGCGCACGCCGAGTCGCCCTACAACGAAGGCGACCTGGTCGAGATCCAGGAATGCCGCCCGGTGTCGCGCACCAAGGCGTGGAAGGTGACCAGGCTGGTGACTGCGGCCTCCGCCTGAGGCCCGGACGCCGTCGCGGGCGCGCGCTCGCGGCGGCCGGGGGCGAGCCGCTGCGGACGCCGCGACCCTGGAACAGACTGGCTTGCGTGACCACCGCGCGCATGCGATAATATTCGGCTCTGGTTGGCGCTCGGCTGTCGCCGCCAGATCACCCAAACCACGGGACCAATACTGACCGCGAGCGGGCCCGCCAGGCCGCGAGCGGATCAAGTTGGGGCAGACAAATGATCCAGATGCAAACGACGCTGGACGTCGCCGACAATACCGGCGCGCGCTCGGTCATGTGTATCAAGGTGCTCGGCGGCTCGAAGCGCCGCTACGCCGGCATCGGCGACATCATCAAGGTCTCGGTGAAGGACGCGCAACCGCGCGGCCGAGTGAAGAAGGGCGAGATCTACAACGCGGTGGTCGTGCGTACGGCCAAGGGCGTGCGTCGCCAGGACGGCTCGCTGATCCGCTTCGATGGCAACGCCGCGGTCCTGCTCAACGCGAAACTCGAGCCGATCGGCACCCGCATTTTCGGGCCGGTCACGCGCGAACTGCGCACCGAGCGTTTCATGAAGATCGTTTCGCTCGCACCGGAGGTGATCTGATGCAGAAGATCCGCAAAGGCGACGAAGTGATCGTCGTCGCCGGGCGCGACAAGGGCAAGCGCGGCACGGTGCTGCGCCGGGTCGATGCCGCGCACCTGGTCGTCGAAGGCGTGAACGTCGTCAAGAAACACGTTCGCCCGAACCCGATGAAGGGCCAGACGGGCGGCATCGTCGACAAGTCGATGCCGATCGACCAGTCGAACGTGATGCTGCTCAATCCGGCCACCGGAAAGGGCGATCGCGTCGGCGTGAAGACGCTCGAGGATGGCCGCAAGGTCCGGGTCTTCCGGTCCAACGGCGAAATGGTGAATGCATGAGGGTGAACGCCCGGGGGTGAATGCCCGGGCCACATTGGGAAATCGAAATGGCTCGCCTGCAACAGCACTACCGCGACAAGGTCGTCCCCGACCTGATGACGAAGTTCGGCTACAGGTCGGTGATGCAGGTGCCGCGCATCACCAAGATCACGCTGAACATGGGCGTGTCGGAGGCGGTGGCGGACAAGAAGGTCCTCGACAACGCCTCGGCCGACCTCACGAAGATCGCCGGCCAGAAGGTCGTCACGACCCGCGCGAAGAAGGCGATCGCGGGCTTCAAGATCCGCGCCGGCTACCCGATCGGCTGCATGGTCACGCTGCGCGGCGAGCGCATGTTCGAGTTCCTCGATCGCCTGGTCACGATCGCGCTGCCGCGGGTGCGCGACTTCCGTGGCATCTCCGGCAAGGCGTTCGACGGCCGCGGCAACTACAACATCGGGGTGAAGGAACAGATCATCTTCCCCGAGATCGAGTACGACAAGGTCGATGCGCTGCGTGGCCTGAACATCAGCATCACCACCACCGCGAAGAACGACGAGGAAGCCAGGGCGCTGCTGGCCGCCTTCAGGTTCCCGTTCCGCAACTGAATCGAGGAAGCACAAAAGTGGCCAAACTCGCCATGATCAACCGCGACCTGAAGCGTCAGGCGATGGTGCGCAGGTTCGCCGCCCGACGCAAGGCGCTCGGGGCGATCATCGCCGACCAGTCGCTGTCCCAGGAAGATCGCTATCAGGCGCGCCTGAAGCTGCAGGCCCTGCCGCGCGATTCCAGCCCGACGCGGCTGCGCAATCGCTGCGAAATCACGGGGCGCCCGCGCGGCACCTTCCGCAAGTTCGGGCTCGGGCGCAACAAACTTCGCGAGGTCGCGATGCGCGGCGAAATCCCGGGCCTGACCAAGGCGAGCTGGTAAACGAGGAATCCATCATGAGCATGAGCGATCCGGTCGCCGACATGTTCACGCGCATCCGCAACGCGCAGCGCGTCGAAAAGGAATCGGTGTCAATGCCGTCGTCCAAGCTGAAAGTGGCGATCGCGCAGGTCCTGAAGGACGAGGGTTACATCGACGGCTTCGCGGTCAAGGGCGAAGGCGTCAGGAACGAGCTCGAAGTCCAGCTCAAGTACTACGCCGGCCGCCCCGTCATCGAGCGGCTCGAGCGGGTTTCGCGGCCCGGACTGCGTGTCTACCGCGGTCGCGATGCGCTGCCGCAGGTGATGAACGGTCTGGGCGTGGCAATCGTCACCACGCCCAGGGGCGTCATGACCGACCGCCGTGCGCGCGCCAGCGGCGTGGGCGGCGAAGTCATCGCCTACGTGGCCTGACGGAGGTTGGCATGTCCCGAGTAGGCAAGAATCCGGTCGTCGTGCCGGCAGGCGTCGAAGTGGCGCTGTCCGGCGGCGCGATCACCGTCAAGGGTCCGCTGGGAACGTTGACGCAACGGATCGACCCGCTGGTGGCAATCACCCGCGACGGCGCGCAACTCGGTTTTCCGCCGGCCGACGGGAGCCGCGAGGCGAACGCGATGAGCGGCACCTACCGTGCGCTGGTGGCCAACATGGTGCAGGGCGTCTCGAAGGGTTTCGAGAAGAAGCTGCAACTCGTCGGCACCGGCTACCGGGCGCAGGCGCAGGGCGCGAACCTGAACCTGTCGCTCGGGTTCTCGCACCCGGTGGTCTATCGGCTGCCGGCCGGCGTGAAGGCCGAGACGCCCACGCAGACCGACATCGTGATCAAGGGCCCCGACAAGCAGGTGGTCGGCCAGGTCGCTGCCGAGATCCGCGCGTTTCGCGAACCCGAGCCATACAAGGGCAAGGGCGTGCGCTACGCCGACGAGCGTGTGGCGTTGAAGGAAGTGAAGAAGAAGTAGGCCCTTTGGCCGCTTCCGGGGAATCGACCGATGGACAAGAACCAATCCCGTCTGCGCCGCGCCCGCCAGACACGGCTGAAGATCCGCGAACTGCGGGCTCGCCGCCTGACGGTGCACCGCACCCACCTGCACATCTACGCCAGCATCCTCGACGACGCCGGCGAGAAGGTGCTCGTTTCGGCCTCGACCGTCGAGCAGGAGGTCCGTGCGCAACTGGCGGGCCGGCAGGGTCGCGGCGGCAACGCCAGCGCCGCCGCGCTGGTGGGCAAGCGCCTGGCCGAGAAGGCTCTGGCGGCAGGCATCGAAAGCGTGGCCTTCGATCGCAGCGGCTACCGTTTCCACGGGCGCGTGAAGGCGCTCGCCGAAGCGGCGCGCGAAGCGGGTCTGAAGTTCTGAGCGGACGGATTCGAACATGGCAAAGATCCAGGCGAAAGTGGCCGGCAAGAGCGCCGAGGAGCGCGACGACGGCCTGCGCGAGAAGATGATCGCGGTCAACCGCGTCACCAAGGTCGTCAAGGGCGGCCGCATCCTTGGCTTCGCGGCGCTCACCGTGGTCGGTGACGGCGACGGTCGCATCGGCATGGGCAAGGGCAAGTCGCGCGAGGTGCCGGTGGCGGTGCAGAAGGCGATGGACGAGGCGCGGCGCAAGCTGGTCAAGGTTCCGTTGCGCGGCGGCACGCTGCATCACCAGGTCATGGGGCGCCACGGCGCCTCGGTGGTGATGCTCAAGCCGGCGCCCGATGGCACCGGCATCATTGCCGGCGGGCCGATGCGCGCGATCTTCGAGGTGATGGGCGTCAGCAACGTGGTCGCCAAGAGCCACGGTTCGTCGAATCCGTACAACCTGGTTCGCGCGACGCTCGACGCGTTGCGCAACCTGAACACACCGGCCGAAATCGCGGCCAAGCGCGGCAAGTCCGTCGAGGAGATTCTCGGCTGAGCCCTGATGGGCGTGCCGGCGGTGTGCGCCGGCCGATGGAGAGCACGATGAGCAGGAAGATGCTGAAAGTGACCCTGGTCAAGAGCCCGATCGGCACGCGCGGCACGCACCGCGCGACCGTGCTCGGCCTGGGGCTGAAGAAGATCAACCAGACGCGCGAACTGGAAGACACGCCCGCGGTGCGCGGAATGATCAACAAGGTGGCGTACCTGGTCCGGGTGCACTGAAGATGAAACTGAACGAACTGAAACCCGCCGAAGGCAGCACGCACGCGCGCAAGCGCGTCGGCCGCGGCATCGGCTCGGGCCTGGGCAAGACCGGCGGCCGTGGGCACAAGGGTCAGAAATCGCGCTCGGGCGGTTTCCACAAGGTCGGCTTCGAAGGCGGCCAGATGCCGCTGCAGCGCCGCCTGCCCAAGCGGGGCTTTCGCTCGATGAGCGCGGGCGAGACGGTCGAGGTGCGACTGTCCGACCTCGAGCGCATCGGCGGCGGTGACGTCGACCTGCTGGCGCTCAAGGCGGCCGGCGTGGTGCCGCAGCTCGCGCTGGGCGCCAAGGTGATCCTGTCGGGCGCACTGACACGCGCGGTCAACCTGAAGGGCGTGGGCGCGACCCGGGGCGCGAAGGCCGCGATCGAGGCCGCGGGCGGCTCGGTCTCCTGACGCGCGGACACGACACCCGGAACAGCCACGTGGCAACGAACCCCGCAGCGCTGGTCAAGGCAGGCAAGTTCGGCGACCTCAAGCGCCGGCTGATCTTCCTGGTGCTCGCGCTCGTCGTGTACCGGGTCGGTGCGCACATCCCGGTGCCGGGCATCGACCCGGACCAGCTCGCGCAGCTGTTCCGCGGCCAGCAGGGCGGCATCCTCGGGATGTTCAACCTGTTCTCGGGCGGTGCGCTGTCGCGCTTCACCGTGTTCGCGCTGGGGATCATGCCGTACATCTCGGCGTCGATCATCATGCAGCTGCTCACGGTGGTCGTGCCGGTGCTGGAAGCCAAGAAGAAGGAAGGCGAGGCCGGGCGGCGCGAGATCACCAAGTACACGCGCTGGTTCACCGTCGGGCTGGCCACGTTCCAGGCCATCGGCATCGCGATCGCGATCGAGGCGCAGCCGGGGCTGGTGATCGATCCGGGTCCCGCATTCCGCTTCACGAGCGTGGTCTCGCTGGTCACCGGCACGATGTTCCTGATGTGGCTGGGCGAGCAGATCACCGAGCGCGGTCTGGGCAACGGCATCTCGATCATCATCTTCGCCGGTATCGTCGCCGGCCTGCCGGGTGCGCTGGCCGGGATGGGCGAGCTGATCCGCACCGGCGCGATGAGCGGCTTCGTCTCGCTGGTGATCGTCGCACTGGTGGTGCTGGTCACGGCGGCGGTGGTGTTCGTCGAGCGCGGGCAGCGCAAGATCACGGTCAACTACGCCAAGCGGCAGGTGGGCAACCGCGTCTACGGCGGGCAGACCTCGCATCTGCCGCTGAAGCTGAACATGTCGGGGGTGATTCCGCCGATCTTCGCGTCCTCGATCATCCTGTTCCCGGCCACCATTGCGCAGTGGTTCACCTCGGGCGACGTCTCGAACGTGGCGATCCGCTGGCTGCGCGACATCGCGGCCACGCTGTCGCCCGGCCAGCCCGTCTACATCCTGCTGTACGCGCTGGCGATCGTGTTCTTCTGCTTCTTCTACACGGCACTGGTGTTCAACAGCCGCGAAACCGCCGAGAACCTGAAGAAGAGCGGCGCGTTCGTGCCCGGCATCCGGCCGGGCGAGCAGACCGCGAAGTACATCGACCGGATCCTGGTGCGCCTGACGTTGATCGGCGCGATCTACGTCACCGCGGTGTGCCTGCTGCCCGAATTCCTGGTGCTGAAGTGGAACGTGCCGTTCTATTTCGGCGGCACGTCGCTGCTGATCATCGTCGTGGTCACGATGGACTTCATGGCGCAGGTGCAGGCCTACGTGATGTCCCACCAGTACGAGAGCCTGCTGAAGAAGGCGGGGGCCAAGGGGGTCGGCGCGTAGCGGCCCCGGGGCTGGCGGCCGGGCAAGGGGTCGGGTGTCGGAACATCGGGCGACGCGGGAATCGATGAGCAAGGAAGACGTCATCCAGATGCAGGGCGAGGTGGTCGAGAACCTCCCCAACGCGACGTTCCGCGTGAAACTCGAGAACGGGCACGTGGTCCTCGGGCACATCTCCGGCAGGATGCGGATGCACTACATCCGCATCCTGCCGGGCGACAAGGTCACGGTCGAGCTCACGCCGTACGACCTGTCGCGGGCGAGGATCGTCTTCAGGGCGAAGTGAAGCAGCGACATCCGGCAGGCCGCCGCGGGGCGGCGAACCGGGCAACGAGGTGAACGATGAAAGTGATGGCATCCGTCAAGAAGATCTGCCGCAACTGCAAGGTGATCAGGCGCAAGGGCGTCGTGCGCGTCATCTGCACCGATCCGCGGCACAAGCAGCGTCAGGGCTGAGCGAGGACTACTCATGGCACGTATTGCGGGCATCAACATCCCCGACCGCCAGCACACCGAGATCGGCCTCACGGCGATCTACGGCATCGGGCGCACGCGCGCCCGCCAGATCTGCGAGGCGGCGAACGTTCCCTTCGACAGGAAGGTCCGGGAGCTGAACGACGCCGAGCTCGAGCGCATCCGCGACCTGATCGGCAAACTCACCATCGAAGGCGACCTGCGCCGCGAAGTGTCGATGTCGATCAAGCGGCTGATGGATCTCGGTTGCTACCGCGGTGTGCGCCACCGCCGCGGCCTGCCGGTGCGCGGCCAGCGTACCCGCACCAACGCGCGCACCCGCAAGGGGCCGCGCAAGGCCGGCGTCGCGCTGAAGAAGTGAGCGCCCGCGGCTGATCAACACATCGGAGTCGAACCACCCAATGGCTACCAAGGCACAATCGGCAGCGCAGGCGGCCGCCGCGGCGCGCCTGCGCAAGAAGGCGCGCAAGAACGTCTCGGACGGCATTGCCCACGTCCACGCGTCGTTCAACAACACGATCATCACCATCACCGACCGGCAGGGCAACACGCTGTCGTGGGCGTCATCGGGCGGCGCAGGCTTCAAGGGTTCGCGCAAGTCCACGCCGTTTGCCGCGCAGGTGGCGGCCGAGGCGGCAGGCCGCGCCGCCCAGGAATGCGGAATCAAGAACCTCGAGGTGATGATCAAGGGGCCGGGGCCCGGGCGAGAGTCGTCGGTGCGGGCGCTGAATGCGCTCGGCATCAAGATCATGCAGATCCAGGACGTGACGCCGATCCCGCACAACGGCTGCCGCCCGCCGAAGAAGCGGCGCATCTGACGGGCGGGCGCCCGACGCGCAAGACCACCGTCCGTCACCCGCAAGGCCGCCAGGGCCGGGTCACCGAAGACGGACTACCGCGAAGCGATTCGCGTAATTCGAAGGACTGAGAACGTGGCACGTTACACCGGACCGAAAGCCAGGCTGTCCCGCCGGGAAGGGACCGACCTGTTCCTGAAGAGCGCCCGCCGGGGCCTCGACACCAAGTGCAAGCTCGACAGCAAGCCGGGCCAGCACGGCCGCACCTCGGGTGCGCGCCCTTCGGACTACGGCCTGCAGTTGCGCGAGAAGCAGAAAGTCAAGCGCATGTACGGCGTGCTCGAGCGCCAGTTCCGCCGCTACTTCGCCGAGGCCGAGCGCCGCAAGGGCAACACCGGCGAGAACCTCCTGAAGCTCCTCGAGAGCAGGCTGGACAACGTCATCTACCGGATGGGCTTCGGTTCCACGCGTGCCGAGGCGCGCCAGCTGGTGAGCCACAGGTCGGTGACGGTGAATGGCGAGGCGGTCAGCATTCCGTCGATGATGGTGCGCCCCAACGACATCATCGCGATCCGCGAGAAGGCCCGCAAGCAGGCCCGGATCCAGGATGCGCTGAACCTCGCCGAACAAAGCGGCTTCCCGTCGTGGGTGTCGGTCGACAGGAACAGGATGGAAGGCGTGTTCAGGAACATGCCCGACCGTACCGACCTCGCCGGCGACATCAACGAAAGCCTGATCGTCGAGTTGTACTCGCGCTAATCGAGAGGATATCTATGCAGACTGCCATGCTCAAGCCACGCATCGTCGAGGTGGAGCAACTCGGTGCATCGCATGCTCGCGTGGTGATGGAGCCGTTCGAGCGCGGGTACGGTCACACGCTGGGCAACGCGCTGCGCCGCGTGCTGCTGTCGTCGATGGTCGGCTACGCGCCCACGGAAGTCCAGATCACCGGCGTGGTGCACGAGTACTCGACCATCGACGGGGTTCGCGAGGACGTCGTGGACCTGCTGCTGAACCTGAAGGGCGTCACCTTCCGCCTGCACAACCGTGACGAGGTGTTCCTCACGTTGCGCAAGGACACGCCCGGACCGGTGACCGCCGCCGACATCGACGTGCCGCACGACGTCGAGGTCATCAACCCGGGGCATGTCATCGCGACGCTCACGCAGGGTGGCAAGCTCGACATGTCGATCAAGGTCGAGCGCGGCCGCGGCTACCTGCCCGGGACGATGCGCAACCTGGGCGAAACCAAGACGATCGGCAAGATCGTCCTCGACGCCTCCTTTTCGCCGGTGCGCCGGGTCAGCTACCAGGTCGAGAGCGCGCGCGTCGAGCAGCGCACCGACCTCGACCGTCTGGTGGTCGACGTCGAAACCAACGGCGTGATCGCGCCCGAGGAGGCGGTGCGGCAGTCGGCGCGCATCCTGGTCGAGCAGCTGACGGTGTTCGCGGCACTCGAGGGCGGCGCCGAGCCGGCGATCGAGTCGCCCGGGATTGCACTGGGCGCGGGCGCGCGCGGCCCGCAGATCGATCCGATCCTGCTGCGCCCGGTCGACGATCTCGAGCTCACCGTGCGTTCGGCGAATTGCCTGAAGGCCGAGAACATCTACTACATCGGCGACCTGATCCAGCGCACCGAGAACGAGCTGCTCAAGACGCCCAACCTGGGGCGCAAGTCGCTCAACGAGATCAAGGAAGTCCTTGCCTCGCGCGGACTGACGCTCGGCATGAAGCTCGAGAACTGGCCGCCTGCCGGGCTCGAGCGTCCGTAACAGAACAAGGCGAGAACGCGAGGAAACCGTCATGCGTCACCGTCACGGACTACGCAAGCTCAACCGCACCAGCGCACATCGCGAGGCGATGCTGCGCAACATGTGCAATTCGCTGCTGCGTCACGAGCTGATCAAGACCACGCTGCCCAGGGCCAAGGCGTTGCGGCGCGTCGTCGAGCCGATCATCACGCTGGGGCGCAAGCCTTCTCTGGCCAACCGGCGCCTGGCGTTCGACCGGTTGCGCGACCGCGAGATGGTCGTCAAGCTGTTCGACGAACTCGGACCGCGCTATGCCAACCGCAATGGCGGCTATCTGCGGATCCTGAAGTTCGGGTTTCGCGCGGGCGACGCCGCACCGATGGCGCTGATCGAACTGATGGACCGCCCGGACGAGGCCGCAACCGAGGGTTCGTCGGGCGCAGGCTGAGTTCGGCCGCCGGGCTGCGGAGCATCGGGCTCCGCATCCCCCGCGGACCAGACCGGGGCGTCGCGCGGTGCGTGCACCGTCCGGCGCCCTCGTCATTTGCCGGAGACCGTGCTGCCGCATGTCCGCAGTCCTGAGCGTCAACGGGCTGGTCAAACGCTTCGCGGGCCTCGCGGCGATCGCCAGCCTCGATTTCGCCGTGCAGCGCGGCGAGTGCTTCGGGCTGCTCGGCCCGAACGGCGCCGGCAAGAGCACCACGCTGAAGTCGGTGCTGGGCCTGGTCGAACCGGATGCCGGCCGGATCCGGCTGCTGGGTCTGGAAATCCCGGCGCAGGCCCGCGAGGCGCGCGCGCGGGTCGGCGTCGTTCCGCAGGCCGACGCGCTCGATCCCGATTTCACCGTTGCCGAAAACCTGGTCGTCTTCGGCCGCTACTTCGGCCTGCCGCGCGCGGTGCTCGAGGCGCGGCTCGACGGGCTGCTCGGGTTCGCCGGGCTGGCACACAAGCGCGATGCGAAGATCCACGAGCTGTCCGGCGGCATGCGGCGACGCCTGACGCTCGCCCGGGCGCTGGTCAACGATCCCGAGGTGCTGTTTCTCGATGAGCCGACCACGGGGCTGGACCCGCAGGCGCGGCACCTGATCTGGGAGAGGCTGCGACAGCTGCTGGCCGCCGGCAAGACGATCGTGCTGACGACGCACTTCATGGAAGAGGCCGAGCGCCTGTGCACGCGAGTGGCGATCATCGACGGCGGCCGGCTGATCGCCATGGCCGCGCCCGCGGACCTGGTTGCGAGCCAGATCGAACCGCACGTCGTCGAGGCCAGTGGCGACGGGGTCGATCGATGGGCGCGCGAGCAGGCGCCGACGCTCGCCGCGCGGGTCGAACTGGTCGGCGAGACGGCCTTTGCGTACTGCACGAGCCCCGGGCAGGCCGCGGCGGCGGCGGCTTCGGCGTCTGGCGCTGCGGCGGCCACGGCGGGCGGCGCCTGCGCACTGCGCGTGCTGCGGCGCCCGGCGAACCTCGAAGACGTGTTCCTCAAGCTCACCGGGCGCGACCTGCGCGATTGAACGGCGGAGAAGGCGATGAATCCCTGGGCAGCCCCGCGTCCCTCGATGCGATTCCTCCCGATCTACCGGCGCAACCTGCTGGTGTGGCGCAAGCTCGCGGCCGCCAGCGTGATCGGCAACATCGCCGACCCGCTGATCATCCTGGTTGCCTTCGGTTATGGCCTGGGCACGCTGCTGCGACAGGTCGATGGCGTGCCCTACGTCGTGTTTCTCGCGGCCGGCTCGATGTGCATGAGCACGATGATGGCGGCCAGCTTCGAGTCGCTGTACTCGGCGTTTTCGCGGATGCACGTGCAGCGCACCTGGGATTCGCTGCTCAATGCGCCGCTCGAACTCGACGACATCGTGATCGCCGAGTGGCTGTGGGCCGCGACGAAGAGCGTCCTCTCGGGGCTGGCGATCGTGACGGTGGTGTGGCTGCTGGGCATCTCGCGCGCGCCCACGCTGGTGCTCGCGCTGCCGGTAATCGCGCTCGCGGGGCTGGTCTTCGGTGCGATCGGCCTGTGCGTGAATGCGCTCGCACGCGGCTACGACTTCTTCACCTACTACATCACGCTGGTGCTGACACCGATGATCTTCCTGTCGGGCGTCTATTACCCGGTGGCTCAGCTTCCCGGCTGGCTGGCGGCAGTTGCGGGCGCGCTGCCGCTGGCGGCAGCCGTCGAACTGGCCCGCCCGCTGGTGCTCGGTCGCCTGCCCGAGGCGCCGCTGGCACCGCTGCTCGCACTGCTGGCCTACGCTGGCGGGGCGCTGTATCTTGCGATGATCCTGACGCGGCGGCGCTTTGCCGCCTGATCACCGTCATGCAGGCTCCCGAGTCCTCCAACCCCGGAATCGTCGGCTCCACGCCTGGCGATGGCCTGCTGCTGATCCTCAGCAGCCTTCCCGACCGCGAGACGGCGCACGGGATTGCGCACGCGCTGGTGCACGAACGTCTGGCCGCCTGCGTCAACGTACTCGGCGGCTGCACGTCCGTATACCGCTGGCAGGGCCAGCTCGAACAGGCCGACGAAGTCACGCTGCTGGTGAAGACCACGCGCCTGCGCCATGCCGCCTGCCAGCAGCGTCTGAAGGCGCTGCATCCGTACGAAGTGCCCGAGATCGTGACGCTCGCACCCGAGGCGGTGTGGCCGGCCTATGCACAGTGGGCGGTTGCCGGGACGCGTGACGCAGCGGCCGGGACGCCTGGCCCGGCGGGCGACACGCACGACGCTGCAGGCGGGCGCAGCGAAGGCTGAACGCGACGCTGCAGGCGCGCCGCGGATCGCGCTATGCGTCGCGCTCGCCGTCCGGACCCGTGGCGGTGTCCGCGGCCGCCGGCGTGTGGCTCGCACGGCTCGCGCGCCGCCGCCGCCGCCCCATCGGGTTGGAGGCGGACAGCATCGCGCGCGTCCTGAGGAACGAAAACAGGATTGCGCCGATCAGGACCATCGAGCCGATGGCCCACCAGAACCCCGACTCCGCATGCAGCCCGGGGATGAATTCGAAGTTCATCCCGAACACGCCAGTGATCAGCGTCAGCGGCAGGAACACCGCGGTGATCGCGGTGAGCGTGCGCATCACCTCGTTGGTGCGGTATGCGGTGGCCGAGAAGTGCAGTTGCACGGCGCTCTCGACCGACGATTCGAGGCGGCGTGCGTGATGCAGCACACGGTGGATGTGGCCGACGATGTCGGCCGTGCGCACCTGCAGTGCGTCGTCGAGCGCGTGCAGGTCGTGGGGCTCGCCCGCCTGGCGCTCGGTGCGCTCGAGACGCTCGTCGCGCCACTCCTGCAGCGCGTCGAGTTGTTCCTCGCAGAGATCCTGCAGCCGCCGCGCTTCGCGTCGCGACTCGAGCAGTTCGTACCAGTCGCGGAACGGCCGGCGCGGGTCGAGCAACTGGCGCTGACGCCGTTCGAACTGCTCGCTCAGCGGCTGACGCAGGTCGAGGTAACGATCGACCATGCCGTTGAGGAGCCTCAGCATCAGTTCCTCGGGCAGCGCCGGCAGTCGTGCACGTCCGCCGGCCAGCAGCCGGTCGCGGATCGTCGAGACCGGCCGGTTGTCGGGGGCGCGCACCGTGACCAGCACGCGCGGGAACACGAAGAACACCGCGGGGCGCGTCTTCACGCGGATCACGCCGGACGGCTCGATCGTGTCGGTGCGCATCGCCAGTCCGCGGAAGACGATCATTTCATATTCGTTGGTCGAATCGAAATACGACGGATGGGCCGGGTTCTCGGCGTCGAGCAGGTGGTCCTCGAAGACGCCGACTCCCGTGAGTTGCTGCACCGGCGCGGTCCAGGCCCGGCCGTCCTCGTAACTGCAGTCGCACCAGACGAAGCCCCGCTCGGGCAGTGCCGCCACCTCGTCGAAGACGGTGGCGCCATCGGGCCGGACGATCACGAACTGCATCGCGCGCGCTGCGACCGGGTTTGCGGTGAAGCTGCGGCGGCGCCGGCTCAGCGCGCGGTGCGCAGCCAGCGCGCCGCGTCGCGGGCGAAATAGCTGAGGATGCCGTCGGCGCCGGCACGGCGCATCGCCAGCAGCGACTCGGTGACCACGGTCTGCTCGTCCAGCCAGCCGTTGGCCGAGGCCGCCTTGAGCATCGCGTATTCGCCGCTCACCTGGTAGACGAAGGTGGGGCAGCGGAAGGCGTCCTTCACCCGGCGCACGATGTCGAGGTACGGCATGCCGGGCTTGACCATCACCATGTCGGCGCCTTCGCGCAGATCGAGCGCCACTTCGCGCAGCGCCTCTTCGGAATTGGCCGGATCCATCTGATACGTCTTCTTGTTGCCCTTTCCGAGGCTGGCGGTCGAACCGACGGCATCGCGGAACGGCCCGTAGAAGCCCGAGGCGTACTTGGCCGAGTAGGCCATGATCCGGGTGTGGATGTGTCCCGCGGCCTCCAGCGCGCGGCGGATCGCGCCGATGCGCCCGTCCATCATGTCGGACGGGGCGACGATGTCCACGCCCGCCCCGGCCTGCGCCAGCGCCTGCTGCGCGAGGATCTCCACGGTGGGGTCGTTCAGCACGTAGCCGTCGTCGTCGATCAGGCCGTCCTGTCCATGACTCGTGTAGGGATCCAGGGCAACGTCGGTGAGCACGCCCAGTTCCGGGAAGCGCCGCTTGAGCGCGGTGACCGCGCGCGGCACCAGCCCCTGCGGATCGGTGGCAGCCCGGCCGTCCGGTGTCTTCAGCGACGGTTCGATGACCGGGAACAGTGCGATCACCGGAATGCCGAGTGCCACGCAGTCCTCGGCGACCGGCAGCAGCCGGTCGATGGTCATCCGGTGCACGCCCGGCATCGATGGCACCGCCTGTTCCTGCGCCTGGCCGTCGAGGACGAACACCGGATAGATCAGGTCGTCGGGAAGCAGCGTGGTCTCGCGCACCAGGCGGCGTGAGAAGTCGTCGCGGCGCAACCTGCGCATGCGCGCCGACGGGAAGTCCTGGAAGATGTGTTCGCCTGCGCTCATGTCGATGCGCTCCTGTGATGCGGATCTGCCGTCGCACACGCTCAGCGCCCGGTGGCCGGGCCGCCGGGCGGCGGGACGTCGGTGCCCGAATGCGTGGAAAGCCACGCGTCGATGAACTCGCGCGCTTCATCGAGCCCGATCCGCCGTGTCGCCGAGAACGATAGCAGAGCCACCGGATTGGCCATCCGCAACGCGCGCAGCTCGGCCTCGGTGTCGCGCATCGCCGCGGCCTGCTGCGCCTGGCCGAACTTGTCCGCCTTGGTGAGCAGCACCAGCAGCGGCACTTCGGGGCGCATCCACGCGAGCAGGCCGCGGTCGAGATCGGTGAGGCCGCGGCGGATGTCGAGCACCAGCACCACGCCCGCCAGGGCGTGCCGTTGCGACAGGTAGTGGCCGGCGAGCTGGTCCCAGGCGCGCTTGATTTCGGTCGGCGCGGTTGCGAACCCGTAGCCGGGCGTGTCGACGAGGTAGGCCTGCGGAGGTCCAGCGGCGGGGCCGAGCGCGAAGTAGTTCAGGGCCTGGGTGCGACCGGGCGTCTTGCTCGCGAACGCCAGGCGGCGCCTGCGGCACAGTGCGTTGATCGCCGACGACTTGCCGGCATTGGAGCGTCCGACGAAAGCGACTTCCGCAACGTCGGTCTCGTCGGGAAGTTGCGCGAGCCTCGTGACGGTGGTGGCGAACCGGGCGGTCAGGAGGGTAGAGGCCACGCTGGCGAAGCGGGCGCGAACACGCCCGGGAATCCGGTGCGGCGATCGGAATGACCGCAACTGAGCACGTATTGTACAATTCGTCGTTTGTGTCGGGCGCCTCCCGCGGCCCGGCGTTTCCCGGGTTTGCCCCATGCTCCGAGCCAGACCGTTCGCCGCAGTCTTCGCTTCACTCGTCGTGCTCGCCGGCGGCGCCTTCGCACAGGCGCCCGCAGCTGGCAGGGAGCCGGCGCGCCCCGACCTCGAGCGCGGCGCACAGGTTGCCCGGGAGGTCTGCGCTGCCTGCCACGGCGCCGATGGCAACAGTGGCACGCCGGCCAACCCGAAGCTGGCCGCACAGCACGCCGGCTACCTCGTCAAGCAACTCGGGAACTTCAAGGTGAAGGCCGGCGCCGAGAAGGCGGAACGCGCCAGCGCGATCATGGCCGGATTCGCCGCGATGCTCTCCGATGCCGACGTTCGCAGCGTCTCTGCATACTTCGCGTCGCAGGCATTGAAACCGGCGGTCGCGAAGAACAGGGATTTCGTCGAACTCGGCCAGCGCATCTACCGCGGCGGCATCGCCGCGAAGGGCGTGCCGGCCTGCGCAGGCTGCCACGGCCCGGCGGGTGCCGGCATCCCGGTCGAGTACCCGCGGTTGCAGGGTCAATACGCCGAGTACACCGAGACGCAACTGGTGGCGTTCCGGCAGGGCGAGCGCGCCAATAGCGCCATGATGCGCAGCATCGCCGAGCGCCTGTCCGATGGCGAGATCAAGGCGGTGTCCGACTACATCGCCGGCCTGCGCTGACGGCGAACGTCCCCGCGCCGGTGCTGCCCGGCGCGACCCGCGTGGCAAGGCGCGCGAACGGCCCTGCGGCCCATTGCCCGAAAGGAGCGCGTCATGCTGGTTCGCGTCCGTGATGCCGAGGTTCCGCTGCCGTCGGAGATCACGCCGCGCGTTCTGCACGAGAACCGGCGCTCGGTGCTGAAGGCGGCCGCCGCCGGCCTCGCAGCCTGGTCCGCATCGACGATCGTCGATGCGGCACCCGCTGGCGTCGGCCCACCGGGGGTGCCAGGTGCCACGCGGTTGCAGGGTCGTACCAGCGCGCTGTCCACGATGGAGCGGCCCACGCCCTACAAGGACGTCGTCGGCTACAACAACTTCTACGAGTTCGGCACCGGCAAGGACGATCCCGCCGCCTGGGCGGGATCGCTTCGGGTGCGCCCCTGGACCGTGGAGGTCGACGGCGAGGTCGCGCGGTCACGCGTCTTCGACATCGACGAACTGCTCGCGCTCGCGCCGCTCGAAGAGCGCATTTACCGGCTGCGCTGCGTCGAGGGCTGGTCGATGGTCATCCCGTGGATCGGCTATCCGTTTGCCGAACTGATGAAGCGCGTCGAACCCACCGCGCGCGCGAGGTATGTCGAGTTCGTGACGCTCGCCGACGCCGGGCAGATGCCCGGCCTGCGCTCTTCGGTGCTGGCCTGGCCGTACGTCGAGGGCCTGCGCATCGACGAGGCCGCGCACGCGCTGACGTTGCTTGCCGTCGGCCTGTACGGCGAGGTGCTGCCGAAGCAGAATGGCGCGCCGGTGCGCGTCGTCGTGCCCTGGAAGTACGGTTTCAAGAGTGGCAAGTCGCTGGTGCGGATCCGTTTCGTCGAGAAGCAGCCGCAGACCAGCTGGAACCTCGCCGCTCCGCGCGAGTACGGCTTCTATTCGAACGTCAATCCGCAGGTGAGCCACCCGCGCTGGTCGCAGGCCACCGAGCGGCGCATCGGCGAGGACGGCTTCCTGCAGCGCAAGCGGGCGACGCTGATGTTCAACGGCTATGCCGGCCAGGTGGCGTCGTTGTATGCCGGCATGGATCTGCGCAAGGCGTTCTGAGTCGCCGCAGCGTCGCGCAATGCGCGATCGCGCCACCGGGAGGGCATCGCTCGCGCAACCGTCGCCGCGTGCGCTGGCACGCATCCGGGCGGCGGTCTTCGTCGCGGGCCTGCTGCCGTTGCTGCGCCTGCTGGTGCTGGGCCCTGCGGATGCACTGGGTGCCAATCCGGTCGAGTTCGTCACCCGTTCCACGGGCACCTGGACGCTGGTGATGCTGTGCATCACGCTGTCGGTGACGCCGCTGCGTCGGCTGTCGGGCTGGTCCTGGCTGGCGCGGCTGCGACGCATGTCCGGCCTGTACGCGTTCTTCTACGCGCTGCTGCACTTCACCACCTGGGTGTGGTTCGACCAGTGGTTCGACCTCGCATCGATGATCGCCGACGTCGTCGATCGCCCGTTCGTCACCATCGGCTTCACGGCCTTCGTGCTGATGCTGCCGCTGGCGGCAACCTCGACGCGCGCCATGATGCGGCGACTCGGCAGCCGCTGGCAGGCGTTGCACCGGCTCGTCTACGCGGTGGCCGTGCTCGCGGTGGTGCACTTCTGGTGGCACAAGGCCGGCAAGAACGACCTGGCCGAACCGATGATCTACGCCAGCGTGGTTGCGCTGCTGCTCGGGTTCCGGGCGCTGCGGCAGATCGCGCGTCGCGCGTCCCCGGGCGCGTCAGCGCGGCAGGCGCCTCTCGAGCGCGAATAGCGACTCGACCGATTCGCGCTCGCGCACCAGGTGCGCGTGGCTGCCGTCGACGATCACCTCCGCGGCGCGCGGACGCGTGTTGTAGTTCGAGGACATCGTCATGCCGTAGGCACCCGCAGAGGCGATCGCCAGCAGGTCGCCCTCGGCGAGCGCGAGCCTGCGCCCGCGCGCGAGCCAGTCACCGGATTCGCACACCGGGCCGACGATGTCGTAGACCTGCGCCGGGCCGGCGCCGCGCGCCTCGACCGGCAGCACGTCGTGCCAGGCCTCGTAGAGGGCCGGGCGCATCAGGTCGTTCATGGCGGCGTCGACGATTGCGAAACGGCGCTCCGCGTTGCTCTTCAGGTACTCGACGCGCGTGAGCAGCACGCCCGCATTGCCGACGATCGAGCGTCCGAACTCGAAGACCAGCCCGCAGGAGGCGCCGCGCGGGTGCCGGTCGACGCGCTCGAAAATCGCGTGAAACAGCGCCTCGCGTGACGGCGGTTCTTCGTCGGCGTAGCGGATGCCCAGACCGCCTCCGAGATCGAGGTGCTTCAGGGTGATGCCTTCGGCGTCGAGCGCATCGACCAGTTCGAGCAATTTGTCGAGCGCGGCGAGGAATGGCTCGATGCTCGTGATCTGCGAGCCGATATGGCAATCGATGCCGATCACCTCGATGTTCGGCAGGCGCACTGCCGTGCGATAGGCGTCGAGGGCGGCGTCGTGCGCGATGCCGAACTTGTTCTCGCGCAGTCCGGTGGAGATGTACGGATGCGTGCCCGCATCGACGTCGGGATTGACGCGCAACGAAACCGGGGCGCGCTGGCCGAGCGCGCCGGCTACCCGGTCCAGGCGCAGCAGTTCGCTCTCCGACTCGACGTTGAAGCAGCGCACACCTGCCCCGAGTGCCATGCGCATCTCGGATTCCCGCTTGCCGACGCCCGAAAACACCACGCGCGACGGGTCACCGCCGGCGGCCAGCACCCGCATCAACTCTCCGCCCGAGACGATGTCGAAGCCCGCACCCTCGCGGGCGAGCAGGTCGATCACCGCGAGGTTGGAGTTCGCCTTCAGTGCAAAGCAGACGAGCACGTCACGCTTGCGCGCGGCACGCCGGAATTCGTCGAACGCGTCGATGATCGCGCGCCTGGAATAGACGTAGGTCGGGGTGCCGAAGCGCTCGGCGATGCCCGACAGCGGCAGGTCTTCGACCAGCAGCGAGTCACCGCGGTAATGGAAGGCGTTCATCGGAACCGGATGCCTGGCAGGTTCAGTGGCGCGGCGTCGCAACCGCGGCGAACGCCTCGGGATTCACGGCGAGTTTCTTCTTCGGCTGGGAGTCCGGCAGGTACAGCGGCCCGCGCTGGCCGCACGCCGCCAGCAGCACCAGCACCACAGCAGCCGCGGCGGCGCGCGCCGGAGCGATTCGTCGCGGCCGCCGCGGGACCGCGCGCGCGATGCACTGGCCGGCCGTGCGCACTCAGAACACCTGGTTGCGGATGAGGTCGGCGTCGACCCCCGCGGCCACGCCGTCTTCGGAGACGCCGAGCGAGGCAATGCCCTGGCCCGGTTGCGTCTCGGCGTAATAGTACTCATCGTCGATGCGCACGATTCCCGGCGGCGGTTGCCTGTCCTCTTCGGGCTGGCCTGCGAGCGCAGTGGCCATGTAGTCGATCCAGATCGGCAGCGCCAGCCCGCCGCCGGTCTCGCGGTCGCCGAGCTTGTGCGGCTGATCGAATCCGACCCACGCAACCGCGGCAACGCGCGGGCTGTAGCCGGCGAACCAGGCGTCGACCGAGTCGTTCGTGGTACCGGTCTTGCCGGCGAGATCGCCGCGCTTGAGCACCCGTGCACGCGTTGCCGTGCCCATGCGCACGACGTCGCGCAGCATGCTGTCCATCAGGAACGCGTTGCGGGCGTCGATCGCGCGCAACGCATCGTCGCCGGCCTGCCCCGGGTGCGCGCTGGCGAGCAGACGGCCGTTGACGTCGGTGATGCGCGCCACCAGGTAGGGCTCGATCCGGTAGCCGCCGTTGGCGAACACGATGATTGCGCGTGCCATCTGCCAGGGAGTGACCGAGCCGGCGCCGAGTGCCATCGTGAGGAACGGCGGGATGCGTTCGGGATCGAAGCCGAAGCGCGAAACGTAATCCTGTGCATACTGGGGACCGATCGCTTCGAGCAGGCGGATCGACACCATGTTCTTGGACTTCGCCAGCGCGGTGCGCATGCGCATCGGTCCCTCGAACTTGCCGTCGTAATTCTTCGGGTCCCAGAGCTGTCCGCCGGTGCGCGCAGGATCGATCAGCACCGGTGCGTCGTTGATCACCGTGCTGGTCATGAAGCCCTTCTCGAGCGCGGCCGAGTAGATGAACGGCTTGAAGCTCGAACCGGGCTGGCGCCAGGCCTGCGTGACCCGATTGAACCTGTTGCGCTCGAAGTCGAAGCCGCCGACCAGCGCCCGAACCGAACCGTCGTGGGTGTCGAGCCCCACCAGCGCGGCCTGTACTTCGGGCAACTGGCCGATGGCATAGCCGCCCTTGCCGGTTCGGACGATGCGCACCACCGCGCCGCGTTGCAGTTTCCGTGAAGCCGGCGCGCGTGCGCTCAGCGCGGAGGCGACGAACCGCAGGTCGTCGCCGGTGATCTCGATCGAGCTGCCGCGTCCCCGGGAGACCACCACCCGCTTCGGCTCGGCCGACAGGACGACTGCAGCGAGGAAGTGGCCGATGTCGTCGTTGTCACCGATCGACGCCTCGACCACGTCCTCGGCTGCCGCCGCCTCGGCCGGCAGGTCGAGCATGCGCTCCGGACCGCGGAAGCCGTGCCGCCGGTCGTAGTCGAGCACGCCCTGCTCGAGCGCCTCGTTGGCGGCGCGCTGGTCGGCGGCCATGATCGTCGTGTAGATCTTGAGCCCCGCCGAATAGATCTCCTCGCGATACAGTTCGAACGCCAGTTGCCGGGCGAGTTCGGCCGCGTAGGGTGCGTGGACCGGGTAGTCGGCGTGCGGCGGCACGAACGTGAGCGGCTGGGCGAGCGCTGCGGTGTACTCGGCCTCGGAGAGAAAGCCGTTGTCGCGCATGCGCCCGAGGATGTAGCGCTGCCGCTCGATCGCCCGCTTCGGATTGACCATCGGATTGAAGCGCGACGGCGCCTTCGGCAGCCCGGCCAGCACCGCCGCCTCCGCCGCGCCGAGCTTCGCGAGCGGCTTGCCGAAGTAGGTCTGCGAGGCCGCCGCGAATCCGTACGAACGCTTTCCGAGGTAGATCTGGTTCAGGTACAGCTCGAAGATCTGCTGCTTCGTCAGGTTGTCCTCGATACGCAACGCCAGCAGGATCTCGACGATCTTGCGCGTGTAGGTGCGCTCGGACGACAGGAAGAACTCGCGGGCCAGCTGCATCGTGATCGTGCTGGCGCCCTGCTCGGTGCCGCCGGCCACCAGGTTGACCAGCGCGGCGCGCGCCACACCGATCGGATCGACGCCCATGTGCTCGAAGAAGCGCGCGTCTTCGGCCGCCAGTACTGCGTTCTTCACCACCTGCGGCACGTCCTCGATGTGCACGAAGGTGCGGCGCTCCTCGCCGAATTCTCCGATCAGCTGACCGTCGGCGGTGTAGACCCGCAACGGAATCCGCGGCCGGTAGTCGAGCATCGCGTCGAGCGGCGGCAGACGATCGTTGACCAGCACCAGCGCCAGCGCGACGAGCAGCCCGCCGGCGACTGCAACGACCAGCGGAATCGCGAGCGCGGCGAGACCCAGGTGAACCCAGTTCGTGCTCGAGCCGTGCCTGTTGCGCGGGCGGCGTTTCGTCGTGTCGTTCATGCGCCCATCCCTGGCGCCCGCATTGCCGTGGCCGGATTTTATACGCATCGCTGGCCGACGCCCGGCGCGGTGACGCGACACGGCAATGCGTGTCTGCGTGCAGGAATGCAACAACGTGCATCCACACCGTACGACCGCCTCGATCAACCGCCGATGCTGCGCTGGCAGGCCGATCCTGCCGGATGGTCGATGCCGTACGACGGATGGGGCCGGGTCGTCGCCAAGCCGCGCAGAAAAGGCCGTACATTAAATCGAGCTTGCCCCTTGCATCTCCAGTAAATTGTAGAAATAATCCGTAAATCCTTAGATCGTAAGGATTTTTTTGAATCGAGGCATTCCGTGGCGGTGATTCCATCGAATCTGTTTCGCAGGGCCGCACCACCGCTGGTCGGCATCGACCTGAGCGCTTCGAGCGTGAAGGTGGTCGAACTGCAGCAAGGACAGCGCGCGCCGATGCGCCTGGAGCGCTATGCGATCGAACCGCTGGAACGTGGTGCGATCGTCGACGGCAACATCGAGAAGGCCGAAGCGGTCGCCGAGACGCTGCAGCGCGCGTTGCGCAAATGCGGCAGCCGCGCGCGCGAGGCGGCGCTTGCGCTTCCGTCGGGGGCGGTGATCACCAAGAAGATCATGCTGCCAGCCGGGCTGCACGAGGAGGACTACGAACTCCAGGTCGAGACCGAGGCCAGCCAGTACATCCCGTTTCCGATCGAGGAGGTGAACCTCGACTTCCAGGTGCTCGGTCCCGCCAGCCGGGCCGAGGGCGAAGTCGACGTGCTGCTGGCGGCGTCGCGCAAGGAGAAGGTCGACGACCGGGTGGCCGTGGCCGAGATGGCCGGCCTGCGCCCGGTGGTGATGGATGTGGAGCCCTACGCGTTGCGCACCGCGGTCGACCACGTGATCGAGTTCCTGCCGAACAAGGGCCAGGGACAGATCATCGCGGTTTTCTCGATCGGCCAGACGATCACGTACCTGACGGTGGTGCTGAACCGCCAGACGATCTTCGAGCGCGAGCAGGTCTTCGGCGGGCACCAGCTCACGCAGGACCTGGTGCGACTGTACGGACTGACGCCCGAGGAGGCCGAGATCAAGAAGCGCACCGGCGACCTGCCCGACAACTACCAGCGTGACCTGCTGCAGCCGTTCGTCGAACAGGCGGCGACCGACATGGGGCGCGCATTGCAGTTCTTCTTCACCTCGACACCGTACACGCGCGTCGACCAGATCTATCTCGCCGGCGGCTCTTCGGTGGTGCCGGGCCTGGCCGAGGCGGTGGCACAGCGCACGCAGGTACCCGCCGAGGTGCTCAGCCCGTTCCAGGGCATGGAGCTTGCAGGCACGGTGCGCGAGCGCCAGCTGCGCGCTGACGCGCCCTCGCTGCTGGTGGCCGCCGGCCTGGCGATGCGGAGGTTCGACGCATGAGCATGCGCATCAACCTGCTCCCGCACCGGGAGATGCGCCGTGAGCGGCGCAAGAAGGATTTCGTCGGCCTGCTCGCGCTGGTCGGCGTCGGCGCGGTCGCGGCCGCAATCGTCGTTGCGCTCGGCATCAGCCAGCGAATCGACGCGCAGCACGCGCGCAACGACTTCATCCGCGCCGAGAATTCGAAGCTCGACGAGCAGATCAAGGAAATCGCCACGCTGCGTGCCGAGATCGAAGCGCTGCGTGCGAGGCAGTACGCCGTCGAGACCCTGCAGACCAACCGGACGATTCCCGTCCACCTGATGGACGAACTGGTCAAGCACACCCCCGACGGCATCTACCTGAAGACGATGCGCCAGGATGAACGCAAGATCACGCTGGCCGGTTACGCGCAGTCGAACGAGCGCGTCTCGGAGTTGCTGCGCAATCTCGCCAACCATACGCCGTGGCTCGAGCGCCCCGAGCTCATCGAGATCAAGGCCGCGCGCATCGGAGGGAGTGCCGCTGCGAAGGACAAGGATGCCCGGCGCGCGTTCGAGTTCTCGCTGAACGCGTTGATCAAGTCGGCCGACCCGCAGCCGGCGATGCCGAAAACCACCGCTGCGCCGGCCGCGCTGGCAGCGGCCGGCTCGGCCGCGAACAGGTGATGCGATGAGCAAGTTCGACCTGAAGATCGACCTGAACGGCCTGAGGGCGCAGTTCGCCGGACTGCAGGGGCGCCATCCCGGGTTGTGGCCGGCGCTGCCGAAGGTGGCGCTGCTGGCGGGGCTGGTGGCCGCGGTGCTCGGCATTGCCTGGATCTCTTACTGGCGCGGGCAGCTCGACGAGCTCGACGGGGAGGTCCGCACCGAGGAGCAGCTCAAGCAGGAGTTCACCGCCAAGATGACGCAGGCAGTGAATCTCGAGGTGCTGCGCAAGCAGAAGGACCAGGTGTCGCATTACGTCAGCCAGCTCGAGAAGCAGCTGCCGAGCAAGGCCGAGATGGACGCCCTGTTGTCGGACATCAACCAGGCGGGTGTCGGCCGGGGTCTGCAGTTCGAGCTCTTCAGGCCCGGACAGGTTGTGGTGCGGGACTACTACGCGGAGCTGCCGATCGCCATCAAGCTGTCGGGCAGCTACCACGATTTCGGCTCGTTCACGAGCGACATCGCCAACCTGCCGCGGATCGTCACGCTGAACAACATCCAGATCGCGCTGCCGGAGAAGCAGGCCGCCGGAGCCGGATCGGGTCCGCTCACGATGGAGGCGATCGCCAAGACCTTCCGCTACCTCGATCCCGAGGAGATCGCCGAGCAGCGTCGCCTGGCGGCAGCGGCGAACAACAAGGCGAAGAAGGGGGCAGCGAAATGAAGCGCCTGATGATGGCGGCCGCGGCATGCGTGCTCGCCGGCTGCTCGAACGACCAGGGCGAATTGCGTGCCTGGATGCAGGAAGTGCGCGCCAATGCCAGGCCGATCCAGACGCGCGTCGAGGAACCCAAGCGCTTCGCGCCGTTCCGCTATGACGACGAGGCGCAGGTCGATCCGTTTTCACCGCAGAAGCTGGCAGCCATGGTCGAGGGCTCGCAGCGTGCCGGTGCGAACGGATTGAAGCCCGATCTGAACCGCCGGCGCGAAGCGCTCGAGGCGTTTCCGCTCGACACGATCCGGATGGTCGGGCACCTGGCGAACGGGCAGCGCAATCACGCGCTGCTGCAGGTCGACAGAACGGTCTATCAGGCGCACGTCGGCAGCTACGCCGGCCAGAATTTCGGGGTGATCACCAGGATCAGCGAGAACGAGGTCCTGCTCAGGGAACTGGTCCAGGACGCCGCTGGCGACTGGGTCCAGCGGGACTCGACATTGCGGCTTCAGGAGGGGAGCAGTCAATGACAACGACAATGCGCAACGCGGGATCGGCGGCCCGCGCGACTGTCCGTGCTGCGGTCGCCGCGCTGCTTGCGTGCATCGCCGCGCTGGCCGCTCCTGCGGCCCTCGCGCAGGCGAACTCGATCGAATCGGTGACCAGCGTGCAGCAGGGCAGCACGACGTACCTGCGCATCGGGATGAAGAATCCCCCGACCACCACTCCGGCCGGCTTTTCGGTGTCGAATCCGCCGCGGATCGCGTTCGACTTCATCAATACCGACAACCGCGTCGGAAAGAACTCGCTGGAGTTGCCGCAGGGCGACGTGCGCAGCGTGACGATCGTGCAGGCTGGCGAGCGCGCCCGGCTGGTGCTCAACCTGAAGCGGCCGCTCGGCTACAACACATCGATCGACGGCAACACGCTGACGGTCGCGCTCGAACCGGTGGCCGCTGCCGGGACGGCGGCGGCGCCGGTGGCCTACAGCTTCGCCAGGGCCGACGGCAAGGGCACGCATTCGCTGCGCGACATCGACTTCCGTCGCGGCAAGGACGGTGAGGGTCGGGTGGTCGTCGATCTGTCGGACCCGGGCGTGGGCGTCGACATCCGGCAACAGGGCCAGTCGATCGTCGTCGACTTCGTGAACGCCAGCCTGCCCGAGAACCTGCGCCGCCGGCTCGACGTCGGCGACTTCGGCACCCCGGTCACCGCAGTGCGCGCGTTCCAGCAGGGCGACAACGCGCGGCTGGTGATCGAGCCGCACGGCGAATGGGAGCACAACGCTTACCAGAGCGACACGCAATTCGTCGTCGAGGTCAAGCCGCTGCGCCCCGACCCGAGCCGACTCGCGCGTGGCACGCAGCCCGGCTACCGTGGCGAGAAGCTGTCGCTGAACTTCCAGAGCATCGACATCCGCGCCCTGCTGCAGGTGATCGCGGACTTCACCAGCCTGAACATCGTCACCAGCGACTCGGTTGCCGGCAACCTGACGCTGCGCCTGAAGGACGTACCCTGGGACCAGGCGCTCGACATCATCCTGCAGTCCAAGGGCCTGGACATGCGCAAGAACGGCAACGTGATCATGGTCGCGCCACGCGACGAGATCGCGGCCAAGGAGAAGCTCGACCTGGAATCGCGCGCGCAGATCTCGGAGATCGAACCGTTGCGCACCGAGACCTTCCAGTTGAACTACCAGAAGGCCGATGCGCTGCACAAGCTGCTGGCCAACGACAAGCAGCGCGTGCTCTCCAAGCGCGGCAGCGTCGTCGTCGACGAGCGCACCAACAAGGTCTTCGTGCAGGACACGGTGTCGCGGCTCGAGGAAGTGCGCAAGATCATCGCGCAGGTCGACGTGCCGGTGCGGCAGGTGCTGATCGAGGCGCGCATCGTCGAGGCCGACGACCGCTTCTCGCGCAACCTGGGCGTGCGGCTGGGGTTCAACCGCGTCAACGCCAGCGCCGGCAGCACCATCGGCCGCGGAACCGTCTCCGGCAACCTGGAGGGTGTACACGACCTGACGCCGCTGCCGGGCGCGGTGGGCAGCGGCACCACGGCGCTGGCGAACACCAACTTCGTGAACCTGCCGGCGACGAACATCTCCGGCGTCAACCCGTCGACCTTCGCGATCAGCCTGTTCAACTCCAGCCTCACGCGTTTCCTGAACCTGGAGTTGTCGGCGCTCGAAGCCGACCAGCGCGGCAAGGTCATCTCCAGCCCGCGGGTGCTCACCGCCGACCAGGGCAAGGCGATCATCGAGCAGGGCACCGAGTTGCCGTACCAGCAGGCGACGTCGAGCGGGGCCACGGCGATCCAGTTCCGCAAGGCCAATCTCAAGCTCGAGGTGACCCCGCAGATCACGCCCGAGGGCAACGTGATCCTGGCGGTCGAGGTCAACCGCGACGCGGTCGGGCAACTGACGCCGGCCGGCTTCGCGATCGACACGCGACGGGTGCAGACCCAGGTGCTGGTGGAGAACGGTGGCACCGTGGTGATCGGCGGCATCTACGAGCAATTCGAGCGCGACAACGTGAACAAGGTGCCGCTGCTGGGCGATCTGCCCGTGATCGGCAACGCGTTCAAGAATTCCAGCCGCACCAACAACCGTACCGAGCTGCTGGTGTTCCTCACGCCGCGCGTCGTCACCGACACCGCGATGGCGCGCTGATGGCGTTGGCGGGACGGGCCGGCCGGCGCTGCCACTGATGGTCCCGCAGGGCGCGGCGCCGGGGCGCGCCGCGTCGCGCCCGGTCGTGCTGGTGGGCATGATGGGCTCTGGCAAGTCCACCGTCGGGCGACGGCTCGCGGCGCGCCTGCACCGGCGCTTCATCGACGCCGACAGGATGCTCGAGGAGCGCTGCGGCGTGCCGATCTCGACCGTGTTCGAGCTCGAAGGCGAAGAGGGTTTCCGCCGCCGCGAAGCGGCGCTGCTCGACGAACTGACGCAGCTGCCATCGATCGTGCTGGCCACCGGCGGTGGCGTGGTGATGCGCGCCGATAACCGGCGCCTGCTCGCCGAGCGCGCGCTGGTGGTCTTCCTGCAGGCGTCGCTGGCGGACCTCTGGCAGCGGCTGCGGCGCGACCGCACGCGGCCGCTGCTGCAGACCGGGGATCCGCGCGAGCGCATCGCCGAACTGCTGGCGCTGCGCGAGCCGCTCTATCTCGGGATCGCCCAACTGACCGTCGTCAGCGCACGCCAGCCGGTGGATCAGCTGGTCACCGATATAATCGGGCGTCTTCCCGAGGAAATCCGGGCCGAAACCCGGGCCGATTGAGGGCCGGCTCGCACTCCGGCCGCCGCGCCCGGGCGGGTGCACCGCCATCGCCCATGAACGTCCGCGAATTGCGCATCCCGCTCGGCGAGCGCAGCTACCCGATCCTGATCGGTGCCGGTCTGCTGGCGGCCAGCGAAACGCTGGCCGGCCTCGCGCAGGCACGACAGGTCGCGGTGGTCACCAACGACACCGTTGGCGCGCTCTTCGAGGCGCGCCTCGCGCTTTCGCTCGCCGGCGCCGCGAGGCGCATATCGATCCGCCTGCCCGACGGCGAAACCCACAAGAACTGGCAAGCGCTCGATCACATCTTCGAGCAGCTGTTGCGCGAGCGCTTCGACCGGCGCTGTCTGCTGGTGGCGCTCGGCGGCGGGGTGATCGGCGACGTGACCGGCTTCGCGGCCGCCGTCTACCAGCGCGGTGTCGACTTCGTGCAGGTGCCGACCACCCTGCTGGCGCAGGTCGATTCCTCGGTCGGCGGCAAGACGGCGATCAACCATCCGCTGGGCAAGAACATGATCGGCGCTTTCCACCAGCCGAAGCTGGTACTTGCCGACGTCGACACCTTGCGCACGCTGCCGCCACGCGAGCTGTCGGCGGGCCTGGCCGAGATGATCAAGCATGGCGCGATCGCCGATCCGGCCTACCTGGGTCGGCTCGAGCGCGACCTTGCAGCGCTGCGTGCCTGCGATACCACGGCGCTTGGCGACGCGATCCTGCGCTCGTGCGAGATCAAGGCCGCCGTGGTGGCTGCCGACGAGCGCGAAACGGGCGTGCGCGCCACGCTCAATTTCGGTCACACCTTCGGTCACGCGATCGAGTCGGGCCTGGGCTACGGCAACTGGCTGCACGGCGAGGCGGTGGGCGCCGGCATGGTGATGGCGGCCGACCTGTCGTGGCGCGCCGGGCTGGTCGATGACAGCCTGGTCGAGCGCCTGCGCGGCACGATCGCCGCCGCGGGGCTGCCGGTGCGCGGCCCGGCCTGGCCGTTCGAGCGTTACGTCGAACTGATGAGCATCGACAAGAAGGCACGCCAGGGTGCGCCGGAGTTCGTGCTGCTCGAGCGGTTCGGCGCGGCACGCGTGCAACCGGTGACCGACGCGCAGTTGCGCGCCACACTGGCAGCGTGCACCGGCTGAGCGCCGCACCGCAGATGGAAAGCGGAGCCGGCATGCGCGCGCCCGCTGCGCTCGCCCGCTGGGGGTGCGATCCGGCGACCAGCCGCGGCCGCCGGCACCCCGAGCCGCGGGCGGGCACGCGCAGCGAGTTCCAGCGCGATCGCGACCGCATCGTTCACTGCACCGCCTTTCGCCGGCTCGAATACAAGACGCAGGTTTTCGTCAACCACGAAGGCGATCTGTTCCGTACCCGGCTCACGCATTCGATCGAAGTCGCGCAGATCGGCCGCTCGATCGGCCGCAATCTGGGGCTGAACGAGGACCTGATCGAGGCGATCGCGCTGGCACACGACCTCGGCCACACGCCATTCGGACACGCCGGGCAGGACGCGCTGCACGCGTGCATGCACGGCCACGGTGGCTTCGAGCACAACCTGCAGTCGCTGCGCGTCGTCGACGAACTCGAGCAGCGCTACGCGGCATTCGACGGACTGAACCTGTGCTTCGAGACGCGCGAGGGCATCCTGAAGCACTGCCGGCAGGAGGACGCGCGCGCGCTGGGCGAATTGGGCGAGCGCTTCCTGCTGCGGCGGCAGCCGTCGCTCGAGGCACAGGTGGCCAATCTCGCCGACGAGATCGCCTACAACAACCACGACGTCGACGACGGCCTGCGCTCGGGGCTGCTGCGGATCGGGCAACTCGACCGGATCGAGCTGTTCGCGGCTCACCGCCGCACTGTCGAGCGCCTGCATCCCGGCATCACCGGCCGGCGCCTGGTACACGAGACCATCCGGCGGATGATCGACGACCTCGTGGTCGATCTGCTCGCTGAATCGCGCCGGCGCGTCGACGCCGCCGCTGTGGCGTCGCCCGACGAGGTGCGCGCCGCGCCACCGCTGGTGGCGTTCTCGCCGGCGATGCGCGAGCGCTCGGCGCAGCTCAAGCGCTTCCTGCACGCCGGGCTGTACCGTCACCCGCGTGTCGACGAAACGATGGACCGCGCCCGCGCCGTCGTGCGTCGACTGTTCGACGCCTATGCAGCCGATCCGTCGCGCCTGCCCGGGGAGCACCGCGAGCGAGTGCAGGCGATCGGCCTGCGCGCGATCGCCGACTACATCGCGGGGATGACCGATCGCTTCGCCCTGCGCGAACACGCGCGACTGACCGGCGAGCCGCCGCCCCGGCTGTCGTGCGCCGACGCCACCGATTGAATCCGCCGCGCCTGCCGGTGTGTCGCTGCCGCGATTGGCTCGCGGCGTTGCCGCAACGCCGTCGGCTGCTGCGCTGTGCACATCCGGCAGATGGCGGCGTATACTGGGCCGTCCGTTCGTGCATTTTGCGCTGCGTTGCGGCATAACACTGCTCCAGGCGCTATTCCGCGCAAGCAAGCACTAACTTTATTTTCTTCCGGTGGGGACGCTCCGGTTCGCTGGCGAGACGCGGCGGGTCGTGGCGAGCGTGCTGCGCGGCGCCGACACCGGATCCGGAGCTCGCAGATGGGACATTCGGGACACTCGCACCGCCGTCCACCGCAGGGCGCAACCTCTGCGGCCGCGGAGGGTCTGTACGATCCGGCGCGCGAACACGATGCCTGCGGCGTCGGCTTCATCGCTCACATCAAGGGCAGGAAGAGCCACCGGATGATCGAGCAGGGCCTGCAGATTCTCTGCAACCTCGATCACCGCGGCGCCGTGGGCGCCGACCCGCTGATGGGCGACGGTGCCGGCATCCTGATCCAGCTGCCCGACCAGTTCTTTCGTGAAGAGATGGCCCGCCAGGGCGTCAGATTGCCGCCGGCCGGCGAGTACGGGGTGGGCATGGTGTTCCTGCCCAAGGAGCACGCATCGCGAATGGCCTGCGAGCAGGAACTCGAGCGCGCGGTGCGCGCCGAGCGGCAGGTGTTGCTCGGCTGGCGCGACGTGCCGGTCGATCGCGAGATGCCGATGTCGCCGGCGGTGCGGGCCAGGGAACCCGTGATCCGCCAGGTCTTCATCGGTCGCGGACCGGACGTGATGGTCACCGATGCGCTCGAGCGCAAGCTGTACGTGATCCGCAAGACCGCCAGCCACGCGATCCAGCAGCTCGGCCTGAAGCACGGCAAGGAGTACTTCGTGCCGTCGATGTCGGCGCGCACGATCGTCTACAAGGGGCTGTTGCTGTGCGGGCAGGTTGGCCAGTACTACCGCGACCTGCAGGATCCGCGCGTGGTCTCGGCGCTCGCTCTGGTGCACCAGCGCTTCTCCACCAACACCTTCCCCGAGTGGCCGCTGGCGCATCCGTACCGGCTGATCGCGCACAACGGCGAGATCAACACGGTGAAAGGCAACTTCAACTGGCTGCGTGCGCGCGAGGGCGTGATGCGTTCGCCGGTGCTCGGCAAGGACCTGAAGAAGCTCTTCCCGATCGTCTACGCCGGCCAGTCCGACACCGCCACCTTCGACAACTGCCTCGAGCTGCTGGTGATGGCCGGTTATCCGCTGGTGCACGCGATGCTGATGATGATTCCCGAGGCGTGGGAGCAGCACGCGCTGATGGATCCGAAGCGGCGCGCGTTCTACGAGTTCCACGCCTCGATGATGGAGCCCTGGGACGGCCCGGCGGCGATCGTCTTCACCGACGGGCGGCAGATCGGCGCAACGCTCGATCGCAACGGCCTGCGTCCGGCGCGCTACTGCATCACCGACGACGACCTGGTGGTCATGGCCTCCGAAGCCGGCGTGCTGCCGTTTGCCGAGAGCAGCATCGTCAGGAAGTGGCGTCTGCAGCCCGGCCGGATGTTCCTGCTGGATCTGGATCAGGGCCGCATCGTCGAGGACGCCGAGATCAAGGACCAGCTCGCCAACAGCAAGCCGTACCGCGAGTGGATCGAGGCGATCCGCATCAAGCTCGATGCGATCGGCGTGCCGCACGACGCCGTTGCCGTGGCGCGCGAGGCGCAGGGCCCCACCGAGCAGGAAGCGCGGCAGGCCGGGCGCATTACCGACGAAGTCTCGCAGCAGACGCCGCCGCCGCCGGTGTCGGCGCTGCTCGACCGCCAGCAGGCGTTCGGCTACACGCAGGAGGACATCAAGTTCCTGATGGCGCCGATGGCCGCTGCCGGCGAGGAGGCCGTCGGATCGATGGGCAACGACTCGCCGCTGGCGGTGCTGTCGCACCGGAACAAGCCGCTGTACAACTACTTCAGACAGCTGTTCGCGCAGGTGACCAATCCGCCGATCGACCCGATCCGCGAGCAACTGGTCATGTCGCTGGTGTCGTTCATCGGCCCGAGGCCCGACCTGCTCGACCTGAACAACATCAATCCGCCGATGAGACTCGAGGTCACGCAGCCGCTGCTCGACTTCGACGACATCGTGCAGATCCGCGGCATCGAACTGCTCACCGACAACAAATTCAAGTCGTACGAGCTCGACATCTGCTATCCGGCGCTCTGGGGCAAGGAGGGCATCGAGGCGCGGCTGGCCTCGCTGGCCGCCGAGGCCGAGGACGCGGTGCGCTCGGGCTACAACATCCTGATCGTGTCCGACCGGCGCATGTCGCGCGAGCGGGTGGCGATTCCGGCGCTGCTGGCCACCAGCGCGATTCACCTGCACCTGATCGACCGCGGCCTGCGCACCGCCACCGGACTGGTGGTCGAGACCGGTTCGGCGCGCGAGGTGCACCACTTCGCCCTGCTGGCCGGATACGGCGCCGAGGCGATCCATCCGTACCTGGCGATGGAGACGCTGGCCGACCTGCACCGCGCGATGCCCGGCGACGTCGGCCCCGACAAGGCGATCCGCAACTACGTCAAGGCGATCGGCAAGGGGCTGATGAAGGTGATGTCGAAGATGGGCATCTCCACCTACATGAGCTATTGCGGCGCGCAGATCTTCGAGGCGGTCGGCCTGTCGCGCGCGCTGGTCGGCAAGTACTTCACCGGCACTCCGAGCCACGTCGACGGCATCGGCATCTTCGAGGTGGCCGAGGAGGCGCTCCGGCTGCATCGCGCCGCCTTCGGCGACGATCCGACGCTGGCGACGATGCTCGACCCGGGCGGCGAATATGCATATCGCACGCGCGGCGAAGACCACATGTGGACGCCCGAGTCGATCTCGAAGCTGCAACACTCGACGCGCGCCGGCAGCTACGCGACCTACAAGGAGTACGCGCAGCTGATCAACGACCAGACGCGGCGCCACCTCACGCTGCGCGGGCTGTTCGAGTTCCGCTTCGGCGCCTGCACCCCGGTGCCGATCGCGGAAGTCGAGCCCGCTGCCGCGATCGTCAGGCGGTTCGCGACCGGCGCGATGTCCCTCGGCTCGATTTCCACCGAGGCGCACACGACGCTCGCGGTCGCGATGAACCGCATCGGCGGCAAGTCGAACACCGGCGAGGGCGGCGAGGACGCGATGCGCTATCGCGCCGAGATGCGTGCCGGCAAGCCGGTGATCCGCGACGGCGAGACCATCGGCAGCGTGATCGGCGCCGAGCGCATCGAAGCCGACATCGTGCTGAAGGACGGCGACTCGCTGCGCTCGAAGATCAAGCAGGTCGCGTCGGGCCGCTTCGGCGTCACCGCCGAGTACCTGGTCAGCGCCGACCAGTTGCAGATCAAGATGGCGCAGGGCGCCAAGCCGGGCGAGGGCGGCCAGCTGCCGGGTCACAAGGTGTCCGACTACATCGGCATGCTGCGTTACTCGGTGCCCGGCGTCGGGCTGATCTCGCCGCCGCCGCATCACGACATCTACTCGATCGAGGATCTCGCCCAGCTGATCCACGACCTGAAGAGCGCCAATCCACGGGCCTCCGTGTCGGTCAAGCTGGTCTCCGAGGTCGGCGTGGGCACGGTCGCTGCCGGCGTGGCCAAGGCGAAGGCCGACCACGTGGTCATCGCCGGACACGACGGCGGCACCGGCGCCTCGCCACTGTCGTCGATCAAGCACGCGGGCACGCCGTGGGAGCTGGGTCTCGCGGAGACCCAGCAGACGCTCGTCCTCAATGGCCTGCGCGGGCGCATCGTGGTCCAGGCCGACGGCCAGATGAAGACCGGCCGCGACGTGGTGGTCGGTGCGCTGCTCGGTGCCGACGAGTTCGGTTTCGCGACGGCACCGCTGGTGGTCGAAGGCTGCATCATGATGCGCAAGTGCCACCTGAACACCTGCCCGGTCGGCGTGGCCACGCAGGACCCGGTGCTGCGGCGCAGGTTCGAGGGCAAGCCCGAGCACGTCGTCAATTTCTTCTTCTTCGTGGCCGAAGAGGTGCGCGAACTGATGGCGCAACTTGGCGTGCGCCGCTTCGAAGAACTGATCGGTCGCGTCGACCTGCTCGACACACGCCGCGGGATCGAGCACTGGAAGGCCAGGGGGCTCGATTTCTCGCGCATCTTCCACCAGCCGGCGGTGCCCGCGACGGTGCCGCGCCGCCGCGTCGAAGACCAGGACCACGGGCTGGCGCAGGCGCTCGACCACAAGCTGATCGAACTCGCCCGCCCGGCCCTCGAGCGCGGCGAGAAAGCGTCGTTCATCCTGCCGATCCGCAACGTCAACCGCACCGTCGGCACGATGCTCTCGGGCGAGGTCGCGCGCCGCCATGGGCACCAGGGACTGCCCGACGACACGATTCACGTGCAGCTCAAGGGTACCGCCGGGCAGAGCCTCGGCGCCTTCCTGGCCAACGGCGTCACGCTCGACCTGGTCGGCCAGGCCAACGACTACGTCGGCAAGGGGCTGTCGGGCGGGCGCATCATCGTGCGCCCGACCAACGACTTCCGCGGCCAGTCCGACCGGAACATCATCGTCGGCAACACCGTGATGTACGGCGCGATCGCCGGCGAGGCGTTCTTCTGCGGCGTGGCAGGCGAACGCTTCTGCGTGCGCAACTCCGGCGCGACCGCGGTGGTCGAAGGCACCGGCGACCACGGCTGCGAGTACATGACCGGCGGCACGGTGGTCGTGCTCGGCGAGACCGGACGCAACTTCGCCGCCGGCATGTCGGGCGGCGTCGCCTACGTCTTCGACCCCGAGGGCAGTTTCGCGTCGCGCTGCAACCTGGCGATGGTCGGCCTCGAGCCGGTCCTGTCCACGTCCGGGCAACTGGCTCAGACCGACCCCGCGACCTGGCACCGCGGCGAGTGCGACGAGATCATCCTGAAGGGACTGGTCGAGCAGCACTTTCGCTTCACCGGCAGCAAGAAGGCGCGCACGATCCTCGACCACTGGGAGCGCAGCCGCGCCGCGTTCGTCAAGGTCTTCCCGGGCGAATACCGGCGGGCGCTGGGCGAGCTCCAGGCGAAGGATCGCGCGCGCATGGCGCCTCAGCAGACGACCGCCGGGACACGGTGATCGCCAGGCGCGAACGGGTACAGGCATCCACCGGAAGAAGCGGCGAAATGGGCAAGGTCACCGGGTTTCTCGAATTCCAGCGCCTGAGCGAGGCAGCCGAAGACGTCACGACGCGCGTGCGGCACTACCGCGAGTTCGTGATGCACCTGTCCGACGAAGAAGCGTCGAGACAGGGCGCACGCTGCATGGACTGCGGCACGCCGTTCTGCCAGAGCGGCTGCCCGGTCAACAACATCATTCCCGACTGGAACGACCTGGTCTATCGCGGCAACTGGAGGCTGGCGCTCGACACGCTGCACTCGACCAACAATTTCCCGGAGTTCACCGGCCGCATCTGCCCGGCACCGTGCGAGGCCGCGTGCACGCTGAACATCAACAGCGATCCGGTCGGGATCAAGTCGATCGAGCACGCGATCATCGACAAGGGCTGGGAGATGGGCTGGGTCGTGCCGCAGCCGCCTGCGCATCCCACCGGCCGCACGGTGGCGGTGATCGGCTCGGGTCCGGCAGGGCTGGCCTGCGCGCAGCAACTGGCGCGCGCCGGCCACGAAGTGACGGTGTTCGAGAAGAACGATCGCATTGGCGGCCTGCTGCGCTACGGCATCCCCGATTTCAAGCTGGACAAGCGCCACATCGATCGGCGCATCGCCCAGATGCAGGCCGAAGGCGTGAAGTTCCGCACCGGGGTGCTGGTCGGTGACACGGGCGAGACGGTGATCGGCGGCGCGCCGCGCGCGAGTGTATCGGCAGGGCAGTTGCTGGCCGAATTCGACGCGGTCGCGCTCACCGGCGGCGCCGAGTTCGCGCGCGACCTGCCGGTGCCGGGGCGCGAGTTGCGCGGCGTGCATTTCGCGATGGAGTTCCTCGCGCAGCAGAACCGGGTCGTGGCCGGCGACGCGGTCGCCGGCCAGATCCTCGCGACCGGCAAGCACGTGATCGTGATCGGCGGCGGCGACACCGGTTCCGACTGCGTCGGCACCAGCAACCGCCAGGGCGCAAGCTCGGTCACGCAATTCGAGCTGATGCCGCAGCCGCCCGAGCGCGAGAACAAGGCGCTGACCTGGCCGAACTGGCCGTACAGGCTGCGCACCTCGTCGTCGCACGAAGAGGGCTGCGGGCGCGACTGGGCGGTCACGACCAGGCGCTTCGTCGACGACGGGCGGGGCAGGGTCAGGGCGCTGGTGGCAGCCCGGGTCGAATGGAAGAAGGACGAGGCCAGTGGCCAGTTGCGGATGTCGGAGGTGCCGGGCTCGGAGTTCGAGCTGCACGCCGACCTGGTGCTGCTGGCGATGGGCTTCGTGTCTCCGGTCGGCAAGCTGCTCGATGCGTTCGGCGTGCGCAAGGACGCGCGCGGCAACGCGCAGGCCGGCACCGACGGCGAGGGCTGCTATGCGACCAGCGTGCCCAGGGTGTTCGCCGCCGGCGACATGCGCCGCGGCCAGTCGCTGGTCGTCTGGGCGATCCGCGAGGGGCGGCAATGCGCGCGCGCGATCGACGAGTTCCTGATGGGGGCGTCCGGGCTGCCTCGCTGAGCCGGGGCGCGCGGTGCACGCTCCACGCGGGCACTCACGATCGACGGAGGGCGTGATGGAATCGGTCGCCGACCGGGGTGCGGCGCAGCTTGCCGAGGTGTTCCGCACCGGCGAACTGTCGCCGGTCGACGCGTTGCGCGCGGTGCTCGAACGCATCGACGCCTGCGAGCCGCTGGTCAACGCGATGTACCTGGTGCATCGCGAGGCTGCGCTCGCAGCGGCGCGCGACGCCGAGGCGCGATGGCGCGCCGGCCGGCCGCTGTCGGCGATCGACGGCGTGCCGGTCACGCTGAAGGAGAACCTCTACACGAAGGGCGATCCGGCGCCGCTGGGCACCGCGGCTTCCGACCTCGCGCCCAGGCCCGCCGATGCGCCCCCCAGCGCGCGCGTCCGCGAGGCCGGCTGCGTCATCGTGGGCAAGACGACGATGCCGGACTTCGGCATGCTGTCCTCGGGCCTGTCGTCGATCCACGGCGTGACGCGCAATCCGTGGCGACTCGACCGCAACACCTCAGGCTCGTCGTCCGGCGCCGCTGCGGCGGCCGCTGCCGGCTATGGGCCGCTGCACGTGGGCACCGACATCGGCGGCTCGGTGCGCTTGCCGGCCACGCACTGCGGCCTGTTCGCGCTCAAGCCCAGCCTGGGCCGGGTCCCGATCGATCCGCCCTACATGGGCCGCATCGCCGGCCCGATGACCCGTACCGTTCGCGATGCGGCGCTGCTGATGGACGTGCTCGCCCGCCCCGACGAACGCGACTTCATGAGCCTGCCGTACCAGCCCACCGACTACGCGGCGCGGCTCGACGGGCTGGACGCGAAGCGGCTGCACATCGGCGTGCTGATCGACATGGGGGTCGGCCTGCCGCCGCACCCGTCGGTCGTCGCGGCCTGCGAGGCGGCGTCCCGGGCGCTCGAGGCGTCGGGCGCGATCGTCGAGCCGATCCGCTCGTTCCTCACGCCGGAGATGCTCGAGGGTTTCGACGTGTTCTTCGAGGCGCGTTCGTTCAACGACGTCGCCGCGATGCCGCAGGCCGTGCGCTCGAAGGTGCTGCCGTTCATCGTCGAGTGGTGCAGCTGGCGCGCAGGATCGTTCAGCGGCGCCGAGGTGATGACCGCGTACACGCGGCTGATGGCGATGCGCGAGGCGGCGGTGCGTGCCACCGCGCGCTTCGACTACCTGCTGTCGCCCACCTCGCCGATCCTGCCCTACGAGGCGGAGTCCGCCTGCCCGGGCAACGATCCGCACGATGCGCTGCCGCACATCGCGTTCACCGTCGCCTGGAACATGAGCGAGCAGCCGGCGGCTTCGATCAACTGGGATTTCACCGCCGACGGCCTTCCGGTGGGCGTGCAACTCGTCGGCCGGCGCTTCGACGACCTCGGCGTGATGCGGCTGGCGCGCCTGGTCGAGCAATTGCGCCCACCGCAGCGGCCCTGGCCGCAGCCCTGGCGCCGCTGAGCGCGGGGTTGCGCGCTGCGCGCGCCGCGTTCAGGCCGGCCCGGGGGTGCGACACCTGCACAGGCTCATCCCGCGCAGGCTCATCACCGTGTCGCCATGCTGGTTGATCATCTCCTGTTGCACGCGGACGATGCCGCGGTCGGGCTTGCTCTGCGAGCGCCGCGTCTCGATGATCGTCAGGCGCACGCGCAGGCGGTCGCCGGGGCGCACCGGCCGGGTCCAGCGCACCTCGTCGACGCCGGGCGAGCCCATGCTCGATGCCGGTGAAATGAAGTGATCGACCACCAGGCGCATCATGATGCTGCCGGTCATCCAGCCGCTGGCGACGAGGCCGCCGAAGATCGAATCGGCTGCCGCATGGCTGTCGACGTGGAAGGGTTGCGGATCGTAGCGGGTCGCGAATGCGACGATCTCCCGCTCGGTGACGAGATGGTCGCCGAACTCGATCACTTCTCCGGGCCTGAAGTCCTCGAAGTAACGCTCCTTGCAGGGCACGGTCATGAATGACGCTCCGGTTCGCGGCCCATAGCATAATCGAGTCTTCCTGGAGCGACGGGCCCGCCGATGTCGAACCTCCTTTCGCCCGAACGCGCGGGCGCCGATGCGCCCGGCAGCGTGCGCATCGACAAGTGGCTGTGGGCGGCGCGCTTCTTCAGGACCCGCAGTCTGGCGCAGCAGGCGATCGAGCGGGGCCGCGTGCTGGTTGGCGGCGAGCGCGTCAGGCTGGCGCGGCCGCTGCGCATCGGCGACGAGGTCTGCGTTCGCAGTGGCGACATCGAGCGCACCGTGCAGGTGCTCGCACTCAGCGACGTTCGCGGCGCGGCGCCCGTGGCGCGCACGCTGTATCTCGAAGCCGCGGAGTCGGTTGCGCGTCGGGTGCAGCGGCGTGACGAGCGGCGTCTCGGCGTCGAGCCGGCCACGGCCATCGAGGGTGGCCGACCCACCAAGCGCGATCGGCGTCGCCTCGGTCGGGTGCGTGCGCGCGGCGTGGATGACGACCTGTAAGCGGACGCCGTCGCGCGCCTACGAGTGCCGATCTCCGGGTGGCCCGCGCATGCCGTGGCCGAGCAGGCAGGTGATGCCACTGGAACACGCGAACAGCGCCCAGAAGGCGAGAAAGCCGACGGTGTAGGCGGCCTCGCGGCTGCCGGACAGGTACATGCCGACGATCGCCAGCTCGTGCGGATCGATCATCGAGAACAGCACGCCTTCGGTGACGATCGCCATCAGGAATGCCGGCCAGAGCACCTGCATCATGACGCGGACGAGCCGCTGGCGACAAGCCGACTCGCGATCGGCGCCGGGCGCGTCTTCCTCCCTGGGTGGCGGCGCGGCGCTCATGGCCCGCTCGCCTGCAGCAGGATCGGTGCGTCGAAGCGCGTGACCGCCGGCTCGACCAGCCGCCAGCTGCGAGCCGGGTCTTCGAGCTGCACCAGCCAGTGCCCGCGCGCCGGCAGCGCGCCGTTCGCACGGTAGACGCCGCCGCCGACGTGGCGCAGCGGCCAGGCGACGTCGAGTTCGGCGCGGGTGGCGTGAATCAGCCGCAGCGTGAGTTGCGCCGGCCACTCGGTGTCGTGCGCGGCGGTCGCGGCGGTGATTGCCAGTGCGATCGTCGCGCCGTCCAGGGCCGACAGCCGCGCCTGCAGGCCCAGCGCACTGGCCCGCTGGTCGCGCGCCAGCTGCTGGTTGATCGCGCGCCCCTCGCGATAGTAGTCATCGACGACCATCGAATCGGCGGTGGTGACGGCCAGCCAGAAGGTCACGGCCCCGCCGACCAGTGCCGCCGCCGGGGCCAGCGCCAGCAGCCACGGCCAGCGGTGCCGGTACCAGGGTGCGGGGGCGCGGGCCGTGGGCGCGTGGGTCGTGATCAGGGCCATGCCGGTCAGCGCGGGACGAAGAAGGTGGAGTGCGCGTCGACGGCGACCGTGGCGTCGTCGGTGGCCTCGACGTGGAACGATACCCTGTTGCTGCCCGGGCTGCCGTGGCCGGGGCGCACGCGCACGGCCACCGGCACCATCCGCACGCCGGCCGGGCCCACCTCGAAGCGCGCTTCGCCGGCGACGAAGGCCGTGTCGATGCCGCGTACCGTGACCCGGAAGGTGCGCAGCCGCTCGGACGGATTGATGATCTGCAGCCGATAACCGTTTTCGATCATGCCCTCTTCCACCTCGCGGCCGAGGGCGCTGTCGCGAATCACGTCCGCCTTCACCGGCGCGCGCAGCGCCAGGTGCCCGACCAGTGCCAGCGTCACCGCCAGCAGGATCGCCGAGTAGACCAGCACCCGTGGCCGCAGCGTCCGGCGCAGGATGGCGGCGCGATCGAGTTGCTGCGCCAGCGCATTTTCCGTCGTGTAGCGGATCAGGCCGCGCGGGTAGCCCATCCGGTCCATCACCTGGTTGCAGCCGTCGATGCAGGCAGCGCAGCCGATGCATTCGTATTGCAGGCCGTCGCGGATGTCGATGCCGGTCGGACACACGTGCACGCAGACGTCGCAGGCGACGCAGTCGCCCAGTTCGAGGGCCTGCGGGTCGGCCTTGCGCGAGCGCGCGCCGCGCGGCTCGCCGCGCCCGGGATCGTAGGTGATGACCATCGTGTCCCTGTCGAACATCGCGCTCTGGAAGCGCGCGTACGGACACATGTACTTGCAGACCTGCTCGCGCATGAAGCCGGCATTGCCCCAGGTGGCGAAGCCGTAGAACAGCACCCAGAAGGTCTGCCAGGGGCCGGTGGACAACGTGAGCAGCGCACCGAGCAACTCGCGGATCGGCGTGAAGTAGCCGACGAAGGAAATGCCCGTCCACAGCGCGACCGCCACCCACGACAGGTGCTTGGCGGCCTTGCGGCCGAACTTGGAGGCGCTCATCGGCGCGCGGTCGAGCTTGATGCGCTGCGCGCGATCGCCCTCGATGCGGCGCTCGATCCACATGAAGATCTCGGTGTAAACCGTCTGCGGGCACGCGTAGCCGCACCAGAGCCGGCCCGCAACCGCGGTGAACAGGAACAGCGCAAGCGCGGAGATCACCAGCAGGCCGGTCAGGTAGATGAAGTCCTGCGGATACAGGACCAGGCCGAACAGGTAGAAGCGGCGTGCCTCGAGATCGAACAGCACCGCCGGCCGATTGCCCCACTGCAGCCAGGGCAGGCCGTAGAAGACCAGTTGCGTGAGCCAGACCAGCGCCCAGCGCCAGCCGGCGAACCAGCCGCTGACCGCGCGCGGGTAGATCTTGCGGCGGACCTCGTAGAGGGCGACGTCGGCGTCGGCGCCGGCCCCGCGGGGCGATGGGGCGGAAGAACTCAACGCGGCGCGCCCGATCCCGCGGGCAGGTTCGACAGGCCCCAGACGTAGGCGGCGAGCAGGTGCACCTTGCTCTTGCCGAGCATCTCGCCGAACGCCGGCATCTGGTTCGAGCGGCCCTTGACGATCGTTTCCGTGAGGGTGGCGATGCCGCCGCCGTAGAGCCAGGTCCTGTCGGTGAGGTTGGGCGCACCCAGCGCCGGGTTGCCCTTGCCGTCGGCGCCGTGGCAGGCGATGCAGCCGGCGGCCGTGAAGCTCGGCTTGCCCAGCGCTGCGCGCGCCGCGTCGTGGCCGCTGTCGGACAGCGAGAGCACGAAGTTCGCCAGGTTCTGCACGTCGTCGGCCGAGCCCACCGCGGCCCCCAGCGCCGGCATCACGCCCTGGCGACCGGCGGTGATGGTGGCGACGATCGTCTCGGGGTCGCCGCCCCAGAGCCAGTCGCGATCGGTGAGGTTCGGAAAGCCGCGGCTGCCGCGCGCATTCGAGCCGTGGCACTGCACGCAGTAGGTGAGGTACATGCGCTCACCGATCTCGCGTGCCTGGGCGTCGGCGGCGACCGTCGGGATGTCCTGCGCCAGGTACCGGGCGAACAACGGCTCGACCACTTCGTTCACGCGGGCGACTTCGCGCTCGTACTGGCTCTTCTGGCTCCAGCCGAGCACGCCCTGCCAGGCGCCGAGTCCCGGATAGAGCACCAGGTAGGCGAGCGCGAAGGCGCAGGTGATCATGAACAGCCACAGCCACCAGCGCGGCAGCGGGTGGTTGTACTCCTCGAGCGTCTCGTCCCAGCTGTGGCCGGTGGTGCCGACCTGCGCGCCGGGTGTGCGGCCCCTGGCCAGTACCAGCGCCAGCCAGACGCAGAAGGCCACCGACACCAGCGTGACGATCGAGATGTAGAGGCTCCAGCCTGAACCGGTGAAGTCGGCCATGTGCGGTTGCTCCGTTCTAGTCTTTCTCGGCGAACGGCAGGTTCGCCGCTTCGTCGAAACGCGCCTTCTGGTGCCGGCTGTACGCCCACCCGACGATGCCGAGGAAGATCGCCAGGCTCACCACGGCGATCACCCCGCGCAGCACGTTGATGTCCATGCGTCGCCCCCGTCAGCGCGCGGTGCTGCGGATCGACGTCCCGAGCACCTGCAGGTAGGCGACCAGTGCGTCCATCTCGGTCTTGCCCTCGAGCGCTTTCGGCGCGTCGGCGATCTCGGCGTCGGCATACGGATGGCCGAGTCTGCGCAACACCTGCATCTTGCGTTGCACCGTGCCGTCGTCGGCGGCGGCGCGCTCCAGCCACGGATAGCCCGGCATGTTGGACTCGGGAACGAGGTCGCGCGGATTCGTGAGGTGCACCCGGTGCCACTCGTCGCTGTAGCGGCCACCCACGCGCGCGAGGTCGGGCCCGGTGCGCTTGCTGCCCCACATGAACGGCCGGTCGTAGACGAACTCGCCGGCCACCGAGTAGTGGCCGTAGCGCTCGGTTTCGGCACGGAACGGCCGGATCATCTGCGAATGGCAGTTCACGCAGCCTTCGCGGATGTAGACGTCGCGGCCGGTGAGTTCCAGCGGTCCGTAGGGCTTCCATCCGGCGACTGGCTCGGTGGTCGACTTCTGGAAGTAGAGCGGCACGATCTCGACCAGGCCCCCGAAGCTGATCGCCACCACGATCAGCACCATCAGCAGCGGCAGGTTCTTCTCGATCAGCGAATGCGTGAACTTCATCCTCGACTCCGCAGGGGACTCAGGCGTGGGCGACCGCGACCCCCGGGATCGCGGCGTCGATCGCCTTGCCCCCCCGGATCGTCATCAGGCAGTTGCAGAGCATGACCACCATGCCCGTCAGGTACAGCAGTCCGCCGAGCACGCGGATGTAGTAGTACGGATAGGTGGCCTTGAGCGACTCGACGAAGGCGTAGGTGAGCGTGCCGTCGGGGTTGGTCGCGCGCCACATCAGGCCCTGCGTGACGCCGGCGATCCACATCGCGGCGATGTAGAGCACGACGCCGATCGTCGCCACCCAGAAGTGCGCTTCGATCAGGCGCACGCTGTGCATCTGCGTGCGCCCGAAGAGCCGCGGCAACAGGTAGTAGATCGAACCCATCGTGATGAATCCGACCCAGCCGAGCGCGCCGGAGTGGACATGGCCGACGGTCCAGTCGGTGTAGTGCGACAGCGCGTTGACCGTCTTGATCGACATCATCGGCCCCTCGAAGGTCGACATGCCGTAGAACGACAGCGACACCACCAGGAACTTCAGGATCGGATCCTCGCGCAGCTTGTGCCAGGCCCCCGACAGCGTCATGATCCCGTTGATCATCCCGCCCCACGATGGCGCGAGCAGGATCAGCGAGAAGATCATGCCGATGCTCTGCGCCCAGTCGGGCAGCGCGGTGTAGTGCAGGTGGTGCGGACCTGCCCACATGTAGGTGAAGATCAGCGCCCAGAAGTGCACGATCGACAGCCGGTACGAATACACCGGGCGCCCGGCCTGCTTCGGGATGAAGTAGTACATCATCCCGAGGAAGCCGGCGGTGAGGAAGAAGCCCACCGCGTTGTGTCCGTACCACCACTGCACCATCGCGTCCTGCACGCCGGCATAGACCGAGTACGACTTCGTCCAGGTCACCGGCAGCGCGGCACTGTTGACGATGTGCAGCACCGCGATCGTGATCACGTAGGCGCCGAAGAACCAGTTGGCGACGTAGATGTGCGGCGTCCTGCGTCGGGCGATGGTGCCGAAGAACACGATCGCGTAGGCGACCCAGACCAGCGCGATCAGCACGTCGATCGGCCACTCGAGTTCGGCGTACTCCTTGGTGGTCGACAGACCCAGCGGCAGCGTGACCGCGGCCGCGACGATGACCAGCTGCCAGCCCCAGAAACTGAACGCGGCGAGCTTCGGCGCGAACAGCGGCACCTGACAGGTGCGCTGCACGACGAAGTACGATGTGGCGAACAGGGCGCTGCCGCCGAAGGCGAAGATCACCGCGTTGGTGTGCAGCGGGCGCAGACGGCTGTAGGTGAGCCACGGGATGTCCAGGTTCAGCTGCGGCCATGCGAGCTGGGCCGCGATCCAGACGCCGACCAGCATGCCCACCACGCCCCAGACCACCGCCATCACGGTGAACTGGCGCACGACCTTGTAGTTGTAGGTCATTCGATTCCCCCCGGTTCGTCGCCCGGAATTATCTTGAGCGCGGCAACGGTAGCACTTGTGCTGGATCAATGGCAGCCTGAAGCGCTCAGCGTACCGCTCGAGGGGGATCCTGTCGTCCGGGCGCCTCACCCTTCGGAGTGATCTGCGTCGGAGCAGGCCGGTCGTCGTCGACGAGGATGCTGTGCGCGGGCGCGTCCATGTCGTCGAACTGGCCGCTCTCCGACATGCGCAGAAAGAGCCACGCCGCCAGCACGATGATCCCCAGGCTGAGCGGAATCAGCAGGTACAGCGCCTCCATCAGGGCCTCCGGGGCGCGGCCGGGATCAGCCGCAGCGCATTGAGCACCACCAGCAGCGAACTGCCCGACATGCCGATCGCGGCCGCCCAAGGGGGCACCCAGCCGACGGCTGCGGCCGGGATCGCCAGCAGATTGTAGGCGAGCGCCCAGCCGAGATTGGTGCGCACCACCGATCGCGTGCGCAGCGCCAGCGCGCGCAGGCCGACGAGTTCGTCGAGCGAGCGGCCGAGCAGCACGACCGCGGCCGCGGTGCGCGCCAGCGAGGTCGCACGGCCGACGGCCACCGAGACATCGGCGGCCGCCAGCACCGGGGCGTCGTTGATGCCGTCGCCGACCATCAGCACGCGCCGTCCCTGCCGTTGCAGGCGGCGCACGTATTCGAGCTTGCGCGCAGGGCTGGCGTCGGCGAGCGCGGCCTCGATGTCGAGCGCCGCCGCAACCTGCGCAACCGCTGTCTCGCGGTCGCCCGACAGCAGGTGCAGCTGCAGGCCCGCCGCCACCAGTGTCGCGCACACCGGCTGTGCTTCGTCGCGCAGGCGGTCGCGGAAATGCAATCGCGCGAGCGGCGCGTCGTCGCGTGCGAGCCAGACCAGCGTGTCGCTCGCGCAGGCCGGATCGGCGCGGCCGTGGTCGGCGTGCAGCAGCGCCGGATGCCAGTCGGCGACGAAGGCGATCGAGCCGAGCCGGTAGCGTCGACCGTCGACCACGCCTTCGACGCCCATCCCCGGAACGGTCGCGCCGTCGTCGGGCACCGCCGCGGGCCGCGTCGCATCGCCGGCGGCGCACCGGATCGACTCGGCCAGCGGATGCGATTGCCCGGATTCCAGCGACGCGGCGATCGACAGCGCCTGCGCGCGCGCGGCGTCCGCCGGGGCGTCGTCCAGGATCGCGACCTGCACCAGTTCGGGGCGGCCGTGCGTGAGCGTGCCGGTCTTGTCGAAGACCACGTCGGTGCAGGCGGCCACCTGTTCGAGCGCATCGCCGCGCGCGACCAGCATGCCGCGGCGCATCGCGGCCCCGGTGGCCGCCGCGAGCGCGGCCGGCGTGGCCATCGACAGCGCGCACGGGCAGGAAACCACCAGCACCGCGATCGCCACGTGCGCGGCGCGCGCCGGATCGACCTGCATCCAGGCGAGCCAGACGCCGGCGGCCAGCAGCAGCAACGCCGCCACGAACCCGCGTGCGATCCGCTCGGCCAGCCCTGCCAGGCGCGGCTTGCTGGCCGCGGCGCGCTCGACCAGGCGCTCGATCGTGGAGATCGCGCTCTCGGCGCTGGTGCGCAACACGCGCATCAGCACCGGTGCGCCGGCGTTGATCGCCCCGCCCGGCACCTCGTCGCCCGGCACACGTGCCACCGGCAACGACTCGCCGGTGAGCAGCGACTGGTCGATCGCCGTGCGGCCCTCGACGAGCGTCGCATCGACCGCGACCCGCTCGCCGACGGCGACCCGGAACAGTTCGTCCGGCACGAGGCGCGTGGCGCTCACGCGCTCGATTGCGCCGCTGGCGCGATCGACGCGCTCGACCGTGTCGGGAATCGCGGCGGCCAGCGCATCGATCGCGCGGCTGGTGCGCCGGCGTGCGATCCACTCGATGTAACGCGCTGCCAGCAGCAGGAAGACGAACATCGTGACCGAATCGAAATAGACCTCGCCGTGGCCGGTGACGGTGGCGTGCACGCTGGCGGCGAACGCAGCGAGCAGGCCGATGACCACCGGCACGTCCATGCCGACGCTGCGCGCGCGCAGGTCGCGCCAGGCGCCGCCGAAGAACGGCGTCGCCGAATACAGCATCACCGGCAGCGTGAGCAGCAGGCTCGCCCAGCGCAACAGGTTCTCGTGCTGCCACTCGAGGTCGCCGGGTTCGGCGACATAGGCCGGCACGGCGTACATCATGACCTGCATCATCCCGAGACCGGCGATGAACAGGCGCCGGAACATCGCCTTGCTGGTGCGCTGGATCTGCGCTTCGCGCTCGCGCGCATCGAACGGCAGCGCGCGATAGCCGAGCCGCCCGATCGCGTCGAGCAACGAAGACAGGCGCGTCTGTGCCGGGTTCCAGCGCAGCGTTGCGCGGCCCGTGGCGAGGTTCACCGAGGCCGCCTCGACGCCCTGGCGGCGGCGCAGCCCCTGTTCGAGCAGCCAGACGCAGGCGCCGCAGCGCAGCCCGTCGACCATCAGCGTGGCCTCGCAGGCGGCGTCGCTGCTGCGCACGAAGCGCGCCTGCACGTCGGCGTCGTCGTAGACCTCGAGCGCCGCGAGCGCGGGCGGCACGATCGCGGCGCCGGCCGCCGGTGCGCTGCGGGTGCGGTAGTAATCGTCGAGACCCGCAGCGACGATCGCCTCGGCCACTGCCTGGCAGCCCGCGCAGCACGTCTCGCGCGCGCTGCCGTCGAGGTTCACCACCCAGCGCCCCGGCCGATCGACCGGCTCGCCGCAGTGAAAGCAGGCGAGCGCGCCGTTCACCGCAACCAGTTCAGGCACGCGTCGACCACCGCATGCAGATGTGCGAGCGGCTCGACGCGGGCGAAACCGGCCACACCGAAGGCGACGACGACCAGGCCGGCCGCGAAGCGTGCGCGCCGGCTCGCCAGCAGGCGCGCGCCACGCTGTGCGGCCAGTCCCAGCGCGAGCAGGTTGGGCAAGGTGCCCAGACCGAAGGCCAGCAACAGCAGCGCGCCGTGGGCTGCACTGCCCGAGACCAGCGCGGCGGCGAGCGCGCCGTAGACCATGCCGCACGGCACCCAGCCCCAGGCGGCGCCGGCGGCGAGCGCTCCGGGGATGCTCGCAGCGCCCAGCAGACGTGTCGCACGCGGGCCGATGCGACGCCACGCCGCGGTGCCGGCGCGCTCGAGCACACGCAGGTGCCGCAATCCGCCGCCGGCCGGGAATGCGAGCGCCAGGCCCAGCGCGATCAGCACGAGGTTGGCTGCAACGAACGCCACCTGCTGGACCGGCAGCACCCGGGCCGCGAGCCACGCCGCCGATCCGACGCCACCCGCCAGCGCCCCGGCGACGGTGTAGCTCGCGATGCGCCCCGTGTTGTAGGCCAGTTGCAGCTGCCAGGCCGCGTGCGCCGCGGCGCGCGCTGCGTCACCGGCCTGCCCGCGGTTCGCGACCATGCGGTGACGCGTGCCGAGCAGCGTGACGATGCCGCCGCACATGCCCGCGCAATGCACGCCGCCGAACAGGCCGAGCAGGAAGACGGAGAGCAGCGCGGAGAGCAGGGACGGGCCGATCATGACGAACACCGCGACGTTCGCGGGGGGGGGCTGCAGGCGCTAGACTTGGGGTTGTGCTCAATGCTACCGCGGCGCAGCGCCGATCTGTCCGTTATCGGGTATTGACCATGTCGAGAACCCTCTGGACCGACGATGCAGGCATCGTCCGGACCATCGACCAGACCGTGCTGCCCTTCGAGCGGCGCGAACTGGCGTTGCGCACGCTCGACGATTGCATTCGGGCGATCCGCGACATGCAGGTGCGCGGCGCGCCGCTGATCGGAGCCGTGGGCGCCTGGGGCCTGGCGCTCGCGTTGGCTGCCGACGCCTCGGACGCATCGCTGCGGCGCGCGTTCGAGCGGCTGGCTGCTGCGCGCCCCACGGCGGTCAACCTGCGCTGGGCGCTCGAACGCGTGCGTGCGCGGGTGGCAGACGCCGGCCCCGCGCGGCGTGCGGCGCTGGCTCGTGACGAGGCGGGGCGCATCTGTGACGAGGACGTGGCCTGCAATGTGCGCATCGGTGAACTGGGCGCCGGGTTGCTGCACGAACTCGCCGGGCGAGGCGCGCAGCGCACCGGCACCGGCCGCGCCGGGTCCGGCCCGGCCGTGCTGAACCTGCTCACGCACTGCAATGCCGGGCGCATCGCCACCGTCGATCACGGCACCGCGCTGGCGCCGGTCTACCGGTTGCACGCCACGGGCGTGCCGGTGCACGTCTGGGTCGACGAGACGCGCCCGCGCAACCAGGGCGCGGCGCTCACTGCCTGGGAACTCGCCGAGCGCGGCGTCGCGCACACGGTGATCGCCGACAACGCCGGTGGGCTGCTGATGATGCAGGGGCGCGTCGATGCGGTGATCGTGGGCTGCGACCGCGTGGCCGCCAACGGCGACGTCGCCAACAAGGTGGGCACCTACCTCAAGGCGCTCGCCGCGCGCGACAACGGTGTGCCGTTCTACGTAGCCTGCCCGGTGTCGACGATCGATGCCGGCGCGCCCGACGGGGGGTCGATCCCGATCGAGGAGCGCGCAGCGCGCGAGCTCACGCACCTGAGCGGAGCGCTCGACGACGGTTCACGCGTGAGCGTGCGCATCGTGCCCGAAGGCAGCGCGGTGGCGAACCCGGCCTTCGACATCACGCCGGCGCGGCTGGTGACCGCGCTGCTCACCGAACGCGGCGTGTTCGAGGCCTCGGTCGCCGGTGTGCGCGCGGCGCTGACCGAGGGGGCGCCGTGAACGCGTCCTGGCGCAGCGAGGATGCCGCGCGTGTGGCGATCGTCGAGGCTGCGCGCCGCATGAACGCACTGGGCATCAACACCGGACGCTCGGGCAACGTCTCGATGCGCTGGTATCGCGGCGGCGCCGACGGCCTGCTGGTGACGCCGAGTGCGCTCGCTTACGAGACGATGACGATCGACGACCTGGTCTGGCTGCCGGTGGATGCGCCCCCCGGCGAAGACGGGGGTGCCGAACAGCCGTTGCGTTTCGACGGCTCGCGGCAGCCGTCGTCGGAGTGGCGGCTGCATCGCGACCTGTACGTCGCCCGCGACGACGCCGGCGCGATCGTTCACGTGCACCCGCCGTTCGCCACCACGCTCGCCTGCCTGCCGCGCATCCACGCCGCGGGCATTCCGGCCTTCCACTACATGATCGCCGTCGCGGGCGGCGACGACATCCGCTGCGCACCGTACGCGACCTTCGGCACCGCGGCGCTGTCGGCGGCCGCGCGCGCGGCGCTCGACGGGCGGCGTGCCTGCCTGCTGGCGCAGCACGGGCTGGTGGCGCTCGCCGGCACGCTCGAAGCGGCACTCGAACTCGCGGTCGAAGTGGAGTCGCTCGCGCGGATCTACTGGCAGACGTTGCAGGTGGGCGAGCCAGCGCTGCTCGATGCGACGGCGATGGCGCGCGTGCACGCGCGCTTCGCGCGCTATCGGCCGGATCCGGCCGGACCCGAAGACCCATGAACTGGCTCGAGCGCAGGATTCCGCCGCCGCTCGCAGGCGCCCTCGTCGGCGTGGTGATGTGGCTCGCTGCACCCTTCGGGCCGGTGCTGGCGCTCGATCCGGTCACGCGCCACGTCATCGCAGCCTGTCTGGTCGCGGTCGGTGTCGCGTTCGATCTTGCGGGGGTGCGGGCATTTCGCGCCGTTCGAACCACCGTCAACCCGCTCGCGCCGCAGCGGGCCTCGACGCTGGTCACGGCCGGCGTCTACCGGATCACCCGGAATCCCATGTACGTGGGCCTGTGCTGCATCCTGCTGGGCTGGGCGGCCTGGCTCGCGGCGCCGGTGCCTTTTCTCGGCCCGCCCGTCTTCGTCGGGTACATCACCCGCTTCCAGATCCTGCCCGAGGAGCGCGCACTGCGGCAGTTGTTCGGCGAGCAGTACCTCCGGTATGCCGCCCGCGTCCGGCGCTGGTTGTGATGCCTGCGCCTTCGTCGGCGATTCGCGGACGCAGCACCCGGGCGAGGTAACGACCGGTGTGGCTCGCCTCGCAACCGGCGATCGTCTCCGGCGTGCCGGTGGCCACCACCGTGCCTCCGCCGTCGCCACCCTCGGGACCGAGGTCGAGCACCCAGTCGGCGGTCTTGATCACGTCGAGGTTGTGCTCGATCACGATCACCGTGTTGCCGTGGTCGCGCAGCGCGTGCACCACCTTCAGCAGCAACGCGATGTCGTGGAAGTGCAGGCCGGTGGTCGGCTCGTCGAGGATGTACAGCGTGCGTCCGGTGTCGCGCTTGGAGAGCTCTTCGGCGAGCTTCACCCGCTGGGCCTCGCCGCCGGACAGCGTGGTCGCGCTCTGGCCCAGCCGCACGTAGCCCAGGCCGACGTCGAGCAGCGTGCGCAACTTGCGCTCGATCGCCGGCACCGCCGACAGCAGGCCGAACGCCTGCTCGATCGTCATGTCGAGCACCTGTGCGATGTTGTACCCCTTGTAGCGCACCTCGAGCGTCTCGCGGTTGTAGCGCTGGCCGCGGCAGGTGTCGCAGGACACGTAGACGTCGGGCAGGAAGTGCATCGCGACGCGGATCACGCCGTCGCCTTCGCAGGTCTCGCAGCGCCCGCCCTTGACGTTGAACGAAAAGCGCCCGGGGCCGTAGCCGCGCTCGCGGGCGGTGGGCGTCTGCGCGAACAGCTCGCGGATCGGCGTGAACAGGCCGGTATAGGTGGCGGGATTCGATCGCGGGGTGCGTCCGATCGGACTCTGATCGACGCTGATCACCTTGTCGAGTTGCCCAAGTCCCTCGATCGCCTCGTGCGGCGCGGCTTCGATCGACGAGCGATTGATCACGCGTGCCGCCGCGGCATACAGCGTGTCGTTGACCAGCGTCGACTTGCCGGACCCCGACACCCCGGTCACGCAGACCAGCAGGCCGAGCGGGATCTCGACCGACAGCTCGCGCAGGTTGTTGCCGCTGGCGCCACGCACCCGCAGGCGCTGCTCGCCCACCGGCTTGCGCGTTGCGGGCACCTCGATGCGCAGCGCCCCCGACAGATAGCGTCCGGTGAGCGAGGCCTCGCAGGCCTCGATCGCCGCCGGCGGCCCTTGCGCGACGACCCGGCCGCCGTGCTCGCCGGCGCCCGGCCCCATGTCGATCACGTGGTCGGCCGCGCGGATGGCGTCTTCGTCGTGCTCGACCACCAGCACCGAGTTGCCGAGGTCGCGCAGGTGTTCGAGCGTCGCGATCAGCCGCCCGTTGTCGCGCTGGTGCAGGCCGATCGACGGCTCGTCGAGCACGTACATCACGCCGGTGAGCCCCGAGCCGATCTGCGAGGCGAGCCGGATGCGTTGCGACTCGCCGCCCGACAGCGTCTCGGCGGGGCGATCGAGCGACAGGTAGTCCAGGCCGACGTCGTTCAGGAAGCGCAGCCGCTCGACGATCTCGCGCACGATGCGTTCGCCGATCACCTGCTTCGCGCCGGGCAGCGCGAGCGCGCCGAACCATTCGTGCGCCTGGCGCAGCGTGAGACCGGAGAGCGCCCAGATCGGGCGATCGGCCCCGCGCGGCCCGACGCGCACGAAGCGCGCGTCCACGCGCAGTCGCGTGCCTTCGCAGGCCGGGCAGGTGCGCGTGTTCAGGTACTTCGCCAGTTCTTCGCGCACGTGGGCGGAATCGGTCTCGGCGTGCCGGCGCTGCAGGTTCGGGATCACGCCCTCGAAGCTCTGCACGCGCACCGTGGCGCGCCCGCCGTCGCCGAGGTAGCTGAACGGGATCTTCTCGGCGCCCGAACCGTGCAGCACCACGTGGCGCACCCGCTCAGGTAGTGTCTCGAACGGCGCGTCGATGTCGAAGCCGTAGAACGCGGCGAGGTTCTGCAGCAGCTGGAAATGGAACTGGTTACGCCGGTCCCACCCCTTGATCGCGCCCGAGGCCAGGCTCAGCCCGGGAAACGGGACGACGCGCCTGGGGTCGAAGAACTCGACGACGCCCAGGCCGTCGCACTCGGGGCAGGCGCCCGCCGGGTTGTTGAACGAGAACAGCCGCGGCTCGAGCTCGGGCAGCGCGTGGTTGCACACCGGGCACGCGAAGCGGCTCGAGAAGCGCTGTTCGGCGCCGCGGTCCACGTCGAGCGCGATCGCGCGGCCGTCGGCGACGCGCAGCGCGGTCTCGAAAGACTCGGCCAGTCGCTGGCGGATCGCCCCGGCGATCTTCACCCGGTCGACGACCACGTCGATCGAGTGTTTCTGGTTGCGCGCGAGCTTCGGTGGTTCGCCGCCGCCGAGCTCGACGATGCGCGGATCGGCGCCCTCGCCGCGCACCCGCACCCGGACGAAACCCTGCGCCTGCAGGTCGGCGAACAACTCCTGGTGCTCGCCCTTGCGACCGGCGAGGACCGGCGCGAGGATCATCAGGCGCGTGTCTTCGGGCATCGCCAGCACCGCGTCGACCATCTGCGAGACGCTCTGCGCCTCGAGCGGGTGATCGGGATGCCCGGGGCAGTAGGGCGTGCCGACGCGCGCGAACAGCAGGCGCAGGTAGTCGTGGATTTCGGTGACCGTGCCGACCGTCGAGCGCGGATTGTGGCTGGCGGCCTTCTGCTCGATCGCGATCGCCGGCGACAGGCCCTCGATCAGGTCCACGTCGGGCTTTTCCATCAGCTGCAGGAACTGGCGCGCGTAGGTGGACAGCGACTCGACGTAACGGCGCTGGCCTTCGGCGTACAGCGTGTCGAACGCGAGCGAGGACTTGCCCGATCCCGACAGGCCGGTGATCACCACCAGCCGGTTGCGCGGCACGTCGAGGCTGACGTTCTTCAGATTGTGGGTGCGTGCACCCCGGACGCGGATCGATTCCATGCGATCGAAGGCCAATCGGCTAATATAACCGGTTGCCAATCCCCGCGTGATGCACTCCCCGCTCCCCGACTCCCCGGCCGGCGCCGACCCCGCCGGCGACGCTCGCGCAACGGCGACCGCGCGCACGCCGCGCCGCGCGCGCGGCGACCCGATGACGCCGCCCGAGTTGCGCTCGAGCGTGTCGCTCGCGTCGCTGTTCGCGCTGCGCATGCTGGGGCTGTTCCTGATCCTGCCGGTGTTCGCGGTGCACGCGCGCGGCCTGCCTGGCGGCGACGACGCGACGCTGATCGGCCTGGCGCTGGGCATCTACGGACTCACCCAGGGGGCGCTGCAGATCCCGTTCGGGATGGCCTCCGATCGCTTCGGGCGCAAGCCGGTGATCGTGTTCGGCCTGCTGGTGTTCGCGGCGGGCAGCTTCGTCGCCGCGGCCACCGACGATCTGGTGGTGACGATCGTCGGGCGCGCGATCCAGGGCGCCGGCGCGATTTCGGCGGCGGTCACCGCGATGATCGCCGACAGCACGCGCGACAGCCAGCGCACGAAGGCGATGGCGATGGTCGGCGCATCGATCGGGTTGACGTTCGCGCTGTCGCTGGTGGGCGCGCCGCTGCTCTACGAATTCGTCGGCATGGGCGGCATCTTCGCGGTCACCGGCCTGCTCGCGCTGGCCGCGATCGCGGTGATCGTGCTGGTGACGCCTGCGGTGCCGCCGGCCGCGGCACCGGCTGCGCCCACCCCGTTCGCCCGCATCGCGCTCGATGCCGACCTGTTGCGCCTGAATTTCGGCATCTTCACGTTGCATGCGGCGCAGATGGCGATGTTCGTCGTGCTGCCGACCTGGCTCGCCGATCGCGGCGGCATCGCACTCGGCGATCACTGGAAGCTGTACCTGCCGGTGGTGCTGCTGTCGTTCGCACTGATGGTGCCACCGCTCTTCTGGAGCGAACGCGCCGGGCGGCTGCGCGGCCTGTTCCTCGCGGCGGTGGCCCTGCTGCTCGTGGTGCAGGTGTTGCTGTCGCTGCAGCCGGGTGGCCTAGTCCCGCTGGCGCTCTTGCTGCTGGCGTTCTTCGTCGGGTTCAATATCCTCGAAGCGAGCCTGCCGTCGCTGGTCTCGCAGCTGGCGCCACCCGCAGCGAAGGGCGCCGCGCTGGGCGTCTACAACACGACGCAGTCGCTCGGCCTGTTCGTCGGCGGACTGCTCGGCGGGTGGGTACAGCAGGAATGGGGCAAGCCGGCGGTGTTCGACGTCTGCGCCGTGCTGATGGCGGTGTGGTGGCTGGTCGCTGCGGGCCAGCGGCGCTGGCCGGCATCGGCCCGCAGCCGCGCGGCTGCCTGAGGAAACGGTTCCCGCAACATTCTCCTGGAGGTCGGCATGGCTTCGGTGAACAAGGTGATCCTGATCGGAAATCTCGGCCGCGATCCCGAGACGCGCTATGCGCCCAGCGGCAACGCGATCTGCAACGTACGGATCGCCACCACGCGCAACTGGAAGGACAAGGCCTCGGGCGAAAGGCGCGAGGAGACCGAGTGGCACAGCGTGGTGTTCTACGACCGGCTCGCCGAGATCGCCGGCGAATACCTGAAGAAGGGCCGGCCGGTGTACGTCGAAGGGCGCCTGAAGACCCGCAAGTGGCAGGACAAGGACGGTCACGACCGCTACACCACCGAGGTCATCGCCGACTCGATGCAGCTGCTCGGTTCGCGCGACGGCGGTGGCGGCGACGATGGCGGCGGCTATTCGCGCGAGGCGCCCGCGCAGGGGCCGGCAGCGCGCGCCCCGGCGCGCGGCGGTGATGCCGGTGGCGCGGCCGGCGGCACACCGGGATCGGGCAAGCCGCCGGGCTTCGAAGACCTCGACGACGATATCCCGTTCTGATCGCCGATCCGGGTTCTGCGGTTTTCGCGCCGCCGTTACCGGCCGCTCGCCGCTGTCGCAGGCAGCGCCCGGACCCGGCGCAGCTTGCCGCTGACCGGGTTCGCCTGCGGCAGGCAGTCATCGAGCGTCAGGTCCACCCGTTCGACGCCTTGGGCCTCGAGGAAGCGCGCCAGTGCACGCACCGCACGCCGGCCGGCGACTGCGCGCCGCCGCGCCCCGGGTGCGTCCACGCGCAGGCGCAGCGCGTTGCGCGCCGTCTGGATCAACTGGAAGCGGTGCACGCCGGCTTCCTCCTCGATGACCGTTTCGACGGCCAGCGGCAGCAGCCGCACGCCG
>JAANMX010000376.1_pt1 | contig 60383 bp, 48 predicted proteins | sample 7279681 | NCBI WGS metagenome assembly JAANMX01 (sample SAMN14094542, study PRJNA606508) | bioreactor metagenome | isolation source: A lab-scale SPAN reactor treating ammonium-rich wastewater day 351 | place: Ireland: Galway | collected 2018-01-01
TCCCAACCACTTGGGACTCCGCTTTCGACCTCCATTCCTGTGGAATATGCCTCAAAAAACCTGTCTACTTTTGTCACCAGTGGTCATTTGAACCTATCTGAGCAAAACAAGTCTTTTTGTCTCAGTATAGGCGCCTGAACTCAAACGGTAGAAATACGTTCCGCTCGCCAACCCCTCAGCGTCCAACGTCACCTCATAACTCCCCGCCTGCAGATTCTCATTCACAAGCGTAGCGACTTCGCGCCCCAACACATCGTACACCTTGAGCGTTACATATGACCTCACCCCGTCCCTCTCCTGGGAGGAGAGGGTGAATTTTATTCTTGTTGTCGGGTTGAACGGGTTGGGATAGTTCTGCTCGAGGCGGAAGTTCTGCGCGATTTCATTTGTTTGCTTGACCGATGTGACGAGTGAGTTTCCTGTCCAGGCATACACCGCACCACTATCGCCGCTGGACCACCCGCTGTACTGGCTGGCAAATGAAGGAATGCCGCGAGAGACTGCGCAGTCAACAACTCTCCACGTTGTACCGAAGTCGGTTGTGTATGCTGTACCGGGAGTTGAGCTGAATCCCGGACGGTAGCCGTTCGTCATGACAAACTTCTTCGTTGACCCGGGCACCGCACCGAAAAATCCCGGTGTGAAGCATAAGCTGATAGGCTCTGAGGTCCATGTATCGCCTCCGTCGGTGGTTCTCCTCAATCGAGGTTCGGGAACCCATCCAGCGGTCATTCCGCTGTCGGGACTGCTGAACGCTGGAAACCTTGTTCCTCCGTCGAGGTCCCGAACTGTCCAGGTTGTGCCTCGATCTGTGGTGCGATAAAGTCGCCAGAATGAAAAATTATTATCACCACCTGAAAACCAGAAACTGTTGCCCGAACTTGCCCCGAGAAAGAAAGTGTTTTCTCCAGGAATCGGTTGAGGAATACTGGCAGGCGGCACAAGGGTCCAGTTGTCTCCGCCGTCCGTCGTTTTGTAGATCACCCAATTCCCTCCGACTGGATCTGCAACGCAGAGACCAACATTTGCATCGAAGAAGTGTATGATTTTGGGAAGCTCAACGAATCCGGACAACGATTGTTGAGTCCAACTTGCGCCGCCATTGGTCGTTTTGAATACTCCGCCGTTTGTTGTACCGAAAGCATCGTACATCAGGACCCAGGCGGTGTTGGCATCGAGGGAAGAGATACCTGAATTCCTCCACGTCGAGGGAGCGATGCTGATCGAAGAAGCCGTCCAGTTCTGACCACCATCGGTCGTTCGAGTTATTCGGTTGGACGTTCGTATGTTGATCCCCCAACAAACATTGTCGCTGACTGCTGCAAAGCGCACCTCATACCAGGGCGATGGAGGTGTGAAACCCGAATTCTGTACCGCCCACGATGAGGTTTGCGCGTTGGATTGGTTGAGAAGCAGCGCGATTGCGCCTACCAACAAGAAGAGAAAACGTTGCATGATTACCTCCGATCAAATGTGAAAGAACACGTGAATTACGATGCGGATAAATCTACGATACGCCTGAGGCGGGGACAATCAGCCCTTTGAAGTAATCAGGTTGGGAAATCACCCGCGAGGATGATGCAGTAGGTACTTTTAGGTAGGAATGAACTGCAATGCGAGTTGAACTGCTGGCTGGTTGTACATCAACGGTCGAGTTTCGTACATTGGCATATCGCTGTGATCCGCTGACGAAGCGCGTCGTTGCGTCGCTACGCGACGCGCGGGCCACTGGGGTTTTTCAGATCCAGACCATAAATGGTCTGGCAAACATCAAGTCGTCCCTACGGGACAATCCGGGCATATTGTATCGAGCCAACGGTTGCGGCGCGACCGGATGACGGCAGCAACAAGCAGTCGCGGAGCCACCGGGTGAATATAGCCCGTCCATTTATGGATGGGAGAAGTAGTCAACAACCAACACACAAGTCACGTCAGTGACGATTGAGCCCGGCATCGTTGCGTCTGGCAAACATCAAGTCGTCCCTACGGGACGCTCCGGACGTATTGCATCGAGCCAACTCCTGCGGCGCGACCGGATGACGGCTGCAACAGGCAGTCGCAGAGCGACCGGATGAACATAGCCCGTCCATTTATGGACGGGACAAGTAGTCAACAACCAACACACAAGTCACGTCAGTGACGATTGACCCCGGCGTCGTTGCGTCGCTACGCGACGCGCGGGCCACTGGGGTTTTTCAGATCCAGACCATGAATGGTCTGGCAAACATCAAGTCGTCCCTACGGGACGATCCGGGCCAATTGCACCGAGCCAACGGCTGCGGAGCGACCGGATGAATATAGCCCGTCCATTTATGGACGGGGAAAAATGACCACAAACACACAAGTCACGTCAGTGACGATTGAACGGAGGCATTATGGCGAACACATACACATCCCTCCATTACCACATCGTCTTCAGCACGAAACGGCGGGAACCATACATCGCTGAGAACATTCAAGACCGCGTGTGGGCATACATCGGCGGCATCGCACGTGAAAACAACATGACTGCCCTCGCAGTAGGCGGGATGAACGACCATGCACACGTTCTGCTTTGGACTCGGCCTACACAAACCGTCAGCAAAGCCGTGCAACTGCTGAAGGGTGGCTCCTCACTTTGGATTCATCAAACATTCCCGGCGCTGAAGGGCTTTGCCTGGCAAGATGGATACGGCGCGTTTGCAGTGTGTCGAGCACATACGGAAGTCGTAGCCGAGTACATCCGAAACCAGAAAGAACACCACCGGAAGAAAACGTTTCAAGAAGAATACCTGGAATTCCTCAAGGAGTACGGTATCGAATATGACGAGCGATACCTCTGGGATTGACCGCAACGAAATCAGCGGGTCAGATTTGTGCAACGGACAGCATTCGCCAGATGAGGACATGGCCGTGCCCGCCGTGTGAGCACCATCGCGGCAGTCAGGAAGTCGCGTTGCTACAAACGGTTTTGGTGGCGCCCAAGAGCTGAGGCTCTACTTCCGCAGATACATCAACAACGCTCCGGTGCGGGAGCGAAGGTGGAGCTTCTTGTAGATCATACGTTGATGGATGCGAACCGCCGCAACGCTGAGGAAAGGACTTGTCGTGAGGGGGCGATCAAGAAATTCTTGCTGCCACGTCAGAGGAATTCGTTCAATTCCTCCGCGGAAAGTTTTGCTTGCCGCAGGATGGACTTCATTGTCTCCTGACGGAGGTCCTTGTTGTGGAATGGAACGGTCACAAGCAGGTTTCCCTTTTTGAGTTGCACGGGGCTTCCTCTCGTACGCAGCTCAATGAATCCTGCCCTCTTCAACGCGGCGATGCCTTCCTATGGCTTAGCAACCGGTGGCTTAGACATGCACGGCAACTTGCACGTTTACCGTAAGCCTAAACATCTCCGCAACGTCTTCCGGCCGCGTGTGCTGAGGATTCTCTGCTTGGGGAACCGGGCGGATGATGGGTAGGTTGTTTTCGATGGCGGATTCAATGTAGAGATTCACCGCCTCACCTAACTTCTGCTTGGCTTCATCAATAGTGTCGCCTTCGGAAGCAACGTCCGTATCGAGACAGAGCGCTGAAAAACCGGAATCCTCCTTGAGGACAACACATGTGAATACAAAGCTCGATTTGTCCATACAGGCTCCTTATTGCTGGAGGAATATAGCAAAACTGAGGATGAACGGAAAGGAAAAAACCGAATAGTATTCACTTCCGCAAATACATCAGCACAGCTTCCGTGCGTGAGCGGACATGGAGTTTTTGGTAGATGTTGCGGAGATGTGTGCGGATGGTCTTGATGCTGAGGAAAAAATGGTCGGCGATTTCTTTGTCCTGGTATCCTTTGGCAAGGTAGGAGAGAATTTCCATCTCACGCTCGGAAAGGTTCTCGGTCTCCTTCGATGACTTGCCCATCTCCTGGAATGCCTTTACCACTTTCCGCGCAATCTGGTCAGACATCGGCGAGCCGCCTTCGTATACATCGCGGATTGCTTCCAACAGCTCAGCAGGCGGAGTGCGTTTGAGAATGTAGCCCGTCGCCCCGGCAACAATGGACCTGAACACCTTGTCGTCATCCTCGTACACGGTGAGCATCATAACCTGCATGTGGTTGTCGTGTTCTTTCAATCTTGCAACGCACTCGATGCCGGACATCTTCGGCAGTTGAATATCCATGAGCACCACATCAGGATTGTACGCCGGCAGATGACGGAGGGTTTCCTCAGCGGTTTCATACGCGGCCGTGCACTGAAACCCCTCCGATCCACCTATGAGCGCAGCAAGTCCTTCCCGAATTTTCTCATTGTCTTCAACTATGGCGACTTTGATAGGCATGGTTCAATCTACAACGATATAAGGCTGCGCTCAATACTTAGAATTAGGTAAACGCTTCCTGTAGGGCGACCATACTGGTCGCCCTACAAGGTAACCACAACCTCTGTCCCTTGACCCTGTCTTGATTCGACTGTAACGACGCCACCAATGCTGGTCATGCGGTTTCTCATGTTCACCAGCCCGTTACCCAGGTGGCTGTCCTTATCGACGCAAAAACCTTCGCCGTTGTCTTTGATAATGAATTCCTTCCGGTCACCATCGATAAGCACGGTGATAATGACTTCGGACGCTCGCGCGTGTTTCACCACATTATGCAGCGCTTCCTTCACCACGAGAAACAGATTCCGCCGCACTTCGGCGGTGAGATGATGGGCAGGGATGTCATCGGGAGCTGTGAATGTGCACTGAATCCCCACAAGTCCTAAATACTTCACCGCATAGCGGCGGAGGTGCGCCACGAGGTTGTCGAGCGTGTCGTTTTTCGGATTCATTGCCCAGACAATCTCGCTCACGTTGTCAATCACCTCTGCTGCCCGCTCCGAGATCTCCTGCACATGGGTTCCCGCCTCCTCCGGCTTCTGCTTCGCAAGTTCGCTGAGGATGGCAATCTCCGAAAGACTCGAACCAACTTCGTCGTGCATGTCCTGCGAGATGCGGGCACGCTCGCGTTCCAAGGCTCGCTCTTGCTCCAACTGTTCAATTCTTCTCATCAGCTTCCGCTTCTCAACGTAGCGAATCGTTCCGCCGACGGAGACTAACACGCCGACGAATGCGAACGCTCTGAACCACCACGTAGCCCAGAAGGGGGGAGTAATGATGACGGCTATCGAAGCGCCCGCCTCGTTCCAGACGCCGTCGTTGTTGGAGCCTTTGACCTTGAAGATGTAGTTGCCGCCATCGAGATTCGTGTATGTGGCTTTGCGCTCGGTTCCACAGTACACCCAACCGGTGTCGAAGCCAACCATCTGGTAGGCGTACTGATTCTTTTCTGGAGATGTGTAGCTGAGTGCTGCGAACTCAAACGTGATCATGTTGTCTTTGTAGGAAAGCGCTATTGCTTTCTTCTCAGAGATCGCACTGTCGAGTTGCACAGGATGGTTGAACTTATTGAACGCCGTGATGACAATGGGCGGAACGTGCGGGTTGTCGCGTATGCTATCGGGATGGAACCTGACGAGTCCGTTGCTTCCACCAAAGAACATCTCGCCCGTTCGTCCTCGATGCCCCGTGGCGGCAGACCACGAGCCGATGTTCACCCCGTCGCTTTCATCGTATCGTCTGAACGTTCCGGAGCGTGGATTAAACTTCAGTATTCCGCGTGTTGTGCTCAACCACAGGAAGCCATGATCATCTTCAAGTATTCCAGAGATCAACTCGCTTCTTGCATAGGTTGTAAAGCTCCCGGATGATTTGTCGAATCGGGCAAGGCCGGCGTGAGTTCCAATCCACAGTGTTCCACGTTGATCAAGATGCAGCGCGTGAAGGCCAAGTGTATTCAACTCTTTGTTCCAGTTGCGGGAAACCGGATTCCACGAGTATTGTTTCCCCCATTTCCCGGCAACAGGATCATACGATATCATTCCTCTGCCAAGAACCGTTATCCAGACCAGACCTTCAGCGTCTTGATTGATTGCTTCAACGCCCCAAGACCCGATTCCTTCCTGAAAATGGGGAGTGTACTTCTGAAACGTGTCGCTCAACTGGTCATGTTTGGCGAGAGTCTCGCTGCCAATTCCAACCCACAGCGTGCCATCCTCTCCCCTGTGCATTGATGCTACATACTCTCCTCTCAAATAGTGCCGGACAGTGTTACTTAGCCGATCAAGCTTGTCAAGCCCGGCAGCGGTCCCGACCCAGAGATAACGGGGACCGTCTTCAACCACACAAGACACCGAATTATTGCTTATGCTATTCTGCTTTCGGTCGTCGTGCAGGTAGTAAGTGACCAAACCGGATGTACGGTCGAATTTGTTGAGGCCCCGAATCGTACCAGCCCAGATATTTCCCGAAATGTCCTGGCAAATCCCCGCGACCCGGGAGGAACTCAGGCTGGCTGGATCGCGCGGGACATGCGTGAACATTGTGAATGGTTTTCTCCAAGGGTCCAGTTTTAGAACCCCATCCGTCCACGTTCCAAACCAGACAGTACCGCTTCTGTCCTCGAATATTGTAACAAAGCCATATTCATGGTCCGACGATTTACTGATGTTTTTCCACAGACTGTCGGCCTCGTCCCATGTTCTCAGTGGAGTCCCGTTTCCGCAAAGGTAGAGAACCCCCGCTCTGTCCTCGTAGAAGGTCCACGTTTTATGGTCCGCCCACGGGTTCGCCCAGATTTCGCTGTTGTAGTGAGCGAAGCGTTTCGTTGCCCGATCAAATGTCGCAATTCCACTGATCGTGCCGACCCAAAGTCTGCCACTTCGGTCGAAATAGATAGTGCGCACATTATTAGCCTGCTCTCCGAAGTCATTGAGATATTTTGAGAACGTCCCGCGACTCCGATCGAATGCGTACAACCCATCTTCTGCACCGATCCAAAGAAGGCCGCTCGAAGTGTCGGGATCTTCACGGAACTCCCATATTGGACGCTTCGGACCTTGAGGGTAACGAGTTAGCTGTTGGCGAGTTCTATCGAGCGAGTTGAGGCCATCGGCAGCGCCTATCCATAGAGTGCCTGACTGATCTACAAGCAGACAAGTCAGGGAGTCGTTGCTGATTGTGTTGAAGTCACTCGCGTCGTGCGTGTAGTACGAGAAGGTTCTTGTTACCTCATTGTAGCAATGCAATCCGCTCCCATTGGTGGCGAACCACATCTTCCTCGAATCAGATTCGGGAGTCGCCTCTTCGACGATCGACGTAACCGCGGTACTTCTTGGATACCGAACAAACTGGTCTGTACTCCTTACGTAACGCGCAAGTTGACCTACTCCGTTTGCCCAAATATCACCGTTGGAATCCTCGTACAATGTGTTTGCCAGCCTGACGGGGATTGAAGTCGAATCCCCTGCAATTACGGTGTACACGGTGAACGTGTAGCCGTCATACTTGTTCAACCCGTTGAACGTGCCGAACCACATGAAGCCACGACTATCCTGAAAGATTGTGTTGACCTGATTGAAGGAAAGACCTTGCTCGACGGAGAGCTGCTCGAAACGCGGAGAAATGTCTTGAGCGCACAAAGCGCTTGTCAGTAGCACGGACAGAACAATGTTCGGTACGACAAAGCGTCGACGAACGTTGTCAGGCACCCGTTGCAACGAGTGGAAGCGGTATTTGTTTCTCATCCTAACCCCTACACCCTATCACCTAAGACCTAACACCTATGACCTAACACCCAACGCCTCAGAAGCTCACCTCCATCCCCACCCGCACAGACATCGGCGGCTGATAGCGGTACGCTTGACCGTACGTGGGGTTTGGGTTTGAAGGAACGCCGTTGGCATCAACCCGGAAATAATGTCGCTGATCGATATCGACCGGTTTACGCTGGCTGGCGATATGGAATACATCCAGAACGATGCGAGCGCGATAGAGAGCAGCCAAAGGTAGCTCGTACACAATACGTGCATTCAGGCTCCACAAAGTCGGTGTTCTTCCGGCGCTTCCACGAGGGGCGAGAAACTGTATGCCGACAGGTCTGTTGGCGTACTCACTCAACGGTGTCCCACTCTGTGCGATGAATGAGAGTCCGGCCGTGAGCCCGAATGCAAAGCGATACGATCCGGAGAACTTAAACACGTGCGTCCGATCGTTTGGGACAAGACCGGCAGTGTTTATCATCGCCACCCTCGGGTTATCAAAGCTCCAGTTCTGATTGGGAAATTCACTATGGAGGAACGCATCGAAGAGGCCTTCGTAGTTTCCATAATCCCGCGACAGAACATACGATGCAAGAAAATTAAAGTGTTCATCATCGTGTTGCTCGATGATGATAATCAATGCTTTGTACTCCCGCTCTGGTCTTGGATAGTCTGCGAGCAGCCCTCGTCCTGGATTGCCGAACCGGAATCTTCCCTCCGAGAGCACAAACGCATCCTCAATTGCTTCACGGAGAGTCCGATAGAGACCCTGAACACTAGCGCGAAGGTTACGGGTTATCGCCCGTTCATATCCAAAACTGAATTCATCAAAGTACTGGCCGCGCAAACCGGCAACTTCCGGATAGATAATGTGCTGATTGTTGAATGATGTATCCGCCCCGGCACGAGAGACGCGAGGATCCTGAGCATAGTCGATTGCGTAATCGTACGCCTGATCAGAGTGATAAGAAGTCGAGAGAAACAATCCAAGCTCCTGGGAGAACCTTCCAAACGACCCAAAGATTTTGTGCGAGCCATCGTTGCCCGGCAGGAAGGTGAAGCCAACGCGCGGGAGAAGTGGGAGAGTAACTCGTTGGACCACCTCGTTGTTTGACCCAACAATGTACTGACCCTCCCATCGAACACCGGCATGAATGCTCAGGTCGCGAAAGACTTGCCATGTGTCCTGAATGAACAGCGATGGCATCCTATGCTGCACGGTTTGGAAACCTTTGCCGATGTATTCGCTGTACGAAGTATTTGAATACTTTTCAATGTTGTGGTACTCGTACCGATTATCCGTGCCGTTAACTTTGTATTCAACTCCCGCCCTCAGTGTGTGTGCTCCAACGAGAATCGTTCCTCTGATGCTCGACATGGTACTGTGCCGAAAGGAATCCCACGAGACGCCAACCCCGTCGGACCACGTTTGCGTAACGTAGTCTCTGAAAGCTGGTGCGTCCCCTCCTTGCGTTGACGGATCGCCTGTATCGTGCCGGATCACTCTTGCGAGAGAAGCCTCGAGCAACACGTTTTCTTCAGGGACAAATGTTCCGTTCAATGACAGGTTGACTCCTCCTTCACTAACGTCCTGCAGGTATGGGTCGGGATTCAACAGAGCGGATGGGGGGACAAGAACGTTGCGGCCTACTGCTTTTCTTTTCGTCGGGTCGCCGGTCGCCGCAAATGTGAAACGCAATCCCTGAGATGCGCTCCACGTGAGCTTGGTCGCAAACAAATGCCGAAGTGTTCGGTCAACGGAAACGCCGAAGCTCGGTACACGTACATCGTGCCGCGCAAACGTCGGATTGTATGCCGCATAGAACCAGATCTGATCGGGGATGATTGGTCCGCCGAGACCAACGCCAACATCGTAATCGGAAAAGTCTCCCTGCGTCGGGTCATCCAGTAACCCCACACGCCTGCTTGCAACAAATCGGTTACTCGTGTAGAAAGCGAATGCCGATCCATGAAACTCATTGGTTCCAGAGTAGGTCACGACATTGATCAGCCCGCCGAGCGCGCTGCGCGATTGCGCTTCGTATCCTCCGGCCTTCACTTCAATTTCCTTGATGAAGTTGTATGGGAGATTGGTTGATGTCGCTCCGATTAAGGGGTCAGTCACTTCCACACCATCCACAAAATACTTATTCTCAAACCCCGTCGCCCCGCCAATGTTCACCTCATCGCCGAAGTAGCTGAGATTCGCTTGCGGCAACAGCGAGATCATGCTGCGGTAGTTTCGCTCGACGGGGAGATTCTCGAAGTCCGCGGCGCGGAGATTCGCCCCGTACGTTGTTGAAGTCGGATCTATCACCGGACGCTGACCGGAGATTACCAGCTCAGGCAAGTCATGCACGCGTTGTTGCAAGCGAATCTCGCCAAGCGATGTTGTCTTCCCCAACGCAATCAGTACTTCCTGAAGGCTTATCGGTTGGTAGCTTGCATGACTCAATCGAACCGTAATTTTTCCAGGCGGCAGATTGAGTATGATGCAGTTCCCTTCATTGTCGCTCGCGCCTCCGCGAGCACCTTGCACGCTCACGGCGGTGACAGCGACGTTCACGCCGGCTATCGGCTGACCAAGTGAGTCAGTGACCCTGAACTGTAGATTGCCTGTTGTCTGCTGAGCATGCGCTGTTGCGTCCAATAGAAGGAGAAGCACGAGAAGAAGGTACGGAATTGAACCACGCAATCGTTGCAGTCGTATCATGGCTGCTCCTGTAAATAATGGAGGGCATCAGGTGTGGGAGGACAATTCGTCGAAGAACGGAAGGATATGGGATGACGGTAGCGTGCAGAATCCGTGTCGCTTGCTACGGAATCCGTGCAGCGCGAGAGGCGTAGAAGATGTGAAAGAGCCGAATGCATCATGCATTCTCTTCACAGGAAGAACGAGGCTTACTTGGTGCCGCAAACTGAGGAGCCGCGACGCGGATGACTATAGAGAAAGTGGCCTTGAAAAGCAAACCCCGCCTCGACACTTTCCGAAGTTTCTTCGGAATGCTTGGGCGGGATTCGTAATCATGAGAATTCTGAATTCTTAGGACAGTATTCTCGCACCATCCAACATGCGGCCAAAATAGTTAACTTGGACGCAGTCGCAATCCCCTACTCCTATGGCACACAGTGGGATGAGAAGAACCAGCAATCTTGATGTCTATGTTTTCACGGGAATCTCCATCCATAGTTCCGCGACAGCCCCATTTCCGTCCGGGCGAACATCTTACTCCCTCCGCAATATTGTCGAGGTCGCATTCTGCGGCGCTGCCGTAATCAGGCACAGACCTGAATTATTGGGGAACAGATGTATGGCCTGCACGAAATCAAATGAGAGATTGACGTTGTCTTGGGTCCAGGTAAGGCCCGCGTCTGTGGTTTGATAGATTCTCGCACCAAAACCGCCCACGGTAGCAGTCGTCTCGTTCAGCATCGCCACTTTTTGTATGCGGGTTGTCACTCCTGGTATTGGGCGCGGCGCCCACGTTGCTCCGGCATCCGTTGTGTAGAGAATTGTTCCGCCATCTCCCACAGCCATGCCTGTGCTTGTGCTGACAAAGGAGACCCCCCAGAGATTCGCAGTTGTGCCGCTGCTCTGCTGCGACCAGTTGTTCGAATACCCGGTGGCTCGGAAAATAATACCATTTAATCCGACTGCGAATGCCGAACCGCCGAGGTATGACACATCCCAGAAGTCGTAGGGATCGCCGATTTGTGAAAACACCGACCAAGTGTCCCCGCCATTAGTCGTTCGAGTGATAACCCCTTGCCCGACCGCGACTGCGTTGGCAACATCACTGAATGAAACTGCCTGAAGAGACCTCGTTGTTCCGCTCGAGCGCGCAGACCAACTTGTTCCCGCGTCGAGACTGAGATAGCACGCTCCGTTGATACCGACGATAACTGCCCGCTGTCCGTTCATGGAAAGACCATAGTATGTGCCCGGGTCAAATGACACTATTCCCACCCAGTTTCTCCCCGCATCCGTTGAGCGGAAGACGAAGGGGGTGCCTCCTGAATTCACCGCCAAACCTGTCTGCGTTGCATCCCACATGTCCATCGCTCGCATGTCAAGCGTTTGGAACTGCGGTATCCACCCCGCGGTGGGGTTGACGGTGAGGTTGAGCGTTGCGGTTCGGATTGTATCATTGGCGAACCTTGCCGAGAGCTGCACCGGATACGGACCGGGCTGAACCGCCGGGCCTACTGCAACCGTCATTACGCTTGTGAAGCTTGTTGTAGGTGGAGTGAATTGAAATGACACGCCTGCAGGTGGAGCAGGGACGCTGAGCGTTACGGGAAGAACATGGCTGCTGCTGCCTGAGACGTGGATAGTTACCGGCGCCATCTGACCTTGTGAGAGAGCGATGGTGCTTGGGGAAAGCTGGACCTGATAGATTGCATCACCTACGCTTGCCGTGAACCGACCGGTTCCCGTGAAGCCCCCACCTGTTCCATTGACGACAAGATCATAGTACCCCAAAGGAGCGATTGCCGTCGCCGTCAACTGCATGATTGACGTATCTCGTCCGGCAGCAATGGGAGTGAATGTAGCAGTGAAACGCAGATGCTGCTGAAGAGACAATTGAACGGCATCGGTAAACCCAGGAGGGCGAATGATACGAACAGGAAACTGCCTTGGTACACCGCGTGTAACAGCCAGTGTATCAGGAGGTTCAATGCCGAAGGAGTTCTCTGCAATGATATAAAGGGTGAATGATCCGCCGTATGGTTTGTAAGATCCGGGAACAGGCCCCCTATCGTTGAGCAGCCATAACTTTGAGGTTCGCTGTTCTTCGCAGGACACCAGCGTGGAGGCAGAAATCCATCTTCCGATCCAATTCCCAACCGTGTCGGTTCCTACGCCGAATGACGATGCCAAGCCACATTGCCCACCCAGTGTCTGACCACGGAAGTATCTCATGTCCACAAGCAGCGTGTCGTTTCGACCAATAATGAGTGTGCCGCTATCCGGGCTGAATCTCTGAATGCCCTCCAGTTGATATATGCTTGAGCAAGTGTCCGGCATGAAGGCGAACGAGCAGAGCAACATAGTGCATACGATTGCTTTCACCAGCCGATTGATTCGCTGAAGAAAAATCATAAACTCGAAGCCCATCAGAAATACCCTCCCACCCCGACGCCGAACGTCCAGTAATCCCAGCCGAAGCGCTGGTCAATGCCCGTTTGGCGGAGCCGCATCGAGACGAACTGTCCTGCAAACGTCAGAACAAAATGTGAAACAGGTGTGAACTTCACTCCCGCGCGTCCGCCATAACTCAGGCCGGAGCTTGCCTCGCCGCTCGTCACGACTGCGTAACCGATCTGTCCTTCAACAAACGGATGGAGTTTCTTCGAGTCTAACGCGAAGTGATATGCGGGAGAGAGGAAAAGCTGCACGACGGTCGAGCTTTCACCGCCTTTCGGCGATACGATGCTGACGCCGGGAAGATATCCGAGTCCGGTGCTGATGCCAACCGAGAAGTTCTCCAATACGAAGTACGACACCTGTGGCGCGAACGTGAAGACGGAGTATGAAACATCCGCTGCCGGCGCTTTGTAGTTGGAGAATGAGATTGTACCGGCCAGATCGAATGTGCCCGCGTCGGTGAGGTTCTGCGCGTGTGCCGCAAAGGATAACAGGCAGACAGTTATGAGAACAAACACGCCATGTTTCATGGTATGAACCTTCCTACCTGATGAGTACAAGCTTCTTCACATCAACGAATTCCTCCACAACCAGCCTGTAGTTCCGACAAACAGCGTCGGGATTAACGCAGCAGCAAGAGTTTCTTTGTCTGAACAAAGTTGCCTGCTTGCAGTTTGTAAAAGTACACGCCTGTTGCCATCGCTTGCGCATCCCAGGTCACGGTGTGTTCGCCGGGCTGCTTCACCTCGTTTACGAGCGTTGCCACCTCGCGGCCGAGGAGATCGTAGACTTTGAGTGACACGTGGGACCCCTCCCTTTCCCTCCCCTTGGCTATCTTGGTGCTCTGGGAGGGGAGGGTAAAAACTATCGTTGTTGACGGATTGAACGGGTTCGGGTAATTCTGCATCAACGCAAACTTTGCCGGTACACCACCCCCCCTGCGTCGTTGATCAACATCGGTCAGAATGGTGACGCCGGTTTCAAACTCGGTGAGCGATGCGGCGGGACCATTCTGGTTTGCGGCAGGATCGAGGAAACCCGCCGCGGCAACGACGGCAATCTGTCCCGCCTGCCCCGACAAATCAATGGGGAATGATCCGATGAGCTGGTTGTTGCTCGTCCTTCGTACCTCGAAGACATAGATGCCCGGCAACAGTCCAACAGTCGAGTCGGATGTCTCTCCGTATGGGAGGTTCTGGATGAGTGTGCTTCCGCCCTGAACCGAGATGTTGATTGCGGGCGCATCGGAGATTGCGTGCAGAAACACAACCCGGGCAAGATGATCCTGTCCAGCCGCGATGGGAAGCGGCTTTGCAATCACACGGAACTCCGTGGAACGACCATCGGGATTCGACGCGAAATCAAGTGTATCATCCACGCCGATGAAGGCAAGCAGGCCCGGACTTGCCGAGCTCAGGAACAGACTGTCGGTTACGTAGATCGGATTGAAGGAGGTCCCTTCGCGATAAACTTCAATGTGGTAGTACTCCAGAAAAGGGAGACTATCAAGCTGCACAGATGCGCCAAAGCCGAGGCTGTCAAAGAGAATCCGTTCTTCACCTTGTGGAGATGTGACGAGGGGGCTGCATAGAGGAACGCGTACGACCGCTCTTACACCCCTTCCTGCATTGCCCCCACCGGATGAGCGAACACCGCCAGAAGCGTCAGCGGCGATCCACTGTGGTTGCCACTTGTAGTTCCAACGGGCAATGTTGTTTGCCGCAACCCTGTTCCCGGCTCGAGCGAAATCCCCGCCGGCATAAAGATTCTCGGAGGCGCCATAACACGACGCCAGTGAGAGCAGCGCGTACACAGGCCCGTCTGTGCCATTCAACAGCGGATCGGGTGAATCGGGTCGTCCATTCCAGTATTGTCGCAGATGCGTTCCCGGAAACTGGTCGGTGACAAACAAGCCGACGTGACTGATGAGCCGGGTGTTGCCGTTCTCGTATCTCCCGAGAGTAAAGTTGCCGCCAACGAACGCGCCGTTGTAGTGGGTATAGTGAATGCGTGCGATCGCGTGAACGGGTCCATTGGTGCCGCCTTGCAGAATATTCCACTGGTTTGACGCGTCATTCCAAAGAGCCATGTACGGCGTGTTGACAGTTGACCCGTTCTCATTGGTCGAGATGGTAAAATCTCCCCCGACCCAAACGGGCGGCAGAGTCCCGAAATCGTAGGCGAGTGCCCTCACCGTTCCATTCACGCCTTGCCCTACGGCCCTCCAGGTATCCGACTGGATATTCCATCTCGCAATGTTGCTTGTCGGAATCTGTGCCCCTCCCGCGGCGACCACACCGGTGAACGATCCGCCAAGATACATTTCGTGTTCAAAGAGGTATCGGTCTCCGTGACGTGCAATTGCGCGCACTTCTTGAGCCCCGCCGTAAACGCCGCCACCAAGAGCACGAACTTCCCAGACGGGACCGCTAAATTGAGTCCAGAACTCAACGATTGAATTGGCATTAATGGGTGGGTTTATGCCATCGTACGCCTGATTGAACGAACCCCCGACAAACAAGCGCGGAGAGCCTCCGGAGTTTGAGTAGACTTCCAAAGCATACACCGGGCCCGTGACGCCGCCGTTGAACGGTCTCCAATGGCGGAATTGCTTATCCCACAGAGCAATGTTTTGCACGTTGACGGTCGTCCCATCGGGATTGTAGGCGACGGTGAAACTTCCGCCGACGTACACACCCCCCCGGTCTGCAACGATTGTATAGACGGGACCGTTGACGCCTCCACCCATGGATTCCCAATCGGTGCCATCGTATTCGGCGACGTTATTTGCATTGATCCCGGCAATTGATGTGAAGCTGCCTCCTGCGTACAGAAAATCCTCTCCTGCAATGGGCCGCTCTTTCGTGGAAGCGAAGGCACGCACTGTTCCGCTCACGCCGCCTGCACCGAGCATTGCTGCCCAACCTGTTCCATCGATCCATTGTGCATTGTTGACGATGTCATGCGTTGTGTTGGTGGAAGGGTCAACAATTCTGTTATACAATCCGCCGACGTACAAGCCCTCGGCGATTCGTCCTGTTCTTCCTGCAAGAGTGCTTACAATCTCTCCTGAGAATCTCCCGATCTGTTGCCATTGCCCGGGAGCGACGCGGCGTACAAGGACGTTGCCGGGGACCGTGTTATCGTAGTAGTACACGCAAAGTACATCACTTCCATCAATGACCATATCGTTGAGAAAGGTTGTTCCCGCGGGCAACTGCGGGAGCCCTGCCGACTCATTCGACCACACTGTTCCATTCCAGCGCACGATGGGCCCGGGGACAGTTGTGTTGTCGGTGTTGCGGGCTGTTTGAAACACTCCCCCCAAAAAGAGTTCGTTCGCCGCATTCAAAGCAAGATTCGCTGCGTACGGACCAAACATCTGTTGGGTGCCGACTCCTTGCCCGAGTGGCTGCCACTGAGTGCCGGTCCACAAGGCAATGTGATTCACCGTTATCTGTCCGCCGCCGGGATTCGTTGCTGTGAGGAAATTCCCACCGACGTACACACCGGCGGGAGAAGCCACCATTGACATAACGACACTGAAACCGCCAGCAACACCTTGCCCGACGGGACTCCATGTGTTGGTAGTTGTGCTCCAAAAACCGATTTGCTGAAGCGGTACCACTCCTCCGCCCGGGTTTGTGGCGGTCATCGTGAGTCCGCCGACGTACACATTTGTATCAAGAACCGCAATGTGGTTGGCCCCGGGGTTAATCCCCCCGCCGAGGGCTTCCCATGCGTTCGTTTGTACATTCCAGCGAGCAATGCGATTGACGGTGTCAGGGTTTCCGCCTGAAGTGTTGTAGACGGTCAGGAAGTTGCCGGAGACATACACGTTACCAGCGGCATCAACTGCGATCGCATACACATCCACGTTTGTCGTTCCATTCTCAAACCTGTCGCCAAGTGTGAGCCATCCCCCACCCGTCCAGTGAACTACACGCACCACGCGCCGCCGATCAAAATCAACTCTCCCGGCGACATAGATGCCTCCCGACGGTCCGACGGCGGAGACGTTTGCCCCGAGTTCAAAAGGCCCGCTGCGTTGCACACCAATCTCCCTCCAATCGGATGCATCCGGCGCGGGTGGCGGCCATTGGGCTTGCATTGACTGGAAGAATGCCATGTGGAGTAGCACTGTGCCAATCAGTAAAAGTCGAGCGATGGACAAACGATTACGCATTTGGGACCTCCGCACATAGCTATGAATGAACTGCACTGAAAAATAACTCAGTGCGATAGGAGGAACAACACAAGAAGGTGTGATTCGACGGGTGTGATGGCGAGGCGGTTCGGAGGAATTGCTATGAAGTTACTGCGGGAGGCTCAATGATGCCACTGGCAAGGCCCTTTGCCACTGCTTCGCCCCGGCTGTGTGCCTGGAGTTTCTCGTAGATTTTCCGGATGCGGGAAACAACGCCATCAACGGAAAGAAAAAGCTGTTGCGCTATTGTGGCGTACGATTTTCCTTCTGCCAGAAGAACGAGTACCTCCCGCTCCCGGTCGGTGAGATTGTGATCCGGAGACTTCTCAACTTTCGGTTTCTGAAATGAGGCGATCACCTTTCGTGCGATATTGGGAGTCATGGGCGAACCCCCTGCCGCAGCGTCCTTGATTGCTTTAACAAGATCGGCGGGCGTTACTTCCTTCAGCAAATATCCTGTAGCGCCGTTGCATAAGGCGTCAAAAATCTTCTGGTCATCTTCGTAGACTGTACACATGATGACCGCCGCGTCGGAGTTCAATTCCTTTAATCGGCGCACCCCTTCAATGCCCGATATGCCCGGCAAGCCAATGTCCATCAGCACGACTTCGGAATCAGCGAACGGCTCGTGTGCCAATGCCTCTTCGCAGCTTCCGAACGCGCCTATCAGTCTGAACTTCTCCTCCCCCCTCAACGTGGCAGCCCATCCTTCACGGACGAAGCGGTTGTCTTCGACGATGGAAACCCAGATGGGATTCCTTGTAGTAGTTGGTGATGTCATAACCCCTTAGATGGTAAGGACATAAAGCTCATGAAACACCACATGAATTTGTGTTTTTCAGAATGAAGCCGTGACTCAAGCGGCAAAGCTGATTCTCCAGCTTGTTCCCTTGTCCGGCCCGGTTTCCAACTCGACATTCGCCCCAAGTATGCCTGCCCGTGATTCGATGTTCTTCAGCCCTTGCCCCTGCTTCACAGCACCGGCATCGAAGCCCGTCCCATTATCGGAAACAGTCAGACATACCCGCTCGTTTTCCACAGTCAGCCTGATGTGTGCCTCGCTGCATTGCGAGTGCTTTGCCGCGTTCGTGATGATTTCCTTGAACAGAAGCCAGAAATGCCGACGACGTTGCGGGTCCATATTGACAGTAACATCGGAAGGGGGCATCTCGATCCTGTGGGAAATACCCTTGCTTTCGAACAACTCGGATGCGTGTCGCTGCAACTTTGACGCAACCGTATTCCAACTGTCGTTCGCCGGATCGATTGACCAAATAATGTCGCTCATTGCCTCCTTTGCGTGCGCCGAGCTTTCCGAGATGAGCGAGAGGAATTTACCGGCGTTTTCTTTCTCCTCTTCCGCCTTGCCCAGCGCCTGTGCGAAGAACGTAATGCTGCTGAGCGTGCTTCCGACTTCATCGTGAAGGTCGCGGGCAATCTGGACACGAGTTTTCTGCTTTTCAATTTCTGCGCGCAGTTCCGCTTCACGAATTGCAGCTTCGTGCCGCTCCCGATTCTTGATCTTGTTGATCTCGTACCTTCTGAATCCGATTCCGCTCATCACAATGAGAATTCCGTAAAGGCTGTACGCCCACCATGTTTGCCACGGAGGCGGAGCGATGGTGAATGCCACCGTTGCGCCTTCTTCATTCCAGAGACCGTCGTTGTTTGTCCCCTTCACTCTGAAGGCATACCTCCCCGGCGCGAGATTGGCGTAACTGATATATCTTCGGGTGCCGGCCTGGACCCAATCATTCTCAAGTCCTTCAAGCGTGAATTCGTACCGGTTTTTACCCGGCTCACTGAAATCCAGCGCTGCAAACTCAAAGGCAATGTAATTCTCATCGTGGGAAAAGGAGAACGGATTCGATTGAACATTCACGTCACGGTCGAGTACACGCATGCTCGTGATCGCAATCGGAGGAATGCGGGAGTTGGTGATGATCTCTCCGGGACGAAAGATGTTGAAGCCGTTTGTGCCGCCGACGTAGAAGGTTCCGCTTCGTCCGCGATGCGCCGCGCCGCGGCGGAATTCGAGCGACTGAATTCCATCTCCCTCGTCATACGTAATGCATGTTCCTGTGCCGGGATCGAACCGCGCAAGCCCGAAGCCTGTCGTCAGCCACAAGCTGCCGCTCGCGTCGATGAGGATTCCGTAGATGTGGTTGTTGGGGAGGCCGTTACCCGTTGAGTAATGGGTGATGGTGTCGGCAACAGGATCGTAGCGGTTCAAGCCATCCCCCCAAGTTCCGAACCAGAGTATGCCGTCAGGACTTTCTGCAATGGAAACAACGGTGTTGCCGCTGATAGCGCGGCCGTTTGAGCGGACATTCTTCTTTGAGAACACAATTGAATCTACGGATCGAGGCTCAAATCGAATGACACCTTGATCCCAGGTGCCCGCCCATATGTAACCGCGCCTGTCCTCATGAATCGCCCACACGTAGTCGCTGGGAAAAGGAGTTGTCCGGCTTGAGAATTGGTAGAAGCTATCACGCACCGCATCGTAACGGCTTATTCCTCCGGCACTTTGTCCCACCCACACTTCCCCCTTCGAGTTCAGATATAGACTCGTCACATCCGTGCTGCCGATGCCGATTCCGGCCGATGTCAACGGGTAGCTGTAGAAATGGAAGGTGCCGCTCTTCTTGTTCATGCGATACAGGCCGTTACCCCAAGTCCCGAACCACAAGTTATCGCTGTCTTCGTTGATTGCGTAGATGACGCCCCTCCGCAACGGCTCCGGAAAGTTCCTCCCCACTCCCTTCACATCTCGCGTTCCGCTCGTCATGTACCTCACACCCACTTGCGTTCCGATCCAAATTGTCCCGGCAGCATCTTCAAAGAGTGTATTCACCGTCTTGTTATCCGGCACTATGTGGCCGAATCTCCCCTTCGATGCATTGAGCTTCCAAAGACCGGTTCCGACTGTACCTGTCCACAGCACTCCCGTTCGATCGCGAAACAGGGACATGATGACTTCCGTTTCCTGACCTTCACTTCTCAACGCGTATCTCTCATAATCTCCCGTCAGCACATTCATGCGGATAAGACCGTTGCCATCGGTTGCAATCCAGAGATTGCCGTCGGCATCCTCGCAAAGTGCAGGCACCGGATTGTTGATGGCTGAAATGGCAAAGCGCGTGAAGTCATCAGATGAGGGATCGTATCTGCAGAGGGCCGCATCCGTTCCAATCCAGACTGAGCCATCGTGCATCTCATAAATCGCAAAGATGTACTCGTCCGGAATCGAGCGCGGCTTGTTGGGGTCCGGTGTGTAGATCCGGCTTGTTCCTGTTTCGCGGTCGAATAGCGCAAGGCCGCGCCGCGTCCCAACCCAGAATCGTCCGTGGCTGTCTTCGTAGATGCGGTGGATATTGTTGCTCGGAAGTCCGTCGAGCGAGGTGTAGCGCGTGAACGTTCCGCTCTTCCGGTCAAGTTTGTTGAGGCCTTTGTTCCATGATCCTGCCCAGACAGTGTTCGAGCGATCGACATACACCCATGCCACTTCGTCCCCGATCAGACTCGTTGAATCACCGGGCACGTGCAAGTAACGGATGAATCTTTCCTCGCTCCGCACGTACCGATTCAGTCCGCGACCCGATGTTCCGATCCAGATATCGCCTGTTGAGTCCTCACAGATCGACCAGATGAAATCGCCGGAGAGTGATGTTGAGTCGCCGGGACGATGAGTGTAGTGTTTGAAGGAATAGCCATCGTACCGCAGCAAGCCCGTTGCCGTGCCTAACCAGAGAAAGCCGTAACGATCTTGAAGAATGGAATAGACGGTACCCTTGGAAACTCCGTCGGCTGCGAGTACGCGTTCGAAGGAGCGATGTGCCGACAAGTCATCTTGGCACAAAACCCGGTGGGTGACGAGAAGGAGTGAAGCAAGGAACAAAACCTTCCGCCTCATATGTGGAGGGATAAACATATCGGCAACCACCCGATTGAGAGAAGAGAACGGATTGATACGCAGAACCAATCTAAGATTGCGCAGGGAGAATTTCAAATAGGTAACGACGGAACCGGCAGAAAGGCAGCTAAATGAAGAGGGCTGATTCCTCCGGGGAACCAGCCCTCACACACAAGAAAGGTTCAAGGTACGCTACCGCAACAGCATGAGCCGCTTTGTCTGCGTGAACTCCCCTGCTTGCAGCCGATAGAAGTACACGCCACTCGCCATTCCATCGGCATTCCACGTCACGTTGTAGGTCCCCGGCGCTTTTACCTCCTTTACCAGCGTTGCGACTTCACGGCCCAACACATCATACACTTTCAATAATGTGAAGCCCGAGGCCTGAATCGAGTATCTAATGTGCGTAGTCGCGTTAAACGGATTGGGATAGTTTTGCGCCAGACTGAACTCACCCGGTACCAGGTAGCCACCCTGTTCGGGCACATCCACGGTATTCTGCACAAAGATCGAATCGTCAATCGTGCCGTTGTTCCCATGGTCGATGTAGATTCTGACAGGGAGTGCAAGATTGTTCCAGTTGGGAACAATAATATGTGAGGATGCGGCACCGAGGTTCACCGTCGGCTGAATGAACAATCTGCCTACGGTGGTCGAGCCGTACTCTATCCGGAGTCCGTAGGATTTTGCCGGGCCGGTATTCACAACCCGATAATCATCATCTCCCTCCTTGCTGAATCGCATCGAGTCGTTCTGCGTCAATGCGCAATCCGAGATCGTGTATGTTTTCTCCGCCGTCGAATCAATAATGAAAATCGTGCTGACGGTAACAGACTTCGATTGCGCGTCGGCGTTGCGCATTCCGAGACTTCCATCGTATGCAAACCGGTCGGTTTGCGCCAATGTGGCACCGGTTCGATTGTAAGTGAAGACTGTCGAGTCTGTGAAGATTGAAAGTTGCGCGACGGAGTCGGCGAAGTCATACATTACAACTCTGTATGCTCCATCAGGCAGATAATAGGAATACGGCGGTGTCAAGCTTCCGGTGGCGGGAATCAATGGAACGGCTCCCGGAATCTCTTCGATCAGAACGCTGTCTGCGTATCCAATTCTGTTTCCGTTGGGATCGGTGACAATAACTGATGCGTCGGATGTTGGATAAAGCTGAATGCTGCCTATGCCGGCAACCATCGACGGCATTGGCCGGCCAAGTCCCGGAAGACCATAGTACGAACTTGCCCTGTCGGTAAGAATCAGCTTTTTGTTCCCCCCCCAACCCGGCCAAAGAGAATAAGTCCATGCACCAAGATTACCGTTTGCTGATGTGTCAACACTGATTCTTGCTGTGTCGCGATCATGGTAGCTGTTGTCGTACACATGCACTAAATAACCTGCCGAGTTCAAAGGGTCTTTCGTAAGCTTGTAAGGGACTATGGCGTGAGCACCGGTTCGGGGTCCGTTGTGCCCGAAAACGAGAACAACCGGGTCCACATCGTTATTCCAGAATAACTGTTTCAGCTCATTCACAGTTTGGGTCGGGGTCTTTGTGTTCCACGTCGCGACAACATGAGGCCGATGGGCTGTTCCGGTCTGATGGATCCAAAGCTCATTGACAATCCTTCGTACTGCCGGATCGAGAGGAACTGAAAAGAGATTTTCAAATGCAGGCATTGTCGGAAACCTTTGACGGAACCTGCTACTGTCATCAAATGCAAGGAGGGTGGCAATCGCGAAACCGAAACAGGAACCTCCCCATGCCTTCTTCATTGCCACCCACCTTGCAAGTGCGTTGTTACGGTATAACATTGCGAGAGGACTGAAGTAGCATTGAGGCACCCCGAATGCCGTCACAAAGAGCGGCCAATCGGGGAAGTTTGACGACAATGCCGAGTTGAACGGCCATCTCGGATATTGCTGTCCGGTGTTGGGATCGATGCCATTCCGATAATCGAACTGTCCGTACCATGCTGGCGGCCACATATTGGCTGACGTGTTGCCGAAATTCCATCTGTCACGCTCGAACCGGAATCGTTCGTAGTTGCTGTCCGCACGGAAGCGATGAAGCTCGTAGCCCTTTATCGTAAAGAATTTGCTCGTGTCAACGAGAATGCCGTTTGAACTTTGCTGAATACGGATGGCACATCGCCGGGAGAGTATGGTGTCAGGAATCGACCAGACAAAGCGTCCGCTGCCTGCCGGATAGTTGCTGACAATCTGATGAAACACGGAGGCAGCACCGGAGGTGTCTGTCCTATAATGAATGTCGACGGAATCCAAACCCGGCAAAACAGTCCAGATGATTGCGGTGTCTGTTCCAGCAACCCATTGAAAGCCCGCCTGCGGACTAACGAGAGCAAACAGATCTGCGAAGAGTGCGCCATCGGCGCGGACTCTTTGCGCATAGATGTTGCTCCCGGGCGAGTTGCGGAAATCATTCCACGCCATTATTGCTCCGCCAGAACTGCCAACCATAAGGGGGCCGCTTTGAATTTGCGGGGCAGTCGATATAGCGGCCCCGGCTGAAGTCCATTGAACGGCACCCGAACCATTGATTCGTTGCGCATAGACATCGTAGTTTCCCAAGCCAACTCTTACATCCGACCACGCGATTATCGCGCCCCCTATCCCATCGCCTGCGATGGACGGATTGATTTGCGATCGAATCGTGGGAGAGAGGATAACCCCGTTGGCAGCCCATTGAATGTTGCCCGCGGCATTCACACGCTGTGCATATATCTGGTAGTACGTCGTCGGACGGAAGTCCATCCAGGTGATGATGGCACCGTTTGCTCCATCGCCGGCGATTGCCGGAAATGTTTGCGCCTCTGCTGCCGTGCATATCGGTACGCCATTCGCTGTCCATAGCGCGGATCCGGAGGAATCTACGCGCTGGGCATAAATATCCGAAGTTCCGGACCGTTCGTCCTGCCAGGTAATAATCGCGCCACCTGCTCCGTCCGATGTCATCTTCAGATTGTATTGTAGTCCGGCGGCCGTGCAAATCGCGACGCCATTTGCACTCCACTGACGAACACCTGTTGCGCTCAAACGTTGGACATAGACATCATCAGCGCCACTGCGTTGGTCCCTCCACGCAACAATTGCCCCTCCGGCTCCATCGCTGATGATAACCGGATGGGATTGCGTGCCTGCTGCCACCACGACCGTATCGCTGTTCACCGGCCACAGACGTTGGCCGAATTGATTGACCCGCTGGGCATAGATATCACCATCGGTTCGAGTATCTCGATACACAATAATTGCGCCGCCTGCATTATCACTGGCAATTGAAGCCATGTCATGTTCAGCCAAATTCGTCGAGATTGCCACCCCATCCTCCGTCCATAGGACAACGCCTGCACTGTCTACTGATCGTGCATAGATTTGGCTGTAGTTAATTCGTCGGTCTTGCCAAGCGATAATGACGCCACCATCACCATCCGTTGTTGCTTGGGAGAATCCCGCGCCCAATCCCATTCCGATCGCAACCTCTACCCCATTTGTCGTCCATCTCGCAAGACCTGATACGTCGATGCGTTGAGCGTAAATGTCCGTAAGACCCGAGCCTCTTCGGGAGTCATCCCAAACCATTATCGCGCCTCCGGAACCGTCACTGACCATTGAGCGTATGATTTGATCGTTCGGCGCTATCGAAATCGGGTTGTTTTGATTCGGGTTGGTGGACCATTGGGCAGGAGAAACAGAATGAAGAACGAGAAGGAGAAAGACAGCGTTGGTTATGGTCCGTTTGTCAAGGTGAGTCAACGCGGGCCGTGCTGGGTTGGGCGTTTGCATAAGACCGCCTCCTTGTGTTGTTGAAGAACAAGCAGCCAGCCACGAAACTGCCAGCCGACGACATTGCGAGGATTACGGAAGGAGTTGGGATAATATACCTACCGGCAATCGGAGTGTCAAGGGATCACTGCGGCGTAAACAAGAAAAGCCGGATTCATCATCCTGCCTTTTCATGGCATATCAATCACCTTCGCAATAATCTGCCTTAATCGCTGACACTCTTTTTCATAAGCCGCCTGCTGATGGCGGTAATTTCCTGCACAGCGGCGGAGCCGTACCAGGGATGCAGTTCCATCACCAATCTCCCTGCCTTGATTGCGGGATCGGTTTCGGTGAGGGCTTGTGCTTCTTCAACCGTTTCGACATTGAAGATGTAGATGCCGCGGATTTCGCCATTGTCGAGAAAAGGCCCGGCAAGAACAAGCGTGCCCTCGTTCGCCATTCGCTCGATGTTCTTCAGATGCGCCCGTTGAAGTTTCACAGCAGTCACCGAATCCTGACTCCTGTTCGGCCCGCGCTTCAGGAATGCCATGACGTATTTCTTCATCCCGTACTGATCCGCATTGAGACGCCGGGCAAGTGCAGAATCGTACTGCGCAGTTTCCTGTTGTGCCTGACCCGGCTGTGCAAAGCACAGAATGGTACTAATAATAACACATGCTGACAGCATTCTTGCTGCGGGCATACTCACCTCCAAATGATTGACTGTTCTTAGCAGGTCGTTGAAAAACTAAATTGGCTTGCCACAGAGACACCGAGGCACGGAGAATTCTAAAGGTGAAAGACGCATCCCGCCCTTAACTTTGTCGTCCCCAGCAACAATTTCCCAAGGAAAACTCTGAGGCTCTGTGCCTCGGTGGCTAACGAAAATCGTTTCCCACCATCCTGTTAGAGTCCTTCTTCCGAAATCAAATAACCCAACAACGCCGCAACAATCGCCCCCATCTCCAATTCTCTCGGATTGACTTTGTCGATCGTGTCGTTATCTGAATGATGATAGTCGAAGTAGCGGTGATTCTCCGGCACCAGTCCGAATCCCGGAACGCCCGTATTCACAAGCGGATCGATATCGACTCCGGCATAACCGATGTTGATCTTCCCGGCATCTAACATATCGAAGAGAGGTTTCCAGCGAAGGACTCTTGTAAGCAGCGTTGAGTCACCCTTCACGTTGAATCCCCGCGGCGCATGTCCGCCGGCATCGGATTCGAATGCTGCGATATGTGTTTCCCCTTTCCTCTCCGGTGCAACGGGATACGCATTTCCGCCGCGTGTTCCGTTTTCTTCATTCATAAACATCACGGCACGAATAGTCCGCTTCGGCTTTACGCCGATTTTCTTCAGAAGATTCAATGCCTCGATTGCCTGCATGCAGCCGGCACCGTCATCATGGGCGCCGTGTCCTTTGTCCCACGCGTCAAGGTGGCCGCCGAGGACGATAATCTCATTTGGTTTTTCAGAACCGGTTATCTGCCCGACAACATTTGCGGATTCGGCATCGGGGAGGAATTTTGGTGTGAGTTTGAGATGAACTGTTGCGGATTTCTGTTTCGACAGGAGATCGCTCAGTTGATTTGCATGAACGGTGCTGATTGCCGCCGCGGGAATTTTCCTGATAGTGTCGGCGTAGTGCATGACGCCGGTATGAGGCACGTCATCGATTCGCAGCGTCATGGAACGCACGAGCACCGCCACCGCCCCGACTTTCGCCGCCTCGATTGCGCCGCGCCCGCGCTGATCAACCGCCCCGCCGTATGCTTCAAAGGTATTGAACTTCGACGGATCCATCGGACGATTGAAGAAGACAATCTTGCCTTCTGCCTTGTCGCCGAGAGAACGCAATTGTTCGAAATTCTTTACCTCAATCACCTCCGCCTGAATTCCATTGTCCGGCGTAGCAATGCTGCCGCCGAGGGCACAGACTGCAAGCGTGTGCAACTTCATCGTCTGCGGCATTTTCGATGCAGCAGGAACAATCCAGCATTCTTCTTCTCCCCTTTCCCAATGCGGCACCATTATCTTTTCGAGATGAACATTCTCAAAGCCAAGATCGGCCATCATCTTTCGCGTCAACTCGACTGCTTTTGCGGCGCCCTCCGAACCACTGAGACGATGCGGAGCCTTCTCGCAGAGTTCGGTTAGAAATTTGTACGCATCGCAATCCCGAAGGCCTCTCTCAAGAAGTTGTTTTGCTATCTCGCCGTACTTTGCCGTAATGTTTTCGGGAGATGCTTCGGGAGCGGGCTTATGCATAATCGATTTCGGGGGTGATTGGGCACATGATACATTGATGACCATGATCATGCTTGCAAACAGGAGAATCTCTTTCATAACCTCATGCTCGATGTGTGGTTATTACAAAGAACGGATGATGCGCCGTTGGGCGACAGTGTTATGCGTAGCGTTTCCGGATAACGGGAATCAAATACTCGTTGAATGCACGGGCTTCGTCGAACTCAGGCCGCCAATCCCAGTCGTTCCGTGCAACAGAATCATCAACATCCTCAGGCCATGTATCAACAATTGCCTGCCGCTTGTCGTCGGGTGAAAAGCGGATTTCGGCATTCGGAAATTCCTTCTTCACAATCTCAAAGATGCGTCCCGCCGAAGGACTGAAGCTGCCGATGTTGTAGACATTAGTCGAGAGATTGTTCTTCGGAGCGTCATGCAGTTTGAGCAGGGCCGTGATGGCATCGGGCATTGCCATGAACGGAATGCGGACATCTTCCCGGACGAAACACGAATACGCTTTCCCCTGCGCGGCCGCATGCAACATTTCAGGAGCATAATCACTTGTGCCGCCGCTCGGAACCGTGACGGCGCTGATCAATCCCGGAAACCGGATCGAGCGGAAATCCACGCCGCTGCCGGCATTATCGGACGCAAGCTGGCGGTAATGCTTCTCGTAATAGCGGCCGAGATGCTCGCAGTAGAGTTTGTTCACGCCGTACATTGTCGCCGGATAGTTCCAGTCCGACTCTTTCACCTTTCCTGCTTTCTTCTTCACTTCCTTGCTCGGAAGTCCGTACACCGCTATCGAGCTGGGGAACATGAACTTCACCGGCTGGCCATGCCACCGCGATTGTTCGATGGCGAGCTTCAGCAGATTCAACGTTCCTTCGACATTTACACGGTGAGCTGCCTCCGGCGTAAACTCCGCACGCGTTGAGAGTAGCGCCGCGAGATGATAGATGCTGTGTACTTCATACTCGCTTTGCATGCGTTCGAGCAGACGGGTCTCGAGAATGTCGCCGACAATCACGTCGCTGCATTTGGGTTTCATTGATTCATCAATGGGCCGGACATCAAGGGCGATAATGCTGTAGTTGCCGATCTCGGCCAGAGCATCAATGAGCCCGTGCCCCATTTCGCCGTTGGCACCCGTAACAAGTACCGCGGGCTTGCGAATAGTTTCACTCATGGTGTTTTACGGTGCGAGAATTCAAGGATATGAAAGGATGATGAGAAGCAAAGAACGAGAAGGTACAGAAGCAAAAAGCGACCCGCTTTCCAAGCGGAAAGCGGGATTCGAACTCAGTTCAGAGATCCGGAGTGTCCCGGTAGAAACCGCGAGCGCTTGTCTTCGGGAGTCGTGAGGTATTTGATCCATTTCTTCAACTCGTCTGCCGAGGCCCCCTTACTCACGAAGCCGTCATAACGGGGATCACGGACGCTCTGCATTGTATATGCATCGTTGTAACCGGATACGAACAGGAACGGCAACTTTTCATATCGAGGATTAGCTCGCACGCAACGATGCAATTTTGCCCCGTCCATCACCGGCATATACACATCCGATACAATAATGTCGGGATGAACAACTGAGAGCTTGTGAAGCGCCTCGTCTCCGTTTTCAGCCGTGAGCACATCACAGCCATCTTCCAACAGCAATTCGCGTACAACCATTCTGTACGCAGGTTCATCATCAACAACTAAAACAGTCATTTCGTCTCCCCCAAGACTAATTGATATTCTATCGCAAACCGGATCGGACGACAGTCCGTCCTTCACGAGAACAACCTTACTTCGCTTCCCCGTCTTTCTTCACGTCTGCTTTTGCTTCTGTTGACTTCTTTGCCGACTTCCCTGTCTTTGCTTCGGCAGGATCGCAATCCATAACAGCTTTATCGGCGCAGTCGTTTTCCGACTTCACTTCCTTGGCAGTCATGCAGCATCCCTGCGTTTCCTTCTTGGCTTCGGACTTCTTAGTTGTTTTCCCGCCCTTGTCTGACGCAACAGCAATCGAGAATGTAATGGCGAAAACGACGATGAAGAATGAGAAGAGTTTTGATCGCATGAGATGATCCTTTTTGGGGTTGATGAATGATTCTGATTATTTTGAATATAGCATTTTCACATCAAAAATCCGAGTTATTTATGAGCGGTTGAACATTGGCGTATTCTGCGTCACCGTTGTGTTGCGGGCTACTGGCAACACTTCGGAAGTTCCCGGTACGCCTCTTCATTTCGGGGAGTGGAATCCGCGTTGTATCCTGCCTGGGCGATCGCGTTCACGAGAGCATCCCGTGTAACCTTTGAGGTAACATATTTTACGGTTGCCTTGTGATCTCTGAGACTCACATCTACACCTTCAACGCCGTCGAGTTTTTCCAACGCATTTGACACGTTTGTTACGCACATTTCACATCGGACTGTCTCTACCTTGATCGTCGTTTCATCGGCCGCTATAGCCTGACCTTCTTGTTTCGATCCCTGACAGCCCGCAAGAAGCAGCACAGCAATCAGGCAAATGGCTTTTGTAAACATTGGTTCTTCCTTTCAGTTTTAGAATGAGTCTGTTCCTAACTACAAACTTCGGGTTACTGATTACCCGCCTACACTCCGCTTCGGCGGGCAAGCTACTCTTTCATCCAACTTGCCATCTTCGAAATCTCCAGCGTTCCTTTCCGCAACGCCCGTGCTTTCATCATATAAAACAGAATCGGCGTGACAATAAGAACGTGAACGGTTGATGTCACCAATCCGCCGATCATCGGCGCAACGAGCGGCTGCATCACATCGGCACCGACTCCTGTGCTCCACATAATCGGGATGAGCGCAATCATGGTTGTCCCCACCGTCATGATCTTCGGGCGAAGACGAAGCACCGAGCCTTCGATTGTTGCGTCCAGCACATCTTGCGGCGTAACGGCTTCACGTTGTCCGGTTTTGTGAGCGTGAATTCTTCTGTCAAGCGCCTCATGCAAATACACAACCATCACGACACCTGTCTCGACAGCCAATCCGTACAGCGCAATAAACCCGATCCAAACCGCTACCGAGAAGTTGTATCCGAGAATGTAGATAAGATAGACGCCGCCGATGAGCGCAAACGGAACGGAGAGCATCACGACAAACGCTTCGGAAAAATCTTTCGTGACCATGTAGAGCATGAAGAAAATGAGGAAGAGAACAATCGGCATAAGCAACGTGAGACGTTCTCTTGCCCGAATCTGGTTTTCCCACTGTCCGCTCCACTCAACTGTGTAACCTTGCGGAAGCTGCAATGCGTTTGTAAGAACATCCTTCGCTTCATTGACGAAACTTCCCATGTCGCGGCCGCGGACATTCAGGAAGACGATGGAGCGGAGTTGCGCGTTCTCGCTTGAAATCATCGGCGGGCCGGGCACCATTTCTATTGTGGCCAGTTGCCCGAGAGGAATGTACGAGCCGGTAGAAACTTCGCTTCGCAAAAAGCGAGTCTCCGTTGTCGGAACCAGCGCAAGTTGCGGCTTCGAGATACGTGTGTTTGAACTCCCCCACGAACTGCCGCCTTCCATTCCTCCCGCTTCTGCCATCGCATCTCCGCCCCCCGAAGATTGCGGCATCCCGCCGGAGGCAGAGCCGACCGGAACGAGCAGGCTCTTCAATTCATCAACACTGTTCCGCATCTCTCGCGCGTAACGCACACGAATCGGGAAGCGCTGCCGTCCTTCGAGAACCGTTCCGATATTTTCGCCGCCGATTGCCGTCTCGATGATATCCTGCACAGCGCCGATGTTGATGCCGTACCGGGCAACGGCCTCACGATTGATGTTGATGTCGAGAAAGAGTCCGCCCTGTGTTCGTTCAGCGTACAAGTCCGCAGCGCCGGGGACTTTGCGCAGAATCTGCTCGGCTTGAATTGCAAGTCGCTCAAGCGTATCCAGATTTGTTCCGAAAATCTTCACGCCCAAATCAGTTCGCACGCCCGTCGAGAGCATGTTGATGCGATTGATAATCGGCTGCGTCCAGCCGTTGCGCACGCCGGGAATTTGCAGCTTCGCATCAAGCTCCGCGACAATATCATCCTTCGTCAAGCCGGCCCGCCATTCGGATTTTGGCTTGAGTAGAATGATTGACTCGATCATGCTGACAGGTGCCGGGTCGGTTGAGGTTTCGGCTTTTCCGGATTTGCCCAACACCATTTCGACTTCAGGGATAGATTTGATGATTGCATCCTGGACTTGCAGAATGCGATTCACTTCCGTGATCGACGCTGACGGCAGCGTGACGGGCATGAATAATAAACTCCCTTCATCCAGCGGGGGCATGAATTCCGAACCAATACTCATGATCATCGGGATGGTGATGAGAAGGGCAAGAAGGTTGAGCGCAACCGTCGTCTTCCTGTTGTTCAATACCCATCGAATAACAGGCGCGTAGAGTTTGTTCAAAAAGTTAGTGATGGGATTTTGATTTTCGGTTCTGAACTTCCCTCTCGTCAACATTGTCATGAGAACAGGCACCAACGTGATGGCAATGAACGCCGAGCCGAGCAGAACGAACGTTTTTGTGAACGCAAGCGGCCGGAACAACTTGCCCTCCTGCCCTTCCAACAGAAATACCGGCAGGAACGACACGACCATGATCATAACGGAGAAGAAAATCGCCGGCCCGACTTGCTTTGCAGAGAGGATGGAGATTTCGATGAAGTCTTGTTTCGACAGCTCTCCTTTCATTTCTTGCGCACGAGCCACATTGCGGTATGCATTCTCCACCAACACAATCGACGCATCGACAATAACGCCGATTGCAAGCGCAATACCCCCCAATGACATGATGTTGGAGGTAATATTGAAGACTTTCATGAAGATGAACGCAATCAACACCGCGACCGGAATTTCCACAATTACCCGAAGCACGCTGCGGAAGTGCAGAAGAAAAATCATCACCATGATACTGACGACGAGCGCCTCTTCCAGCAATGCACGATTGAGCGTTCCGACGGATGCAGTAATTAAATCACTTCTGTCATACGCCATCTTGATTTCGACACCGGGCGGAAGTCCGGGAGTGATTTCTTCAATCTTCTTCTTGACACGATCAATCACATCCTTTGCATTCTCGCCGTAGCGCATCACGACAATGCCGCCGACGACCTGCCCTTTCCCGTCTTTCTCCAGCGAGCCGCGGCGAATGTCTCCGCCCAACTGCACCGTGCCGATATTGCGGACGTACACCGGCGTCCCGTTTGTGCCTTTGCCCACAATGATGTTTTCGACATCCTTCACCGATTGAATGTACCCCTGCCCGCGAACAAAGTACTCCGCGTCGGAGACTTCCAGAATCTTTCCCCCCACGTCGTTGTTTGAACGCATCACCGCGTTGCGAACGTCATCAAGCGTAATCGCATACGCTTTCATCTTGCTCGGGTCAACATCAACTTGATACTGCTTCACGTAGCCGCCGATCGAAGCAACTTCGGCCACGCCCTGCACGCCCTGCAAGTTCAGCTTCACGTACCAATCCTGAATTGCGCGCAGCGTACCGAGATCATATCTACCCTCCACGGTGTACCAGTAGATATGCCCGACTCCCGTTCCATCGGGACCGAGCTGAACCTTTGCGCCTTGCGGCAACGACGATTGGATTGTCGCAAGCTTTTCAAGTACACGACTTCTCGCCCAGTACAACTCCGTTGACTCATTGAAGATGATGTAGATGAACGACATGCCGAACATCGATTGCGCACGGACTGCATGTACTTCGGGCACGCCCTGTAATGCTGTGACAAGCGGAAAGGTCACTTGATCCTCAACAAGCTGCGGCGACCGGCCCATCCATTCCGTGAAGACGATGACCTGGTTTTCCGAGAGATCGGGAATTGCATCAAGCGGCGTGTGCCGCACCGCCCAGATTCCCGCGCCAACCACCAGCAGGTACGCAACGATGATGATGAACCGGTTGCGGGCGGAGAAGTCTATGATTCTTTCAATCATGGCTTACCTCGCCTCAACCAGCATTTTGCCGTGCAGCATGTTCATGCCGCATGTAAATGATATCTCGCCAATCTCTATCGGTGTGAACTCGATTACAGTCGTTGCAAACGGACGGAGGGAACGGCGAATGCCGAGCTTCTCTATCACGAATTCGTCGCTGCATGCAGACTTCTCGTCACGCTGAAGCAGAAGCTTCACCGGAATTCCAGCCTTGACCTGTATGACATCCGGCGTGTAGCCATCCTTTACACGAATCTTCACTTCCTGCACGTTGGGGTGTGAGGAATGAACTTCGGCATCGGATTTCTCTTGCGTTCCGTGTCCCGCGTGCGGATCGGCGGAAGCGGGCTGCTGCAAAGAACTCTCCGAGTCGAGGAGAAATCCGCCGGTCTCGACAACATGATCGCCTTCTTGAAGTCCGCTGAGGATTGCTGTGTGCCCATCCCGCGAAGCCCCGACTGCGACATCACGCGGCTCGAAATTATTTTCCTTCACCTCAACCCAGACAACAGTCCGCTTGCCGGTTGACATGACGGCAGTTGAGGGAACAACAAGGGCATCCGCCTTCGGAACGGCGATCAGTGCAGTGGCATACATATTCGGCTTCAGCTTCAGTTGTCGATTCGGGAATTCCGTTCTAACGCGAATCGTGCGGGTTTCCGGATTCACAACGGGATCAATGAACATCACTTTGCCGCTGAACTTCTCATGGGGATACGCCTCGGTTGTAATCTGAACCGGTTGCCCGGGCGCCACAAAGCGAATATCCCTCTCATACACATCAAGATAAATCCAGACTGTCGAGAGATCGGCAACATCAAACATATCCTCGCCCGTTGATGCATAATGCTGCGGATCGACGCTTTTCTTGACAACCGTTCCGCTGACTTGCGAGTAGATTGTGACGATGTGGTTGATTTTGCGAGTCTCCTTCAGTCGTGAAATCTGATTCTGCGTGAATCCCCATTGCAGAAGTTTCTGCTCTGATTGTTCGAGAAGTTGCCCGGCGGATGATGCAAACGATTGCATTCCCTGCGATGCTTGCTCGTATGAATTGAGCGCGAGAAGATATTCTTGTTGAGCGGAGATCGCTTCGGGGCTGTACACGTCGGCAACGGGGTCGCCTTTGCGAACCTGCTGGCCGGTGTAGGAGAGATAGAGTTTTTCCAACCGACCGGGGAATCGCATACTGATGTGTTTGTAATTCGGCTCCGCGTAACTCACGATGCCGACGGCTTGAATATCCCGGCTTACCGGTTGCCGCTTCACCATCACCACCGAGACGTTCGCCATAACGCGTTGCGTCGGTGAGAGGCTGACGGCCTGCAAGTTTGCTGTTTCGTCAACGGACATCTCTTTCTGCGTCGTCTTCTTCACGAGCGCCATGTTGCACACAGGGCAGGCGCCGGGCCTATCCGACCGGACCGACGGATGCATCGGGCAGGTGTAGTATTCTTCGGCCTTCTGCGTCTCATGCGCTTGCGAGTCGGCGGATTGCTGTTGGTCGGATTTTGTGCAGCCGAAGAGTGCAAGCGCAACGATAAACAGCATCGCACCTAAAACATTCTCTTTCATCATCAATTCCTTTCACGTTGAACTTCAAATATTCCGGCGTAGCCGACTTCACGCTTCAACTCGGCAACAGCTTGTTCACACTGCATCCGCAGCATTAGTTTTTCCATCGTCACTTCAACGAGCATCCGGTACGAATCAATCAGCATCAGGAAATCCGTTTTGCCCGTCTGATATGCCATCATGCCGGCCTGCAATGCTTGTTGCGTTTGCGGCACAATTACAGTTGTGTAGTTCTCCAATTGTCTGGTAAACGATTCAGCCCTGAAGTACAGGTCGCTGATGTTTGCGCGAATCATATTGCGGGAATTCTTCAGATTCTCCCGCGCCCTGTCAACACCAATGCTTGCCTCCTCCACTTTTGCGCTTGTTCTGCTTAAGCTCCACGGCGCAAACGGAAGCGTGATGCCTGCGGAAACCGACCACGCGCGGTAGCCCGGGTTGTTCGGCATTCTCAGAAACTCAATGCCGAGTCTGAAATCCGGCAGGTATTCTTTCTTCGCCAGCGATTTCATCTTCTCCCCTTCTTCAACAGAAAGAGAATCGTGAAGCAGCATTCCGCGAAACCGGTATGCAGTCTGATGTAGCGTATCAAGCGTCGGCAGGAAACCAATGTTCGGCGGAACAGCGGCAACGCCGAGCGTATCCAACGGCGATCGGCCGAGCAACGACATGAGCATCGCCTTCGCGCTCAGTTCTTGTTGTCGCAACGCGACGAGTTGATTTTCGAGTCTTGCGATCTCGACGAATGCTTTCAGCACATCTTGTTGCGGCGACTGGCCGACCCCGTAACGTGTTTGCGCAATTGTTGTGAACTGTTCGAGGAGCCGGAGATTCTCACGGTTCAACGCAGTGGATTGCTGCACGAACCACAACTCGAAGTACATTGAGCGTAGCTTTGCCAATACTTCGTTTGCCTTTTCCATGTGTTCATGATGGGCGTGTTCGGCACGAATCCCGGCAATCTCTGTTTCGGTCGAGAGCTTTCCCGGAAACGGGAACATTTGCATCAGCCCGAATTTTCCCATCATTGCCGCATTCCAACGGAAGCGGGGCATTTCCTCACGCATGTAGGTGAATTCGGGATCGGGAAGCGTGCCTACACTTTCCGTCCGCAGTTCCATCATGTCACGAGTATACTCGAGGGCTTTGAGTTCGGGATTGTTCCGCAGCGCCTCGCGCACAAGTTCATCGAGATTTAGTGTGTCAACCTCTTGCGCGTAGAGTTGCAATGGTAGAAGGAGCGTTAGTATGTACTTCATTGAATTTCCTCATCGTGTTTAGCGAGCAACTTGCGATTGATCTTTTCCAATCAAATCGACGTCATAGCAGGGCTGTATAGGTTTGCCACAGAGTCACGGAGACACAGAGAATTTTGTAGAGGAGGCGAATGCTGGTTTGACGATCTCGTCGTGACAGCAATTCTTAGCAGGAAGACTCTGCGGCTCAGTGCCTCTGTGGCACGGCGCGAGAAAATTCTAAATCAGAAGTGATGAAATGAGAATGGGAATGTCGGTGCTGCGGGAGGGTGAAGCGCTGAGTGTGATTACGGATTGGGGATTACGGATTACAGTTGCAGGAACGACATCCGACACTACCGCGAGAAGAAGCTTTGCAAACTCAAGCAGGTGTTTGTTGACTTGCAGAAACTCCGTCTTGTTCCTGTCTGCTGCAAAGACGGTAACGCAGCAGGATGTGTCAATGGCACGCGTAACTTGAACGCCCGATGACGGATCTTCGCTGCACATGATGCAGGCACGCGAGTTCTCGAGCTTCATCATCGGGCAGGAGGCAACAACGACCGGCAAGCCGATGTTGAACAGCGCAAACACGGCGGCGAGCGTCAGTCCGGTGATTCTATATTTAAGAGAGAATTGCATTTGTTAGCGACAACGGAGAATCTGTTTCGTTCTGTTCCTGCGATTTTTGTGCCAGAAGAATCTACTCTAAAATCAGCCGATTTTCAACTTCCGGCTTCCCAAGATTGCGAATACATCTGTCAATTTTCCAAATCATAAGATTTATGCTAAATATACTTCGGAGAGCAAAGCCTCGCATTACAGAATTCAAAGTTTGTGTCATAGAATCTCGAAGATAGACTGAAGCCTTCATTGCATATCCCTGTTGATTTTGGTAGGTTTTGGAAGGAGAAGCTCCGGTTGAGCGCCCCCATCTCGCTAAGGAAAAATGGAAAGGGCACAACAATGAAACGAAAGCTTGTTCTCTCTCTCCTTGCCGCAGCATGTGCAAGCCTCAATACCGCAACCGCCCAGCCAGCAGTGTATCCTCTCCACAAAGGAGACCGGTGGCAATACACACTCGTCCCTATGACGGCACGTATTGACAAAGATTCGTTGATGCCAAATAATCAACGGTACGCACTCGTCGAGTACGGCTTGAGCAGAGCCGATCGGTGGGAACGAGCAAGCGGAAACCGGGTCTATTGGTACAACCCGCAGACAAACGAAGAACATGCGTGGTACGATTTCTCCCTCACTCCCGGCGACACGGTATCCATTATTCCGCGGACGAATGATTCGACAATTATTTACTTCGTTAGCGCGGGGACATACGACCTTTTTGGCGTAACGCGCAGGTGGTGGTCGTTCTGGGTTGACTACACAACTGCGATCATCGACGAGGAAGAGTGGATCACGATTACTGACAGTATCGGGATGACTCATATTTCGGCAATGTGGTACACCAGTTCGATAATGGGTGCCATCATAAACGGGATTCAATACGGAACAATCGTTCATGCCAGTGAGCCCTCCGTCAGTTCTCCACGGAAGTTCTACCTCGCTCAAAATTACCCCAATCCGTTCAACCCGACAACGACCATAAAATACCAAATCCCAAATCTCAAATCCCAAACCCACGTTACGCTGAAAGTGTTCGATCCTCTTGGTCGAGAAGTGGCAACGCTTGTAAACGAGGAGAGGAAACCGGGGAATTACGAGGTTTCATGGGATGCTTCGGGCATGTCAAGTGGCGTGTACTTCTACCGGCTTCAGACTCCGACGTTGATGTCAACGAATCGAATGGTTCTGATGAAGTGAGTCCAATTAGATAATCCGAGAATTGACAAGAGGATTAAGCATACTGGCTTCATTGGTTGTCTCAGCGTTGTGTGCAACAGCGCAAGACAGTTCCATCACTCAACCAAAGGATGCCCCTTCCCCGCAAATCAAAATCCTCGATCCGGCAATCTCGTTCGGCAAGCCGACGTTTGTGCTGCCCCATTTACTCGTCCTCACGCCGGGGGATTTTTCTAATGAGTTTCATATCGCATCATCCGCTGAACCGCCACCGTTTTTGGCAACAACTGTCGGCGGGGAGATTGATCTACTCTCGCCTCTGAAGCTGCAACGAGCCAAAGAGAATGAGCTTTCGACGCTGCGCACAATATTGGGGACGGTGCAACTTGGAGGTGTCGCGTATCTGGCGTACGCCATTTGAAGAAGTACGGTTTCAAGTAATGTTGTTCGCTCTTTGACCTGCGGCTCAAACAGAATTCTCAAGGTTGTTCATCCCCCCGAAGAGGCAATACTTCATGACAACACCAACGGCCGCTATCCCTCCGATCATTTTCCCGTCATGGCAAAGATTCTGCTGACGCCGCACGGCAAGTAGATGTTGCAGCACGCCTCGGACTTCAGTATTTTGTCAAGTAACAGTTCACGTCTGTTCTATTCCCCGGAGATGAATCATGCGTCTTCTTTCTTCATTCTTGCTTGTTCCGTTTCTGTTCTTGTCACTCTCGGCTCAGCCGTCTTCTATCAATCTTAAACAACTTGATGCACACATCGCAAAAGTGATGAAGGAATTTGAAGTGCCGGGACTTGCTGTCGCAATTGTGAAAGATGGAAAAGTCGCTATAGCGAAAGGCTACGGCGTGAAGAAGATGGGTGGCTCCGACCCGGTGGATGCGGCAACGTTGTTCGGCATTGCCTCGAACAGCAAAGCGTTTACTGCAACAGCGCTCGGCATTCTTGTTGAAGAAGGAAAGGTGGAATGGGATGCGCCTGTAATCAACTATCTTCCCGCGTTCCAACTCATCGATCCCTACATCACTCGTGAGTTGACAGTGCGCGACCTTCTCGTTCATCGCAGCGGATTAGGATTGGGAGCCGGCGATTTGTTGTGGTGGCCCGCCTCAACGCACAGCAGACAGGAAATTACGAAACGACTGCGATACGTTCCGCTTGCGACAAGCTTCCGCAGCGCCTATGCGTATGATAACGTTCTGTACAATGTTGCAGGCGATGTTATTGAGGCGGTGTCGGGATTATCGTGGGAAGAGTTTGTACAGACCCGTATTCTTGACAAGCTAGGCATGTCAGCAACCAAGCCCCGTTGCTCGGCAGTTGTTGGTCCGGGCAACATCTCGTCAACGCACGCAATTGTTGACAAGCGCCTGCAACTGGTGAAACCGTTCATCGCCGACAACGCAAATCCGGCGGCAGGAATTACAACAAATGTTACCGACATTGCCAAGTGGCTGATTGTGCAGTTGGATTCAGGACGGGTTGCGGGCGGAGCCCCGTTGTTCTCCCCGAAAACCGCAAAGGAACTCTGGGGTATTGTCACTCCGATTTCCGTCTCGAATGTCGCCCCTGAACTTGCGGCAATCCAACACAACTTCAGCGGCTACGGGCTTGGCTTCCTGATGCGGGATTTCCGCGGGCAGAAGCTCGTTACGCACGGCGGCGCGTTGCCCGGTTATTACTCAACGGTTGCTATGATTCCCGGCTTGAGGCTCGGGATCGCCGTTTTGACGAATCAGGAATCCTCACGGGCAATGAATGCCATCGCCATGTACATACTCGACCGCTTCCTTGGCGCGCCTGCGCTGGACTATGTGTCAGCATATAAGCGTATCCAAGCTCGCGCCGATTCGACAACTGCCGCAAAACTGCAATCGACTTCGGCGGCACGTAATGCGACTTCCTCACCATCCCTCTCGTTGGAACAATACGCCGGCACCTATCAGGATAGTTGGTACGGCGATATCATTCTCAAATTGGAAGATGGAAAACTCGCCATTGCATTTGCGCACACGCCTGAACTTTCTGGCACGCTTGAACATTGGCAGTACGATACATTCGTCGCCCGATGGCACGACCGGGAGTTGCGTGCAGACGCATATCTCACATTCTCACTCAATCCCGACGGAACAATCGAACAGGCAAAGATGAAAGCATTTTCACCCGATACTGATTTCAGTTTCGATTTCCATCATCTTCTTCTCAAGAAAGTCGAGCCGCCCACCCGTTGATTTTTTGAACGGCTGTAACTCTCCGTTTTCTTCCACGTTAAACAGCACAAAACCCTGCTGTTCGGGGTGAGGTCGCTGTTGATGAAGCCATCTGCCGGTCAATACTCGCGGAATCCTGCACAAAAAAGTAGTTGTGAGTTACATCTATATTGAATACGTTGTGCGCACTCCGAATGGCTCACTGCCGTTCCTGCCGCAATGCTGACTGCCATCGATGTCGAATTTGCAGGTTGTGAAACGACTATGTAATGCAGCGCCGTTCGGCGATCACTAATCATTTACGTTCTTTCAAAACCATGTCCAACAAGTTGTTCACGTGCCTCGTTATGACGGCACTGTGTTGTGCGTTCACAACAGGTCACGCACAAACCGCAAACCCCGACAGCGCCCTTCAGATTATTTTGGGTCAGATTGAGGGGAAGCATGTGTCATTGCGTGAAGCTGTAGAACACGCCCTCACCAACGCAACTTCAGTCAAATCGGCGGAAGCCTCATTCATGGCCGCACGCGGCGCTGCACGACGGCAGGCCGGTGCATTCGACCCGGAACTCTTCTTCAATCTCAATCATATCGATCAGGAACAGCCGACCGCTTCGTTCTTTGCAGGAGCGGCTGTATTAGCTACAACGCAAACCACCGGCAACGCCGGCATTCGGTACGAAACACCAATCGGAACGAGATTGGAGTTGTCGATGAATGCCGTCCGGCTCAATACGAATTCCACTTTTGCATTTCTCAATCCACAATACACAGCATTCGGTAACCTGAGTCTGCGCCAGCCGCTGTTGGGCGGATTTCATGTCTCGGCCCGAAAGCAGGTTGTGAAGACGGATCAGGAGCTTGAGGCGGCGCAGGCACGCTACGATCAGGAAGTTCTTGCCATCAGTTCACGCGTCGAGCAAAGTTACTGGGATCTGTATGCGGCAGAGAGAGATTATGCCGTTCAGAAGTTGACGCGTGATCGGGCTAAATCTTTTCTGCAAGAAACGGAAGTACGTGCACAAACAGGACTCATCGGCCCGAATCAGGTTGCCAATGCCCGCACATTTTTGGCTGAACAGGAAATTCTCCTTCTTGATCGTGAAGAACAGCTCGACAGGCTTTCGGATCAGATCGCGTCGCTGATCGGCGCCCGACCCGAGTCCCCCGCTCGACGCTATCTTGCAGCCGATACTCCTCCGGCCGAATTTCCGCTCGAAGAAGCGGATGCACTCGTCGCAAAAGCAATCGAGCGAAATCTGCAACTGCAAGCAGCAAAAGCAGATATCGAGGCACAGCGGGCGCTTTCCAACGCGGCGTTCTGGGAGGCTCTGCCCCGAGTTGATGTCGTTGGCTCGATTGGCGGCAGCGGACTCGCGGGCTCGGCACGTGATGTCGTGTTTGGCGGCGATACCCTGCGTTCGGCAATCAGCGGCACTCTGAATGAAGCAATACGACAATCCCTCAGGCGCAGCTTTCCCACTTGGAGTATCGGAGTTGAAGTGAACATCCCCATCGGATTGCGAAGCGGATTTGGTGAGAAGGAACGGCTTGAAGCGGAAGTCGTTCTCGCCGAGCAACGTTACATCCAACAAGCAAGGGTTCTCGAAGAACAAGTCCGTGCAAGCTACAGAGATTTGTACCACGGAAGCCGCCGGTTAAAGGCTGCGCGTGAAGGCGTTGACGCCGCGCAGGAACAAGTTCGCATCGGGCTGATTGAATTTCAGAACGGACGCTCAACGGCATTTGAGCTTGTGCGGCTTGGGGCGGATTTTGCAGTTGCCCAGCAGCGGTATTCACAGGCTATTGTGCGGAATGCGAAAGCCGCAGCCGCATTAAGACAATTGACATCCGGTGCATATCCGGCTCAACAGTAATGATATTTCGAAAATCAGAAAGGCACCAACGTATGAAACGCATGTTATCCCCGGCACTTCTCACTCTTCTTCTCTTCGGGATACTTCTCCTCGGATGCGGGGATCAGAAACGCGGCGGATTTTCCATGCCGCCCATGCCGGTGGAGGTCAGCAAAGTTACTGTTCAGAAGGTGATCGACAAATTCGAAGCCGTCGGAACTATTGAAGCGCTCGAGGCAATCACCGTCGTCTCCGAAATTGATGCAGCAGTCAAGGCGTTGCCGTTCAAAGAGGGCGGATTCATTCAACGCGGCCAGCCGATTGCACAGTTGGACGATGCACAGCTTGCCGCCGAAGTTGCACGAGCCGAAGCGCTCCGCGCCCAAAGCAAAGCAACCTATGACAGAGTAAAGAGTGTGGTCGATCAGCGAGCAGGCGCGCCGCAGGATTTGGATGATGCCGCCGCGGCACTAAAGGTTGCTGAAGCAAACCTCGATGTCGCAAAAGCCCGCTACGCAAAAACCCGGATCGTTGCGCCGTTCAGCGGAATTATCGGAGCACGGCGCGTGAGTATCGGAACATTTCTCAGGCCCGGACAAGCGATAACAGAACTTGCGAACATTGACGAGATTCGAGTTTTCTTCTCCGCTCCTGAACGCTACCTCTCCCTTCTCTCGCAAGGGGCAGCGGTGAACATTTCATCAACCGCCTTTCCCGGTTATGAATTGAAAGGAAAGATTATCGTCATCGAGCCCATTATCGATCAGACGACACGCAGCGCCCGCGTTGTTGCCCGCGTAACAAATCCCGACCGCCGGTTCCGTCCGGGCATGTCTGCAAACATCTCCGCCGTTCTCAGCGAACGCCCGAATGCGCTTACCATCCCGAACGAAGCAATTTTCGGCGGCGGAACACAGTCGTTTGTGTTTGTGGTGAAGGAAGACAGCACCGTTGCCCGCGTACCGCTTGTTCTCGGTACACGGCTTTCCGATGTAGTTGAAGTTCTTGAAGGATTGAAAGAGGGAATGACGGTTGTCCGTGCAGGACATCAAAAGCTGTTTGACGGAGGGAAAGTCATGCCCATCAGCGGCAACCCCGCCGAAGCTCAAAGCAACGGTTCCATGAAGAGTGGAGGATAGCAGGTATGAAGCTTAGCACAATCTCAATACGGCGCCCGGTCTTTGCCAGCGTGATGAGTTTTACGATTCTGCTGTTCGGGATCATCTCGTTCACCCGCTTGCCCGTTCGCGAGTATCCTGATATCGATCCGCCGATTGTTTCTGTTGTGACGTTCTACCGTGGCGCAAGTCCCGCAGTCGTCGAAACAGAAATCACCAACATTCTGGAAGAACAATTCGCAACGCTGGAAGGGGTCAAGACTATGACGTCGTCCAGCCGTGAGCAAGGCTCGGTCATTACGATAGAGTTCGAACTGAGCCGCAACGTCGATGAGGCGGCCAATGATGTCCGGGACCGCGTATCTCGCGTACGTGCCCGACTCCCCCGCGCGGTCGACGACCCGGTTATCTCCAAAGTTGATGCCAACGCCCAACCCATTGTGTGGCTTGCGCTTTCCAGCGACAGGCACAGCGGCCTTGAGCTTACCGACATTGCCGACCGTATTTTGAAGGAACGCTTGCAGCGGCTCACCGGCGTTGGCTCGGTAATCATCGGCGGCGAGCGGCGCTATGCAATGCGCGTATGGCTCGACCCGCTGCGAATGGCAGCACATCAGCTTACTACTCAGGAAGTCGAGGCCGCTATTCGCAGCGAGAATGCGGAAATCCCTGCCGGCCGCGTTGAGGGCGCTGAACGAGAATTCTCCGTGCGTACCCGCGGCGAACTGACAACTCCCGAAGAGTTTGCAGCCATCATCGTCTCCCGAAAGAACAACGACATCGTCCGCTTGAGCGATATTGCTGAAGTAAAGGTCGGGGCGGAGGACGAGCGGACCGTGGCACGGTTCAACGGGCAAACTGCGGTCGGGTTGGGAATAGTGAAACAATCCAAAGCAAGCACTGTGGATGTTGCAGCCGAAATCCGGGCGGCGCTGGAAGACCTACTTTCCCTCCTCCCCGCCGGAATGAAACTCGAGGTTGCGTACGACTCATCGCGGTTTATTCAAGAATCTATCAACGAAGTCATTGAAACACTTGTCATCGCCATGTGTCTGGTTGTTCTTGTGGTTCTGGCGTTTCTCAAGAGTTTTCGGGCAACGGCAATCCCGTCCGTCGCTATTCCGATCTCTATTATCGGCGCATTAAGCGTAGCGTACTTCGCGGGTTTTACGCTCAACATCCTCACACTGCTTGCTCTCGTGCTGGCCATCGGGCTTGTGGTCGATGATGCAATCGTAATGCTCGAAAACATCTACCGCCATATTGAGATGGGAAAGACACGCCGGCAGGCGGCGTTCGACGGCAGCAAGGAAATCGGCTTCGCCATCATCGCCACAACGATTTCGCTTGTGGCGGTGTTCATCCCGCTTGCTTTTCTTACGGGCAATGTGGGCAGATTGTTCAACGAGTTCGGATTAACCCTCGCAGTTGCTATTCTGATTTCCGGTTTCGTTGCTCTGTCGCTTTCCCCGATGCTTTCGTCGCGGATGCTGAAACCGCTTCACGGTGCAAGCAATACTTGGGCAACCCGATCGTTTGATGCATTCTTCGAGTTTCTGAACAATATTTACGAACGTACTCTCCGCTTCGCGTTGAAGCGAAAGTGGCTGATGCTGGCTGCTGCAGTTCTGACGGTTGTACTGAGTGCCGTGTTGTTCCGATTTCTTCCGAGCGAGTTGGTGCCGATTGAAGATCGGGGAATTGCATTCGGCATAGTGATTGCGCCCGAGGGGGCGACGCTGGACTATACCGACAGGTATATGAGAGAAGTGGAAAAGCATCTGCTTGCCCTTCCCGAGCGTCGCACGTTATTCACTGCCGTCGGGTTGGGCTTCGGCGGGCCCGGACGCGTGACAAACGGGTTTTTGTTTTTGGGATTGAAGCCGCGGAGCGAACGCACGAAATCCCAGCAACAAATCGTTCAGGAACTGTTCCCGCAACTTTTCTCGATTCCCGGCGTGCTTGCATTCGTCATCAACCCGCCGAGCATCGGAGGAAGATTCAGCTCAAGTCCGGTTGAGTACGTTCTTCAAGCCGAGAGTTACGAAGAACTGAATCAGGCAGTCGGCATTATGATGGGCGAGGCAAACAAATTGGGCTATCTCATCAACCTCGACACAGATCTCCGACTGAACAAGCCGCAGCTCGATCTAACGATCGATAGGGAACGGGCAGCGGGATTAGGGGCTTCACTCACCGATATCGGCTTGACGTTGGAGACGTTCCTTGGTGGCCGCGTTGTCACAAATTTCAAACGCGGCACGAAACAGTACGATGTGATTCTTCAAATGAAGTCTTCCGCCCGCGCTACTCCCGACGCAATTCGGGAAATCTACATACGCGGAAGCGGAGGGCTGGTACAGCTTGCCAACGTTGTCCGCATCGATGAAACACTTGCCCCGAAAGAGCTGAACCACTACAACCGGGTACGCTCCGCCACGCTCACGGCAAATCTACGGCCCGGCGTCAGCCTCGGTCAGGCACTCGACGATCTTGACAGAATTGCAGCAGAGAAACTTCCGGCGGGAATGAAGCGCGAATTCGGGGGGCAATCACTTGAATACAAGACTTCCAGTACGAGTTTGTACTTCATGTTCCTTCTCGCCATCATCTTCATTTATCTCGTACTGGCGGCACAATTTGAGAGTTTCGTTCACCCCTTTACCATTCTGCTTTCCGTTCCGCTTGCTGTGTTCGGCGCGTTGTTGACGCTGTTCATTTTCGGGCAAAGTCTCAACATCTACTCGCAAATCGGGTTGATTATGCTTGTCGGATTGGTAACGAAGAATTCGATTCTGATTGTCGAGTTTGCGAATCAATTGCGTGAACGGGGCGAAGAGGTTTTGAACGCCGTTATTCAGGCTGCCACCATCCGTCTTCGCCCGATTCTCATGACATCGTTCGCAACAATATTCGGCGTTCTGCCGATTGCCATCGGGTTCGGCGCGGGTGCGGAGTCGAGACGGCCTCTCGGACTTGCTGTTGTCGGCGGAATGTTCTTCTCTACCTTTCTGACGCTTGTTCTTGTCCCTGTTCTGTACACCGTTCTTGCCCGGTTCACGCGTGCCACTGCACCGGAACATGAACACGAGGAGGAAAAAGAAAGCGCCGTCAAACCCGAACCTGAAGCAACAATGGCCACATAAGGAACTAAAAACGAACAATTTGAAGGAATTTTAATTGCACGGCATGGTTCTTTTTCCTATATTTGTTCGATAAAATTCCAAGGAAAAGGATTCTGTAATGGCAAAAATGTGTGATATTTGCGGCAAGAAACCTGTCAGCGGCAACAACATCAGCCATGCGCATAACAAGACTCGTCGCAGGTGGCTTCCGAACATCCAGTCAGTCCGGGCAAAGGTCAACGGACGCACGACCCGTATGCATGTTTGTGCTACGTGCATCAAGAGCAACAAGGTTCTGAAGGCCGCTTAAGCACCGCATCAGCTTCGGTTACACGAAGGCCATCACGCTGTGCTGATGGCTTTTTTATTCCTTTCACATCTCCGGGCATCCGCCTTCAATGCGGAAGATTTCAATAGAACTCAACGCCCCCAATCAACTGACGCTGCTTCGCGTTCTGTTGACTCCGGTGTTCGCTCTCTTCATCCTTTCTGAATCTGACCTCTACAAGCAACTTTCGCTCGTCGTCTTCATCATCGCTGCTTTAACGGATTGGTATGATGGATGGATTGCCCGCAAGTTCGGACACATTTCACGATGGGGAAAATTCCTCGATCCGCTCGCTGACAAAGTACTCACCTCGGCAGCATTTCTGGTATATGCATATTTGGGATTGATCGATGCGTGGATGGCGTGGATTGTGATTGTTCGCGACTTTCTCATTACCGGATTGCGAAGCTATGCAGAGTTCAAAGATCAACCGATTGTCACGTCAAAAACGGCACAGGCAAAGACATTCGGGCAGTTCGTAGTGATCTACTATATTCTCCTGCTCTACGTCGCAAAACACATCCCTGCAATCTACGAACGATTCGGAGAGCACATCGAGATGCTGATGGATCCGCCGGTGCTGTTTGGCATGATGTTACTCGTAACTCTCTCCACGCTCGGAACCGGCATCGCGTATCTGTTTGATAACAGGAAGTTTCTCAAGGAACTCTATGAGCAGTCTCGATAACGACGAACCTGACAGTAGGGGCACAAGGCCCGATTTTCTGACACGGTGTATTGCCACCGGCTTTTTCTCCGGCTATATCCCCTGGGCTTCGGGTACGTTTGGAACTTTGGTTGGTGCGCTGTTTTTCCTGATTCCCGGTTTCGCCGATATCCCTGTCCTCACCACTGCGATTCTCGTCGGCCTTCTTGCAGGCGTATTTACATCAGCCAGGATTGCCTCTGCCGAAGGACACCAACTGACGGAATCCGCCCGACGTATGAAAGAACGTTTTCAACCCGGTGAACACGAAACACCGGATCCTTCCATTGTGGTAATCGATGAAATTGTTGGGATGTGGATCGCGATGTTTGCCATCCCTCTATCCCTTCCGGGCATAGTGGTTGCGTTCTTCACATTCAGGTTCTTTGATATCGTAAAGCCTTATCCCGCCCGCCAGGTTGAACACCTAGGCTCAGGATGGGGCATCATGCTCGACGATATTGTTGCGGGCATCTATGCAAACATTGCAACACGCCTCATTATGGCAATTCTCTACGCATACACACCGGGACTCTTCTGAGGAATGAAAGCTGAGATAATCACAATCGGCGATGAACTGCTGATCGGGCAGGTTGTCAACACAAACCAGGCGTTTATCGCCCAGAAGCTTAGTGAAATCGGCGTTCGAGTAGGCCTCATGGAATCCGTGGGCGACGATATACAGGAAATTCTTGATGCCTTCAAGGTTGCGTGGCAACGGAATGACGTCGTGATCGTTACAGGCGGTCTCGGCCCGACACACGACGATATCACCAAGAAGGCAGTCTGCTCATTCTTCGATTCCGATCTTGTCCCCAACGACGAGATACGCAGGCATATCGAGGAGTTGGTGAAGAAATGGAACCGCCAGTGGGGTCCGACGTACGAAGAGCAAACACTGTTTCCCCGAAAAGCGAAACTCGTTCCCAACCCTATAGGTACTGCCGGGGGAATGCTGTTTGAAGAGCATAACAAATACCTCTTTGTCCTTCCGGGCGTTCCGTATGAAATGAAAGAGATGATTGAGCAATCAGTCGTTCCGTTCCTTGCATCCCGCAACACTGGTTCAGTCATCCGCCATCTTACATTGCGAACAACAGGCATTTCCGAAAGCATGCTCGCCGCTCAACTCGGAGATATCGATGCGCTGCTGCAAGGGACAAAGCTGGCATTTCTGCCTTCACCCACAGGCGTCCGTCTGCGGATTACCGTTTACGGAACGGATGTACCTTCCGTTGAGAATCTTCTGCGCGAGACTGAACAGCGTATCCGCTCACGGGTGGAAAAGTACATCTACGGAACAAACGAGGAAGAGTTGGAAACGGCCATCGGCAAGCTTCTGACTGAACGGAAGCTCACCATCGCCGTTGCCGAATCGTGTACGGGAGGATTGTTGGCGGACAAGATTACCGACGTCAGCGGCAGTTCAAATTACTTCCAGCAGGGTCTCGTTACGTACAGTAACAAATCGAAGGTCGAGGTTCTCGGCGTTCCATCCATTCTGCTTGAACAGCACGGCGCCGTGAGCAAGGAAGTTGCGGAGGCAATGGCGGCGGGAATCCGGCGTGTTGCGCGGACTGATATCGGGCTTTCAACAACGGGAATTGCAGGCCCTACGGGCGCTACTTCGGTGAAACCGTTGGGACTTGTCTGGGTTGGCTACGCAGATGCCGAAACAACGCTTGCCGTTCGCTTCCAATTCGGCGACGGACGCCGACGGGTGAAGGAACGGGCCGCACAAGCGGCACTGGAACTTCTCCGACGAAAACTGCTGAAGCTCGATTAGGGACACCGCAATGCTAACAGTCCGTCTCTTCATCGCCATTGAAATTCCATCAGAGATCAGATCGGGAATCGGCGCGGTGATTCGGGAGTTGAAAGCGGCAAATGCCGATGTGAAGTGGGAACAAACGGACAAACTCCACATTACTCTCAAATTCCTCGGCGAAGCCGGTGAACGGCGTGTGCCTGACATCCTCTCGGCGCTCGAATCTGTAGGCCGCGAGTATCATCCTTTTCCAATACGCTATGCAGCCCTCGGGTGCTTCCCAGCAAGACGCGAGCCGCGTATTATTTGGATTGGTGTCGAAGAAGGCGGCTCCGTTCTCCAACAACTTGTCCATTCGATTGATGAATCGATGCTGTACTTCGGTTTTCAGAAAGAAGAACGGAAATTCCATGCCCACGTAACTATCGGAAGAGTCAAAAGCCAGCGTAATATCCGGAACTTGCTTAGCAGAATGGAAACTATTACCTTTGAAAGCCAGCCAACGACAATATCGGAACTTGCACTCGTCAAGAGTGAACTAAAACCCAGCGGGTCGGTGTACACAATCCTTCACAGGATTCCGCTTCATCATCATTGAGCATGAACTAACAACTATTTTCCCCCCTATTTTTTGAGGAGATGCGTATGGCAGACGAACGAGAATCAAAATTGCAGTCCCTGAAGAATGCAATCGACCAGATCGAAAAGCAGCACGGCAAGGGATCAGTGATGCGGCTGGGGGAAGGCCCGATTCAACAGGTCGAAGTCATTTCGACAGGATCCATCTCGCTGGATGCCGCGCTCGGGATTGGCGGAATTCCGCGCGGGCGCGTTATCGAAATCTTCGGGCCGGAATCATCGGGCAAAACCACATTGTGTTTGCACATTATCGCTGAAGCCCAGAAGAATGCAGGCATCTGCGCCTTCATCGACGCCGAACATGCGCTCGACATGGCATACGCGAAGAAACTCGGCGTTGATGTGAACAACCTTCTCCTTTCGCAACCTGAATTTGGTGAGCAAGGACTGGAAATCACTGAAACGCTTGTCCGGAGTAATGCCTTGGATGTGATTGTGATTGACTCCGTTGCTGCGTTGACACCCCGTGCCGAAATCGAAGGTGAAATGGGTGATCCCAGCATGGGCGTTCAGGCCCGACTCATGTCACAGGCCCTCCGCAAGCTGACTTCTGCAATCAGCAAATCAAAAACCTCCGTCATCTTCACAAACCAATTACGCATGAAGATTGGCGTGATGTTCGGCAATCCCGAAACCACAACAGGCGGCAACGCGTTGAAATTCTACGCTTCTGTCCGTCTCGACGTACGACGTATCGAAGCCATCAAGGACGGTACGAACGTTATCGGCAACAGAACTCGCGTTAAAGTCGTGAAGAACAAAGTCGCCCCTCCCTTTCGTGAAGCGATATTCGACATCCTCTATAACGAAGGAATTTCGAAACTCGGCGATCTGATTGACACTGCCGTTGAGCACAACATTATTGCGAAGGCCGGCTCGTGGTTTTCTTACAAGGAAGAACGTATCGGTCAGGGACGCGATTCAGTGAAGAAGTATTTGCTGGACAATCCGAACATCGCAAAAGAAATCGATGCAGCCATGCGAACGAAGTTGGGGCTTTCAGGTTCCAACGGATCACAGCCGACAAACGGCAACGCAGCGGCGCCAACTGCAAAACCAGCGACAGCGGTACCCGCAAAGCCGGCGGTTACCCCGGTGGTGTCCACAGGAAAGCCGCCGGTGACAGTCAAAAAGACATAGTGAATGCGCATCACCAAAATCGAGAGCCAGAAAAAGAACCCGTCACGTAAGAATCTGTTTGTTGACGACGGGTTTCTCATCGGGGTGAGTGCCGAAACGTTGCTGCGATTCGGCATCCGTACAGGCGATGAAATTGGTGAAGACAAGCTCAAAGCACTCCGGGCTGCCGAAGAATTGCAGGGCGCCAAATCCGTTGCCCTCCGTTTTCTTTCCCGCAGACAGAGAACGGAAAAAGAGATTCGGGACAAGCTGCGTGAGAAGGAATTCGCCGAAGAGGAGATTCAGCAGACCATCGAGAATCTTCGTGAACTTGGCTTTCTGAATGATGCCGAGTTCGCCCGAAGTTACATTCGCCACCAAATGGCGGTACGGCCGAAAGGAACGCTGGCTCTGAAGCAGAATCTTCTTCTGCTCGGTGTAAAGAGGGAAATCATCGATGCAGCGTTAGACGAGACGTTCAAGGAAACAAGTCAGGAAGAAGCGGCGCTCGACGCCGCCCGGAAGTTCTTACGCAAATCCCGGAAACCAACCGACGACCCGCGAAAGACACGACTAAAGCTGGCTGCATTTCTCGGCAGGAGGGGATTCACGTGGGACGTTGTTTCAACAGTTACAAAGAACATTCTCGGGCACGACCCATCGGGGGAGAAAGCGATTGATGAATGAACAGAGTCGTCTTCGACATCGAAACCCTCGGATTCCCTCTCGACAGTTTTGACGAGAAACAGCAAGAGTATCTGCTGAAGTTCGCAAAGACGGAGGAGGAACGAACCGAAGCTATTCAGAAACTCGCGCTTACGCCTCTCACCGGTCACATCATCGCCATCGGCATGGTGAATCCCGATTCGAAGCATGGCAAGGTCTGGTTCCGTTCAGACAAGCCTGACTCATTCACCTCCGACGACGGGCTTGTCGAGTATGTATCGGCTGAAGAGAAGGAAATCCTTGAAGGATTCTGGGACGCTATTACACACTACAATCAGTTCATCACCTTCAACGGCCGCTCGTTTGATTGCCCGTTCGTCATGCTTCGTTCGGCAATTCTTGGCGTGAAGCCGACGCGCAATCTCCTCCCCTATCGCTACAGCCATCAAGAACATTGCGACCTGCTCGAACAACTCACGTTCTACAGCGCTTTCAGGAAGTTCAGTCTCGATTTTTACTGCAAAGCCTTCGGCATCAGGAGTCCGAAGAGCGACGGCATAACGGGACTCGACCTCGGCCCTCTATTCGAGGCGGGGCGATTTCGTGACATCGCCGAATACTGCATCGGCGACGTGCAGGCGACGGCAGAACTATTTGCACTGTGGCAGCAGTTCCTGGCATTTGAAAAGTAAATCCGATTTCGTATCATTACCTACGCCCTCCGCAGTAGGGCGGAGTCGTTCACACTGTGTTCGATCTTTGACAGAACGGTATGCCGAAGAAGGACATACTGACCATCAAGAACCTCGCCGAGTTTGAAAGTCTCATCAACCGGGACCACAAACCCTACGACATCAATATGATGGTGATGCCGGGGACGCTCGAGGATAAGCACAAGAATGTCGATCCGGAAAAGGGCATTCAGGCATTACGCCGGCAGTTCAATCTCGTATACTTGCTGCTGGCCGGCCTGCACGATGTCCATCTCGGCGCCGAGTACCGCTGGCTGAAACCGAACGACTTGGTGATTGTCCCCGAGAATATGGTGTACGCCTCCTCGCACATCAGGGCTTGTAAAGGGTTTTGCATCCATTTCAAAACAGAGTTTCTTCAACCGCTGCTGCGCGGGCCACTCGCAGCCGAGTTCCCGTACTTCAGTCCCGACGCCGAACACATCATCAACGTCACGAACGGGGAGAGTGCGCTGCTCCAGCGTGCATTCGCCGACATTATCGACGAATACGAGCGGTTCTCCTACGAGCGGGACTACGTCCTGCGTAACTACATTCACATTCTCCTGCTGCGCATCAGGGAAATATACCGTCCGCATGTGTCGAAGCTGAAGCGTGAATCGAACCGTGCTGCGCAACTCGCAAATGCCTTCAAACAACTGGTGGAGAAGAACTTCACCACCATGCGGAAGGTGCAGGAGTACGCCGACCGGCTCCACATCACCACAAAACATCTATACGACGTAACACTGGAGACATTCGGTAGAACCCCGCGCGACATGATCAGCGAGATGCTGCTGCTCGAAGCGAAGGTGCAACTGATTTCAACCGAAAAGAGCGTCTCGGAAATCGCCTTTGAGTTGAACTTCTCCGATCAGGCGCATTTCACCCATTTCATCAAGCAGCGACTGGGCTGCACGCCGCTCGCCTACAGGGAACAGTTCGCCGCCGACAAAGAGGAAATCCGTTTTCTGACGGGCCAGCCTCCTTCCTGCTGACCTTCCGATTCCTACAATTCTTCCCGTATATCCTACAAGCGCCGGCGTCGGGCTCACCGTATCTTTACTGCGCAACGTTCCGGGAATCACCCGGCAATCAATCATCAACAAACAATCCGAGGAGGATGGAATGAAACTCGCAGTCGTTATTTTGGCATGCATTGCCGTTCCGCTGGCCGCTGTCATGGCGCTCACCGGTCAGATGATAGGAAGCGGAGACGGGAAGGCGCATCATGTCTCGTTCAAGAAGCCCGATGAAGTGCGGACGTTTCCGAAGGGGAAACTTGAACTCGCAAAGCTTGCCGGTGCAACAATCGGTCGTGCAACATTTGAACCCGGTTGGCGCTGGTCAACGCACGTAAAACCCGATGCTAAAACCGAATGGTGCGAGGCGCCGCATTACCAGTACCACGTTGCCGGCACATTGCGTGTGCAAATGAAGGACGGCACAACGTTCGATTGCGTTCCGGGCGACCTCTCCTACTTGCCGGAAGGCCACGATGCCTGGGTGGTGGGCGACAAGCCTGCGGTGGTGGTGGATTTTCAGGGAATGGTGGACTACGCCGCAAGCAAGAACGCTGCGAAGGGCAAATGACGCGCCGGGAAGTTTTTCGGGAAATCGAGGAAAGGCTGGGGAGGGTACCGGCATTCTTCAAAACCATCCCGGACAGGTTTCTCGAATACGAGTGGAGCTTGTTCAAGACGCTTCACCTTGATACAGGCTCCATTCCCGACAAATACAGGGCATTGGCAGGCGTTGCTGTTGCGACCGCAATACGATGCCGTTACATCGCCTGCTTTCATATCGAACTGGCGCGACGCTCCGGCGCCACCGACGCCGAAATTGAAGAGGCCGTCCACGTTGCACAATCCTCTATAGGATGGAGCGCCTATCTCAACGGCATGCAGGTCGACTACGAACGGTTTAGGAAAGAAATTCCAGGTCTTGTTAAACACTTGCAACGCGCCTAAGCCACCGACAGCCCGTCCAAAAACCAGCCTGTGAAAAGCCGCGGCATGTGCTGCGGCTTTTCTTATTCTCTACACATCCCTGCCCATTAATTTCTCTTCAGAAAACTATATTTGGCTTGCCAAATGCAACTTTGATCTTTATATTTGCGTAAGCGCATATAGTTTAGAAGGGACATCTGCATGAAAGAATTGGCAAAAGTTTTCAAAGCGTTGTCGGATGAATCGAGGCTCAGAATTCTCAATCTCATCTTCAGAAGCGGCGAAATTTGTGTGTGTGATATTGAATCCATAACAGGCTTCACGCAAACGAAAACCTCCCGGCATCTCTCCTATTTGAGAAATGCGGAACTTGTGGATTCACGTCAGGAAGGCTTGTGGGTTCTCTACTCCATCTCAAAACCCAAAAGCAAGGAACATGAACAACTTCTTGAATGCCTCAAGACAATTCTCCAGATCAATCCCGTTGCACTCAAGGATGCAAAGGAACTCAGCAAAAACATCAACAAAGGATGCTGCACAACGTTTGCCGTCCTCAAACCGGACATCAAGCCGGCAGTACTTGAACTCAACTAATCTGAAAGGAATACCATGACAACACCGGATGTGAAGGAAGTCGTACGTGAAAAGTACGGAGAAATAGCAATGCAAGGAGGTTCCTGTTGCGGACCCAATTGCGGCTGCGACACGGATACGTCGCTCGAAACCGTCTCCCTTCTTATGAATGACAAGTACACAAATGTCGATCAGCAGATTGTCGAGGCGGCCGATCTCGGTCTCGGCTGCGGAACGCCGCTCGCATTCGCCGACATGGTGGAAGGAATGACCGTACTCGACCTCGGCTCAGGTGCAGGCATTGACGTGTTTCTTGCGGCAAAGAAAGTCGGGCCTACCGGCAAGGCAATCGGCCTCGACATGACGGACGAGATGCTGAAGCTCGCCCGCAAGAACAAGCTGAAGTTGGGCATCGAGAATGCTCACTTCTGGAAGGGCGAGATTGAAGACATGCCTATCGAATCGAACAGCATCGACCGGATTCTCAGCAACTGCGTCATCAATCTTGTGCCGGACAAACGCAAGGCGTTTGCGGAGATGTACCGCGTACTGAAGCCCGGCGGCAAGTTCACGATTTCCGACATCGTTTCGATTGGCGACATTCCGGCGGAAACACGCCGCGACCTCGAACTCTGGGCGGGCTGCGTTTCAGGAGCGGTGGACAAGGAAGAATACCTGCGCATAGTTCGTGAAGCCGGCTTCAAGAATTTGACAATCGGAACAGAAAAGAAATACTCGCTCGATCAGAATGTCCCCTTCGGCCTTGTCAGCATTACGCTGACCGCGGAAAAGTAGATGAATCTAAACGTACGAAAAGCCGTCGAAGCGGACTACGATACCGTAGCACGCCTGTTGGAGTCCGCTTCACTGCCAACTCTGGGCGTGGCCGATCACTTCAGCAACTTTCTTGTTGTGGAGAACAGCAACGGCATCGTCGGGGCAATCGGGCTGGAGGTGTATGATGATGTCGGATTGCTCCGGTCTGCTGTTGTTGACGCCTCAATGCAAAACAAGGGCGTAGGTTCGCTTCTGTATGAAAATTTGCTACGGCACGCCAAAACACTCGGCGTACGGCGTCTGATTCTTCTCACAAATACCGCTGAGAAGTATTTTGAGAAGAAAGGGTTCAGGAGGATTGATCAGAATTCTGTTACGGGACCCATCAGACAGTCTGCAGAATTCTCCGGAGCCTGCCCCTCACACGCAGCGTGTATGGAATTGATATTGAAGGAGGATGAATGAAACATACTATTACACGTCACGACGACAGAATTGAGATAGAACTGACCGGCATTGGCGATGACAGCAAGCTGTTCGACCGAACGGGCGACTGTGCGCCGGTAGAGGACAAATGCGGGCCTGGAAAATACGAGACTCTGGATACCCTGCGGGCTCAGCCAATCACCGACGGCGTCCGTTTTGAGTTAAAGGCATTTCCCAACTCACGATTGGACTTGGATGAAGCCGAGCAGTGTCTCGATACAGCCATGGGAAGAATCATTGAAGAGATTTACGGAGCGGAGCAGTCTTCATGACTCGTATACTCATTCTTTGCACCGGCAACTCATGCCGAAGCCAAATGGCGGAGGGATTCCTTAGATCCTTCGATGCTACCCTTGATGTTCATTCAGCAGGGACGAGTCCCTCAAACCGCGTTCATCCGAAGGCGGTTGAGGTAATGAGAGAGGCGGGCATCGATCTTTCAGATGCCTTTCCGAAAGACGTTGACCGCTTCATCAACCAACCGTTCGACTACGTGATCACCGTGTGTGATAATGCAAAAGAAACTTGCCCCGTCTTTTTCGGGAAAGTGAGGCATCGCATGCACATCGGCTTCGACGATCCTGCCGAAGCCCAAGGGACAGAAGAAGAAATCCTCATGGTGTTTAGACGAGTCCGTGATGAGATCAAGAGGGATTTCTCGCACTTCTATTCGGAACATATTTCAAAGGGATCATCATGAGCTCTGTATCGTCCAAACTTTCGTTCTTTGACCGTTACCTCACGTTGTGGATCTTTCTGGTGATGGGTGTGGGTGTTGCTGCCGGCGCGCTGTTTCCCGGCATTGCGGGTTTCTGGGATTCGCTGAGTTCGGGCACGACGAATATTCCCATCGCTATCGGACTCATTCTCATGATGTATCCTCCCCTTGCCAAAGTGAAATACGAGGAACTTCCCGTTGTCTTCAGAAATGTGAAGCTGCTCTCACTATCACTCATCCAGAACTGGATTGTTGGTCCATTGGTGATGTTTGCCCTGGCAATCATCTTTCTCCCCGACAAGCCAGAGATGATGATCGGGGTTATTCTCGTCGGTCTTGCACGTTGCATTGCCATGGTACTGGTGTGGAATGACCTTGCAAAAGGAGACTCAGAACTAGCCGCAGGTCTCGTTGCATTTAATGCAATCTTCCAGGTGTTTTTGTATTCGGTGTACGCGTATGTATTCATCACCATTCTGCCACCGTTGTTCGGATTCAAAGGCGCGTTGGTGGAGATATCGATCTGGGAAATAGCGATTACTGTTCTGATTTACCTCGGCATCCCGTTCTTCGGGGGCATCATCACCCGGGCAACGCTGGTGAATCTAAGAGACAAGATATGGTATCACACGAAGTTCGTTCCAAAAATATCCATCCTCACGCCGATAGCATTGCTCTTCACTATCTTTGTGATGTTCTCTCTTAAAGGTGAAAAGATTGTCGAGTTGCCGCTCGATGTCGTTCGGGTTGCGATTCCCTACTTGTTCTATTTTGCAGGGATGTTCTTTGTGACGTTCTTTATCGCCAAGAAGATGGGGCATGGATATGAAAAGAGCACAACCACAGCTTTCACGGCCGGCAGCAACGACTTCGAATTGGCCATTGCCGTTGCTGTTGCAGTGTTTGGGATCAACTCGCAAGTAGCATTTGCTACCGTGATAGGCCCATTAGTAGAGGTGCCGGTTCTTATCATGCTCGTCAATGTAGCGCTGCGGTTCAAGCAGAAGTACTTTGCCGCCGAGGTCGCATAAGCGGACCCGTCGTGTACGAATTCTCCAAGCGAAGGCCGGGCATCCGGTTCCATACGCAAAGCGTTAGTGGTTTTGCGCTTTGCGGAGTGCATAGCCTGCCGGGAGCGTAATTCCAATCAGTTGGGGACACAGCGCGAAACGCGATTACTTACCTTTTCCGCATTAGCACAGTGTTTTTCCGCGGCACAATACACTCCCATCCGAACTCGCCGGCAATGTGACGAAAGGTCGTTTCACGGTAGAATACCACATGGGTAATGTCGCGTCGGTAGGACCAATCGACGGAGCCGTCGTCATTGTTCAGAAACGTCGTCATGATTGCAAGCCACCCTCCCGTGCACAATCGTTGATGGAAACGGGCAAACTCATCAGCCGGCTGATGCATGTGTTCCACCACTTCTGTGCAGGTAATGAGTCATACACGTTGTCGAGGACGGATATATCAGGAAAGAAGAACGGGTCATTACCTGCATTCGGTATTCGCATTCCTTTGGGTATTAACTACATGATTCCCCGGAGTCCTGTCGAATTGACGCTTGAACTGGCCCCGTTGGTTGTGATTTCTCCCGGCGGTGGCTTCGGGTTTGACGGCGGCCTCGCAGTCCGGTTCTATCCCTGAGGACCCCGGTTTCCCAGTATGAGGCTTCGACACATTTCGGTCAGTTCGTTATATCGGATATTCGCATGCGTAGGGGTTTGATCACTCAAACCCCTACGTGTAATGCGAATATTTGACAGTGTTATTTCACCAACACGAGTTTGCGAGCATGATTGAACGTCTTCCCGTCGATCCCATCCGCCTTTATCCGGTACAAATAAACTCCGCTGGCAAGAGTTGACGCGTCGAATTCGGCCGCGTAATAGCCCGCCGGCACGTATCCGTTCACCAATTCCGCAACGCGACGTCCGAGGACATCATACACCTCGAGTGTCACTCGAGCATCGACGGGTAGCGCGTATTCGATTGTCGTCGTGGGGTTGAACGGGTTGGGATAGTTCTCGAGGACAAAAGCCCCGGGAACGGTTGTTATTCCGTTGGAGTTTTGGGTTCCCTTGGGCAGGGCATTGCATCCGGCGTTCAATGAGCCATTATTGTACGCATCGAGCGTGGCCGCAAGGGATGTCATCGTTTGTCCGGCAGCAGTGTTGGGTTTTGTCTTCATCGGGATTGCCTTGGTCCCGATGGCAGCGTCTGCTGCAGCAATTGTTGCGGGAACCGGCGCAGGGGCAGCAGCGCCCGCTGCGATATTGAGCTTCGCGGCAATCAACTGGTACGCGAGAATCAAACTGGCGTCACCAGCTACTGGTGTCTTGAGATTTGCCAGCAGTTGCTCCTTTGTGTAGGTCTTTGATGTTCCTAGCATCATCGGCAATGCGCTTGCGGGCCATTCCGCGGGGTGGTTCTTCCAGTAGCCCTGCCCGCGCGGACAGACGTTCTCCCATGTTACCTGCGCCTCGCAAGTGAAAATGCCGGTAACAAGTACTGATATAACGTCCGTGCCGGTTCCTCCATCGCCGAGATAACTGAAAGTCGCTTGACCATTAACATCGGTTAGTGTAGTCGCAGCTTTGCCGGTGTTTGGTCCGGACGTCACGGTAACTGCACGATGGTACTTGGCTGTAGAATACCAGTCCGCGTATAAGTGTATGTAAGAGTATGAAGCGAATTGACGGTTTTCGTGTCCGTCTGCGGGCTCAGTTGACACCGCTCATTTGTAAATGAATTGACAAACGTGACTTCAACAGTCTCCCCGGCATCAACATCTATTGTTGCAGTCCGTCCGGGCACGTTCGCGCTGCTCCCGTTATCCGGATCGATGAATGTTATGGCTGTCAATGAATACCCCTGAAAAAAGTGATCGGCTTCCTCCACCGTGTAGCTGCCTGCGGGAACGTTATTGACTGTTCTGGTACCGCCATGCTGAAGCCGGAAGTTCCCGGCGAGTTGACCGCTCAATGTTGCAAGCATCGAAGGATTGGACGAGAGTGCAGTCTTGAGCGCTAGGCCGTCCGCCTGGCCAATCATGATCGCAGGTATGGTAATCCCGGCGTCCTCTCCACCCATCACAATAGGCGGAAAAACGACATTGTTGACAACGATTACGGCAATGGCTCCAGCGTTCTGGGCACTGAGTACTTTGACCGTGAAAAGACAGGTGCCGCTATCAATCACGGCAATTCTCCCGGGAGTGAATCCAATCAACGGCGAGCAACCGTCTGCCGGGTTGACCACTTCAAGCATGCCAGTGAGTCCTGTGAATTCGAGCGAGGAACCGAAGTTCGCCCCAGTCGCGATATACGATCCGACACCGGCCACGTTTGTGGTCAGAGAATGTGGTTCGGTAAAGAAGAATTCCGGCCCGCTGTTCGCAGGGTCGGTTTGTTTTTTGATAACAACGGTGCCTACCTGAGCAATACTCTCTCCTTGAGTCACGAGCAGCATCAGCAGCAGGCAAATCTGAACAAGTGCTGTTCGAACGTGTCGCATGGCGGATCTCCTTGATGTTGTTATTGTTGAGGTGAGCATTGCTCGCTTGAAGCAAAATCAAAGAACAAGACATCGCGATCATTGCACCGGCGTTAAAGGTCGCCGGCGCAAACGCGCACGAAAATACCGTTGTTCAGATCGTCAGTCGAGATAGCATGATGTCCAACTGTTGCACGCAAGAGACACAGCATTGCCGCGTTTCTTGCGAGATGCTTCACACAGATCTCTTCAAGAAAGAGTCGTAGTCTAGTTAGGTAGTATTTCGTTCACTGATCAGGCAAGGAGATAAAAAGCCGACGCAACGTGAACCCTTTAGGCCTGTGCAAAACTGATGCACCGCCTGAAGAATTGCAACAAATTATTGAAGAAAAATCTGATAATTGAGCGGATAGACACGAAGCCATCACAAAACGCAAACACAGTAAAGCGTCGGTTGTGAGCAAGAACAACAGGTGTCACAGAGTCCGGTGGCTTGTCTCGCAGGCTGCCAAATCCACTGCCGTAAGATTCCGATTCCCAAGAATTGGAAAATGGAGCTGATAGCCGTTATCAAATCTGATAATTAGCCTGTTTTTCTCTGGCACTCTATATGAGT
>JAANMX010000381.1_pt1 | contig 60066 bp, 60 predicted proteins | sample 7279681 | NCBI WGS metagenome assembly JAANMX01 (sample SAMN14094542, study PRJNA606508) | bioreactor metagenome | isolation source: A lab-scale SPAN reactor treating ammonium-rich wastewater day 351 | place: Ireland: Galway | collected 2018-01-01
CCAAACGCAGCGGGCGGAATTGTACGGTGTTCGAGAATGTCGGCAAAATCGACCCCGAAAAATATCAGGAGAGCGCACGCATCAGTTACGGTGATGAGGACGACGAGGGCGCTGGAGCTTCAACAACCTCTCTATAATGTCCCCGCACAAATCGTTCGAATACCAACAAAAAAGCGCCCGAAAGGCGCTTTTTCAATTCCGTACCCACCCGAAGCCTTACTGCTTCTTGGAGGGGGGCATCTTCTTCTCGACGAACATGACATGCATGCCTTTTTTGCCCGTCTCGGGGTTGAGCGCCCAAGGATCGTATTTCTTCTTCTGAAGTTTGTATTCCGCGCGTGCGCTGCGTTTTGCGTAGTAACGGTAGCCCGTTCCCGCTTCGCTCTCCAGACGTACTTTAACGTATGTGGCCTTTGCCATGGTCGTAAACTCCTGTATTCGAAGTGCGCTTTATGCCGCCTTTGAAGGAAATTGTCAAGTCTTTCGACCGTCCCTTAATCCCTGTCTTTTCGCCGTTTTCCGGATTTTCCACGGTTTTTTCCGCCTTTTTTGCCCCCTCCGGGGCCGCCCTTGCCGCCGCGTCCCTCATAAGGCCGTCCGTCCCGCCCGCCCCCCTTGGGGATGCGGGGGGCCTTAAGGCCCGGCAAATCGGCTCCCGCCAAGGGGTCGGCCAGTTCAAAAAGGCTGCTGCCTGTGATCCCGCTGGCCTCGACCACCCGCACAACGATCGGGGCGCCAAGCCGGAAAACCCGCCCGTGCCGCCGCCCGATCAGGGCATGCGCCCGCTCGTCGTGGAAGTAATAATCGTCGCGCATGCTCCGCGCGGGCACCAGCCCGTCCGCCCCCGTCTCGTCCAGCGCCACGAACAGCCCGAACCGCGTCACGCCGCTGATCTTCCCGGCGAAGGTCGCCCCGATCCGCTCGGAGAGAAACGCGCCCGTAAACCGGTCCACGGCGTTACGCTCGGCCTCCATGGAGGTCCGCTCCGTCCCTGAAATATGCTGGCAGATTTCCTCGATCCGCACTTTTTCCTCGTCGGCCAGTCCGCCGGGGCCAAGCCCGAACGCGCCGATCAGGGCGCGGTGAACCAGCAAGTCGGAATACCGCCGTATAGGCGAGGTGAAATGCGCGTACTTCTCAAGCGCCAGCCCGAAATGCCCGATATTATCGGTCGAGTAATGCGCCTGGCTCTGGCAGCGCAGGATGACCTGAGAGATCAGATGAGAGTAGGGCAGCTTCGCCGCTTGCTTCAAAATCTGATTGAGTTGCGCGGGCTTCACGACCTGCCCCTTCGGCAGGCTGAGGCCGAACCCCTCAACGAACTCGCGCGCGCTCTCAAGCTTCTCGTAAGACGGCCCGTCATGCACCCGGTAAACGCACGGATACTCGCGCTTGCCCTGCAACGCCGAGGCCGCCGCGACGTTGGCCAGAATCATGAATTCCTCGATCAGCTTGTGCGAATCGAACCGCGCCCGGGGCTTCACGCCGATCATATTGCCCTTGTCGTCAATCAAGATCTGCCGCTCGGGGATATCGAGTTCCAGCGCCCCGCGCACCGCCCGCGCCCGGTCGAGAATCTTGAAGACCTCATAAAGCGGCGCGATCACAGAATCCATCAAGGGCCGGGTCAGATCATCCGGCGATCCGTCCTTGGCTGTTTGCACCTGCTCATAGGTCAGCCGCGCGACCGACTGCATCAGCCCGCGCACGAACTTGTATTTTTTCAGCCCGCCGTTGGAATCAATCCAGAGATGCACGGCCATCGTCGCGCGCGGCTCCTTCGGGCGCAGGGAGCAAAGATCGTTCGACAAAGCTTCGGGCAGCATCGGCACGACCCGGTCGGGGAAATAGGTGGAATTGCCGCGCCGCTGCGCTTCCTGATCCAGCGCCGTGCCATGGCGCACATAAAACGCCACGTCCGCGATGGCGACGATAAGGTGGTAATCGCCGTTATCGAGTTTCTCGGCGAACACCGCGTCGTCGAAATCCCGCGCGTCCGGCCCGTCGATCGTGACCAGCGGAATGGATCGCAAATCCTCGCGCCCCGCAAGCTCCGGCACGCGCATGGAATGGGTTTCCGCGCTCACGCGGTCGGGAAACTCTTCGCGCAAACCCGCCTCGTGCAGGCTGATCAGACTGATCGCGCGCGGATCGTCCCGCCGCCCGAGTACGGTCACAATACGCGCTTTCTTCCGCCGAGCATCCCGCGCGGGCAAAATCTCGCCGATCACCAGATCGCCGTCCACCGCGCCGTTCCGGTCGTCCAGCGCGACCTCGAATTCGAATTTGGCCTTCTTTTCGGTCGGCTGAATCACCGCGCCGCCCTTCGTCGCGCGAAGGATCCCCAGAACCCGCCCGGCGGCGGAATCGATCGCGCGGATGATATGCGCGGCGAATGTTCCGTCTGCCAGACGCTCGAACCGGGCCAGAGCCCGTGCGCCTTCGGAAAGCTTTGGAAAATGTTTGTTATCGGGCGCGACTTCGATGCGCGGCGGATCGCCCTGTGTGGCCTTATCCCATTCTGTCGGAACGGCGAACACATCGCCGTCTATGTCGATCTTGACGATCTCGATCAAACCGACGGCGGGCAGACCGTCGCGGATGCTGAACGCGCCGCCCGGTTGCTTGACGATCAGCCCGTCTTTCTCAAGCTGCCGCAGGATTTGCTTCAGCGCCACGCGGCGGTCCCCGCCCTTGATGCCGAACGCCCGCGCGACCTCACGCTTGGTCACCGCCGTTGACGACGCCCGGATGAATTCAAGCACCTCTGAAAGTTCAAGAGACATGGCGGCCAATCATCGAAAAGGAAAAACGTTTAAGGGCGCGGCGCGGGATCATTCTTTGGCCTTGCCGGCTTTTTTGCCGGAAGCCTTCTTTTTGCCGCCTGCGGCCTTTTTCTTACCGCCGGAAAAACGCCCGCGCGGCGGCTTGCCCTCGGCTTCGCGCTTGGCGGCTTTTTCTGCGGCCAGCGCCAGAACCTCAACCGCCCGGTTCATCCCGACATGCAGAACGTCGTCGTCCTTGGGCAGAGAGGTAAACTTTCCGGCATGCTTGAGGAACGGCCCGAAGCGTCCGATCCCCGCCTGAATCAACTCGCCCGTCTCGGGATGCACACCGACATCGCGCGGCAGCGCCAGTAACTTCAGCGCACCTTCCAGCGTCACCTCGTCCAGCGCCATGCCTTTGGGCAGTCCCTGACGCTTGGGTTTGTCCTTGGCGGCCTTTTTAGGTTTCTTGGGCGCTTTCTTGCCCTCTTCCTTGGCCTTCGCCTTCGCGGCCTCATAGGCGGCCAGTTCGGCTTTCTCGGCGGCGATCACCTCCGCGCTTTCCGGCACGGGGTCGATCTGCACGTAAGGCCCGTAAGGCCCGCGCCGCAGGGAAACCGTGCGACCGGTGCCAGGCTCGTTGCCGAGAATCTTCGGCTCGTTCGCAAGGGCTGCACCGTCGCCGCTCTCGGCATCGGGCACGACCAAAGGCCGCGTGAATTTACAGTCCGGGTAATTCGAGCATCCGATAAACGCGCCAAACTTGCCGAGCCGCAGCCCCAGCTTGCCGTCCGGCAGGGCGGCATTGCCCGCGCAGGCCTTGCACTTGCGCGGATCGATCGCGTGACCCTGCTCGTCCTTTTCCGGCGGGAAGAAATGCGGCGACAACTCGTCATCCAGATGGTTGATCACGTCCGTGATCGTCAGTTCCTTGGTGTCGTCCACCGCCATCTTGAAATCGGCCCAGAACAACCGCAGCGCCTCTTTCCACGCCACATGACCCGAGGCGATGGCATCCAGCTCTTCCTCAAGATTGGCGGTAAAACCGTAATCCACATAACGTGTAAAAAATTTTGCAAGGAAGGTCGTAACAAGCCGCCCGCGATCCTCAGGAATAAACCGGCGTTTTTCCAGCCGCACATAATCCCGGTCGCGCAGAACTTGCAGGATGGAAGCATAGGTCGAGGGTCGCCCGATGCCGAGTTCCTCAAGCCGCTTGACCAGAGACGCTTCGGAATAGCGCGGCGGTGGTTGCGTGAAATGCTGGTTGGGCGTGATGTCCGTAAGCTTCGTCGCATCGCCTTCCTGCATCGGCGGCAGGATGCGGGTGTCTTCGCCGCTCTGCGAATCGTCGTCCGTGTCTTCCTGATACAGCGCAAGGAATCCGTCGAACAGAATGACCGAGCCGTTGGCCCGCAAAACAACATCATCCGTACCGTCCGAAAGATCGACCTTAACCTGTTCCAGAACCGCGTTCTCCATTTGCGAAGCGATGGTGCGCTTCCAGATCAACTCGTAAAGCCTCCGCTGATCCTCCGCCATCGGCGCTCCGGAGCGCCCCGGCAGGACGGACAGATTTGTGGGGCGGATTGCTTCGTGGGCTTCCTGCGCATTCTTCGCCTTTGATTTGTAAAGGCGCGGCGCTTCGGGAACGTACTTCTCGCCATACTCCTTTTTAATGACGCTGCGGCACTGCTGCACAGCCTCTTGCGAAAGCGTCGTACCGTCCGTACGCATATAGGTAATGTAACCGTCCTCATAAAGATTTTGCGCGACCCGCATGGTCTGCGCCGCTGAAAGGCCGAGCTTGCGCGACGCCTCCATCTGAAGGCTCGACGTAATAAAGGGCGGTGCGGGGAAGCGCCGCGCCTGCTTCTTCTCGATCTTCTGAACCGACAGCGTTTTTGCGCGTATGCGGTCAACCGCCTTCTGCGCGTCGGCCTGATTGCCGATATCCATCTTGTCCAGCTTGTTTCCGGCCAGATGCGTCAGCCGCGCGGTGAAGGGCGCTCCCTCGGGCGTGCGCAGCCGCGCCTCGATGCTCCAGTATTCTTCAACGATAAATTTTTCGATCTCCGCCTCGCGCTCGCAGATCAGGCGCAGGGCGACCGATTGAACCCGCCCCGCCGAACGCGAACCGGGCAGTTTGCGCCACAGGACGGGGGAGAGATTAAAGCCCACGAGATAATCAAGCGCCCGTCGCGCCAGATAAGCGTCGATCAGGCGGATGTCTAACTCGCGCGGATTGTTGAACGCTTCCTGCACCGCGCTCTTGGTGATTTCATTGAACGTAACACGCTTGACGCTTTTCCCGGCCAGAAGATTGTCCTCGTTCAGGATTTCCTGAATATGCCACGCGATCGCCTCACCCTCCCTGTCCGGGTCAGGCGCCAGATAGAGGGTCTTTGCCGCTTTAACGGCCCGCTTGATGTCGCGCACGTTCTTGTCCGCGCGGTCGCCGAGCTGCCACTTCATCGCAAAATTTTCGTCGGGAAGAACGGAGCCGTCCTTGTTCACAAGGTCGCGCACATGCCCGTAGGAGGCGATCACCTCGAAATCGGGGCCAAGGTATTTGTTGATCGTCTTGGCCTTGGCGGGCGACTCGACAATGACTAGATTGGGCGCGCTCAATATCCGGTCTCTCTAGGTCGTTCAGTGTACAAAACTTAAGGCCCGGTCTGCGCGTCATCCCCGCCGTGTATAAGGCTGGCGCGGTTTCCCGGCAACCTGCGCACCCGTCCGGCCAGCTCAAGTTCGAGCAGCACCGATTGGACCGCAGACACTGTCAAATGACACGCCCGGATCAATTCGTCAATATTTATCGGGCTGAAGGACAAATGGGAAAGAACGGATTCCCGCGCATCTTCGCCCGGCGCCTCCTCAAACCCTGTGGGGCTTGAAAGCGTGTCGGAGACGGGCAGGGTCGCACGAAAACTCTGCCCCGAGAAGCTCATCAAGGCTTCCAAAACGTCCTCCGCGCCGCGGATCAGGGTCGCCCCCTCGCGGATCAGGTGGTTCGGCCCCGCCGCGCGCGGATCGAGCGGCGATCCGGGCACGGCATACACATCGCGCCCCTGTTCCCCGGCCAGCCGCGCGGTGATCAGCGAACCCGAGCGCATCGTGGCCTCGACGACCGCGACCCCCTTGGAAAGCCCCGAAACGATCCGGTTCCGGCGCGGAAAACTCTGAGCGAACGGCTTCTGGCCGAATTTACTCTCCGCAACGATCGCGCCGTGTTCTGCCACGCGCTGATAAAGGTCTGTATTTTCCTCGGGATAGATCACGTCGATCCCGCCCGCCACCACGGCGATGGTTCCGGTATCGAGCGACCCTTGATGCGCCGCCGTGTCGATCCCCCGCGCCAGGCCCGAGGCGATCACGAATCCGCGCTGCCCCAGATCCCGCGCCAGCTTTTCGGCGAATTTCCGGCCATTCAGGGATGCGTTCCGCGCCCCCACGATCCCCACGCACGGGCGGTTGAGCAGCTCAACCTTGCCCAGAACGCTCAAAACCGGGGGCGCGTCGTCCAGCGTCGAAAGCGCCAGCGGATAGGTGGCGCAGGCCACCGTCACGATCCGCCCGCCAAATTTTTGAAGCGCTTTGAATTCGCGCTCCGCCTCGGTGCGCGAGGGCGGGGTGAGGGGCTTGGCCCGCCCGCCCCGGCGTGAAAGTTCGGGCAGCGCCTCGATCGCCTTCGCCGCCGAACCGTACCGCGCGATCAGTTGGTAAAAGGTGACCGGGCCGACATTCTCCGTGCGCGTCAGGCGCAGCCAGTCGATAAGGTCGGTCTCGGAAAGTGCCCGGGCATCCGGGCTTGGTCTTGAAATCTGGAAACGTGCCATGAGAACCGCTTGGAAGAATGAATGACGGCTTTAAGAGTGTCATTGAAGTTGCGCTATGACAATCCCTTAAGGTCAAGAAAGCCGCAGCCAGTCACAACTCGCTTGGCGTCTGCGCGTCTTCGCGATGATTGGCTGCTTCCATCTTTTTGGCCCCGATCTTCGGTTCCTCACCCTTCAGCAGGCGCTTGATATTCGCGGCATGCCGCGCCCAGACGAGCAGGGCGATCAGGGCGCACACGCCCGCTGGATGAGCGCCGTAAACGAACAGCGTGACCACGGGCGCGACCGCCAAAGCCACCAGCGCCGCTAGCGAGGAATATTTAAAAATAAACGCCATAAGCAACCATGTCGCGCATGCCGACAATCCGGCATAAGGCACAGCGGCCAGCAAAACGCCCAACGCCGTCGCCACGCCTTTCCCGCCCTTGAATTTCAGCCAGATCGGGAAGCAATGCCCTAAAATCGCCAAAAGACCCAGCCAAGCAGCAGAAGTAAACTCAAAATTATACGCAAACAGCTTATTCGTGCTTGGAATAAAATCCGGTATTCCAAAGATTACCAGAATAACGACCATACCTTTAAAAGCATCAAGTAAAAGAGTTACAGCCGCAAGCTTCTTGCCCCCGGCACGTAATACGTTTGTGGCGCCAATATTTCCTGAGCCTATGGAACGTATATCTTTATTGGCAAAAATTTTTGTCAAAATAAGCCCAAAAGGAATTGAGCCAAATAAGTATGCTAAGAGAGGAGGTAAATATAGCACAGTGAAAGTATTGAGAGGTATCATACTCACCCCCCCAGCAAAATATCCAGCACCGCCATCCGCGTGGGGATTCCGTTCGCCACCTGCTTGCGCAGCAAACTTCGCTCCGGGTCGTCGGCCACCTCGTCGGCGATCTCAAGCCCCCGGTTCATCGGGCCGGGATGCATGACCAGCGCGTCCTTCTTGGCGTGCTTAAGCCGCTCGGCGGTCAGCCCGTACTGCCGGAAGAACGCGGCATCGTCGGGAATCAGCGAGCGCTCCATCCGCTCCTTCTGGATGCGCAGCATCATCACGATATCCGCGCCTTCGATCCCCTCTTCGAGGCTGGTAAACCGGGGAACGCCCTCAACGGCCAGCTTTTCGGGCATCAGCATTTCCGGCGCGACCACGCGCACCTTCGCCCCCATTTTGGAAAGCAGGAGAATATTGGAATTGGCAACGCGGCTATGGGCGACATCGCCGCAAATGGCGACCTCAAGCCCTTCCAGCTTGCCCTTTTCCTGCTCCATCGTCAGCGCGTCCAGCAAGGCCTGCGTCGGATGCTCGCGCCAGCTGTCGCCCGCATTGATGACCGGGCACTTCACCCGACTGGCCACAAACCCCGGCGCGCCGTATTCATGGTGGCGGATGATGATGGCGTCCGGCTCCATCGCGCCCAGCGTGTCGATCGTATCCGAAAACGTCTCGTCTTTTTTGAGGGAACTGAACTCGGCGTTCCAGTTGACGACATCCGCGCCCAGCCGTTTGGCCGCCATGTCGAACGAGGTCACGGTCCGCGTGGAGGTCTCAAAGAAAAGGGTCAGGACGATCTTGTTCTCAAGCTTTTCGCGGTCCCACTGGCCGCCCTCCAGCGCCCGGGCGTAATACGCCGCGCGGTCCAGAATGTTGCGGATCTGATCCGCCTCGAGGTCGCTGATGCCCAGAAGATGTTTCATGATGCTACAAGGAAAAGCATATTCCCCCGCAACTTTCCAGCGGAAAGATTTCGGCTGACTCAGATCGGGCCGATGCTACAATCAAGCTCATGTTCAAAAAGTCTTTAGAAATACTGTTATATTTGACGCTCGGAGGGCTGATCGTAATTTTCTTTTTAATTTATCCGCCCTCAAGCTTCATAACGTCCCGGTCCCAGATCGAGTTTTTAAAAAACCTCCAGCAGGAGCTGGACGAAGGAAAAACCATTGTAAAGCTGGGGGATATCCTGCCTAAAACGGACTGGGACCGTGTATGCGCGATACCCCCCTATGCCTTTAGCCCCTATTTTTCCGAGAGTTCAAAAATACAGAAATACTATGGAACCGCCCCCGCGCCATGGCGCATCATGCTCCCTGATCCCTACGACGCCCGATATATTTTTGGTTTTGTATGTTTAAAGGAAAACAGCATCGTTTGCGAAGTAACGCTCCAAGTAAATAGTCGTGTCTCTTGGGAGCGGGGGATCGAGGTTGACGCGCCGTCGGTCATGGTTATGGGAGCACGCTTATTCATCGCTAACGAGATGATCTACTTGGAACGGAGTGAAACGCCCTGTCTTGAGCGCTCGCAAGCCTTTATAGCCTTTAAAGACAAAAACACATGGGCGATCACCGCATCGCCGGACGCCAGCGAGTAAAATACATAAAATCCCGCCTATTTTTAGACTCTTGTTAAGCGCAGGGGCGTATCATGCTTATTATTGTCATAATATAAAATTTTGGCCAGGTATGCCCCGTAAGTCTTTTATTTGTAATGAATTTTTATTTGATCAACCGTGTGTAAAAATGGATAAATCCCCGAAAATTCTCGTTGTGGAAGACAACGATTTCGTGCGCATGCAGCTCGCCCGCTTCCTTGAGGAGGAGGGGTTTGAAACCGCTCTCTCCCGCGACGGCGAGGAGGCGATCCGCGCGATGGACGATGATATCGGCTTGGCGGTGGTCGATCTGCGCATGCAACCGATGGACGGCATGGAGTTCATCCGTCGCCTCAAGGCGATGGACCGCCATGTCCCCGTAATCGTTGTGACCGGGTACGACACGGGCGGCCTGCAGCGCGAACCCGCCATGTGGGGCGTCGGCGCGATCCTGCAAAAGCCCGTCTCGCGCGAAACGCTGGTCGATACCGTGACCCGCGTCTTGGGGAAACGGGCATAAGCCCGGTTTTAGGTGTTTGCCCCGCCCGTAAGCCCCTCAATCTCAACGCGCGCCCTCCCGAACTCCCGCACCGCCGCCACGATCAAATTCGCGCAGGGCCGCTCGTCCAGCGCGGCCATCTCGATCTGCGCCGCCAGAGCGCCGAGTTGCGAACAGCAGGCCGACCGCGCCGCGCCCTTGAGGCTGTGCGCGACCTCGGCAAGGGTGGTAAAATTCTGGCTGCTCTCCGCCGCCGCCAGCCGCGTGACCAGCGGATCGGTGATCCGCACGAAGGTTTTGAGCATCTCGACGGCGCTCTGGTCGAACGCGCCCATCTGCGCCACCACGCAATCCCGGTCCAGCGCGGGCAGGCTCTTGCCGCTGTGATACTGCACCTCCCGCGAGGGGCGCGTTAGACCGGCCGCCTCCGCATCCCCGGGGTCCAGAAGCCCCCACCGGATCAAAAGCCGCCGCAACTGCCCCAGCGTCACAGGCTTCACCAGTGATTCGTCAAACCCCTGATCGAGATACGCGTCCCGCCCCGACATCATCACATCCGCACTCAGCGCGATAATCGGCAGCCGCGCGCCTGTGCGCGTCTCCCGGTCCCGGATCGCCCGCACCAGCGCATACCCGTCCATGTCCGGCATGTGCAGATCGGTAATCAGCAGATTGAACGTACGTGTGTCGAGAAGCTGAAGCGCCTCCTGCCCCGAAAGCGCGAACTCGGTCTGTACCCCAAGCTTCTCGCACTGGCGGTAAAGGATATCCCGCACGCTTTCCGTATCCTCCGCGATCAGGATCCGGCACACATCGCCCGGAGCCGAAAGCGCGCTCGGCCGGTTGCGGATATGCGCCGCCTTTACCACGGCCTTGCCCAGACCGACCCGGCTGGCGGGCTTCGTAAGGTAGGCCGCGCCCAGCGTCTTGAGCGACTGCACGAGGCCCGGATCGTTGCGCACAGTGTACATCACCAGCCCCATGAAGGGCCGCACCGCGTAAAATTCCTGCAGCAGATGCACCCCCAGCCCGTCGGGCAGGCTCTGGTCCACCACCGCCACGTCGAACGGCATCCGCCGCGCCAGCTCAAGCCCTTCCTCGTAGGTCGCACAGCTTTCGACCTTTGCGCCCATCGAGCGCAGCGAGTTGGCGATCTCCTTCGATCCCTGCGGATGGCTGTCCACCGACAGCACGGAAATCCCCTCAAGGTCCGGCAGGCTGACCGTATTCATGCCCGTCCCGACTTCCTGCGTGGGAACCTCGAACCAGAAAGTCGATCCCGCGCCCTCCTCGCTGACCACGCCGATTTTACCGTGCATCAGTTCCACCAGTTTTTTGCAGATCGAAAGCCCCAGCCCGGCGCCCCCGTGCTTGCGCGTGGTCGTCTGCCCGGCCTGATAGAACGGCTGGAACAGGCGCGCCTGAACCTCGGTGGGCATGCCGATCCCCGTATCGGCGACCTCGAAGCGTATCCCCACACCGTCGGCGGGCGGGGGCAGGGACTGGCAGGCCCGCGAAACCCGGATCATCACGGTGCCCTGCCGCGTGAATTTGAGGGCGTTCACAGCCAAATTCATCAAAATCTGCCGCAGGCGTCGCGGATCGCCGATAATGACCTGCGGCACGTCCGCCCCGATATCGCTCAGAATCTGGACCTTCGTGTCGGTCTTCGCCTTGTTGGCCGAAAGCGCCTCGATGATCCCGTGGACCAGAAGCCGCACCGGAACCTCGAACCGGTCAAGCTCCAGCTTGTGCGCCTCAATCTTGAGTACGTCCAGAACGTCGTCCAGAACGGCCAGAAGCTCGCTGGCCGCGTTTTTGGCGGTTTTGGTCATGGTATGGATGCTGGGCGGCGCCTCTTCCTGCCCGATCAGCTCCAGCATCCCGTAGATGGTTTGCAAAGGCGTGCGGATCTCGTGGCTCACCATCGCCAGAAAGCCCGATTTCATCTCCGCCAGCGCCTTCGCCTCGTCCGCCGCGCGGCGCAGGTCGGCAAAACTCTCGTCAGGAAAGGATTCCGTAGGATCGGCCATGGAAAAATTAAGGACTGTATTGCGGATCAAAAGATTGAAAAAACCTCAACAATCCTATAGTAATTCAAGGCTTATGACCATGCATCATAAGTTAATTTGAACGTGAAAGGTCTGAATGATGGGTTACAAGGTTGCAGTGGTAGGCGCGACGGGCAATGTCGGGATGGAAATCCTGAAAATCCTGCATGAGCGCAATTTCCCCGTGGATGATATCGTAGCGCTGGCCTCCAGCCGCTCCGTCGGCAAGGACGTGTCCTTCGGTGACGATACGGTCAAGGTGCGCGATCTCGCGACCTTCGACTTCAAGGGAATCGACATTGCTCTTTCTTCCCCCGGTGGCAAGGTCTCCGCCGAATATTCGCCCAAGGCGGCGAAGGCCGGAGCCGTGGTGATCGACAACACCAGCTACTGGCGTATGGACCCCGACGTGCCCCTGATCGTGCCGGAAGTCAACCCGCACGCGATTGCCGAGCACACGAAAAAGAACATTATCGCTAACCCCAACTGCTCGACCATCCAGATGGTCGTGGCCTTGAAGCCAATCCACGACGCCGCGAAAATCAAGCGCGTCGTTGTTTCGACCTACCAGTCCGTTTCAGGAACAGGCAAGGCCGCGATGGATGAACTGTTCGATCAGACCAAGGGCATCTACATGAATCAGTCGCCCCATCCGTCGGTCTATCCGAAGCAGATCGCCTTCAACCTGATCCCGCAGATCGACGTGTTCATGGAAGACGGCAAGACCAAGGAAGAATGGAAGATGGTCGTGGAAACCAAAAAAATCCTCGACCCGAGCATCAAGGTCTGCGCCCATTGCGTGCGCGTACCCGTGTTCATCAGCCATTCCGAGATGATCAACGTCGAATGCGAACGCGAAATCACCGCCGATCAGGCGCGCGAACTCTGGCGCGAATTCGAGGGGATCAGCGTCGTGGACGATGCCGCCGAGGGCCGCGAATACATCACCCCGCTCGAAATTCAGGGCGAGGACGACGTGTTCGTCAGCCGTATCCGCGAGGATGAGTCCGTCGATAACGGCCTCAGCTTCTGGTGCGTCTCCGACAACCTGCGCAAGGGCGCGGCGTTGAACGCGGTTCAGATCGCCGAACTCCTCACACGCAAGAGCGCGAAGGCCGCCGCTTAACCCGGCTGAAAAAATCGTGAATGACGCGATGCTCATCGCCGCTGCGGCCTGTGCCTATATGCCGTTGGCTCTTACGTTCGTCTTGTACGCGCGCGCCAAACGCTATCCCTACGCCCTGCAGGTCTTCACCGACTCGCTCCGCAAGGTGGGCGGGCAGGTGACAACGGCATCCTTCCTTATGGCATTCCCGGCGGTGTACCTGCTCTTGTTTGACGAACATTTGACCGCGCAAATCGAATGGAAGAAAAGCGCCACGGCGGCGCTGTTCCTCGCATGGCTGACGGCGTATCCGTTGACGCTTGTAACATTTCACGCGCTGCGGACCGCCCTCCAGCGAACGGAACCTTACGCTCTGCCTTATTCTGCTACGGCAAATATCGGCTACGATATTCTAAAGCACACGTTTCTGGCCGCGCTCTTTTTCATCGGCGTTTATGCGGGCGGTCAAACGCTCCATCCAGAAAAACTGATGATTATAAAAAACACGATCGCGCAGATCAGAATCGCGAGTTAAATTTCGATGTCCTGCGGGGCGATCTGCCTTGAGGTAATCCGTTGATGCAGGAATGTGCTGTGCCTGAGATTCTCCGCCATCTCGGGATGCTCGGCGAAAACGGCGGCGCCTTCGGGCGTTTCCTGAAGCAACTCGGGCACGATGCTGGTGCTCGGATCGTCGGAGTAGGGCCACGCGAAATTCATCACGAAGGCCTTTTCATTCGGCCTGAAGATCGGCGCGCCGTCTTTGAGTTCGGGAAAGGTCACGAACGCCACGTCCCGCCATGATTCAAGGATATTCTGCGCCAGTTCGGGGCTGATCGTGCTGCCGTACTCGTCCTCCACCGCGCGCCGGAAACACTCCACGCCGCCTGAGATTTTTTCAATGCCCCGCGTTTTGAAATCGAACCCGCCCTCAATCTGCCGCGCCATCGCCACGACCGTCATAACGCGCAAAAGGGCGGGGTCGTTCGTGAACCCGTCCGTATGAAGCGTGTTGAACATGTCGATGAGATCGCCCGGCTTGGGATAGTCGCGGGCATGATCGCCCAGAAAACTCCGCGCCATTTTGAACGCCAGAGACGCGCTCGGGTCTTCGCGGCGCAAAAGGCTGGCCTCGGCGTTTGGATGAGAACTGAAGGTCCGCGTTTTGACAATCGTGTTATCAAGCGACATCATATCGACCACCAGCTTCGCCTCGAACGGCTTGTCGATGTGCGGGTTCGTCATGCCGTGTTGTTTGAGGATGCCCGCGATCCGCTCCTGCGCCAGCGCCTCGTGGATTTCCTCCGGCGTGAACGTTTTTGAAACCATCATCCGCGTGTCGTAACGGTCGGGCATCGTCACGGCGCTCTGAAATCCAGCATGTCTGGCGGCGGCATGAGTCGTGCCGACCATCATCCGCTGATAGAGTGAGATATTCTCCCGGCTGCGCGGAACGTCGAGCGGAACCGACAAAATCAGGTCAAGGTCAGTCGGCGGTTTGTATGAATAGACTTCCGAGGCGCCGGAATGCCAGTTGTAATAGGTCGCGGCGGAACCCGTAACGACCATATGCTCGCCCTTTTCAAAGGGGTTTTCGATCTCCATGAAGGAATCGACCATCTCGGCAGCGAGATGCCCGCGCATAAATCTGTTTAAGGTACTGTCTTTAAGACGCACGCCCGATAACCCTCACCCGCTCATTTAAGCGTTCTTTATGAAAACCTATCATAAATGGGTCGGAACGCACAAAGCAAAAAATACGGGCCTAGTCGCGCAAAATATCGATCCCCAAAGCCAGAAGAATTTCGTCAAGCCATTGCATCCAAGGGATAAAATGCTTGCCTTTCTTGGGCCGGTTCTCGTCGATACGGATATCGTGCAGGGTCATTTCGGCCTCTACGACTTTCTGAACATCCTTGCGGATTTCGTCCATGTCCAGCCCGTCCGTGGCCAGCGCATGCAGCCGGTCCAGCAGATCCTGCTCGGAAGGGTGCAAAACCCCGTCCTTGAAGGCCATCAGCCGGGCGAAATACAAAACCTGGCTGCGGTAATTCGGGTCGTTGATATGTCGGAACAGATCGCCGATATCCTGCGGAACGTCCAGGTCACGCTCCAGAATCCCGCGCTGTTCGGCGGTTAGGGGCATCCGGTTGGCCAGCGCCGAGACATAGGCGATTTCCTCCTCCGTGACCACCCCGTCCGCATGGGCCATGGCGATCAGACAGCGCAGCATCGTAAACTTGCTCGTACTCACTTGCGCGGTCCCGAATTCCTTTTTTGTCTGCAATTCTGCCCCCTGAAAATCGTGAAAAACCTGATAAAAGATTAAAGGACGAAAGCCCCTTACGCTAGAGATTAGCGCCCAGAGATTAAAAAACCCTTTGCAAAACGTTCCTTTAAGTGATTGAAATCTTTGCCGCAGACTTTATGATGATTACGGCGCGCAAAAGCCGCCACAGCCAAACAAAAGGCCTTAGGTACAATATGTCAAATACACCCACCAAGAGAGCCGCCCGCCCGCTATCTCCGCATTTGCAGGTCTACAGGCTGCCGCTCACCGCGCTGTGCTCGATCACGCACCGGATTTGCGGGGTCGGCCTGTCGCTCGGCACCGTTCTGGTCGCCGCCTTCCTGCTCGCCGCCGCCAGCGGAGAGGGGTCTTACAATATGGTGATGGGCATCGCCTCCAGCCCCTTCGGCCAGATCATCCTCTTCCTCTGGTCCGCCGCGCTTTATTACCATATGTGCAGCGGCATCCGGCACCTGATCTGGGATACCGGGCGTTGCCTCGAAAAGGACATTGCGATGCGCACCAATTACTACGTGCTGGCGGGCGCTGCCGCGCTCACGGTCTCGACATGGGCCTGCGCCATCATGACTCTTTGAGGGGAAAAGACATGCCGAAGAATACCGAACAAGACCGCCTCAAATCCCCCCTCGCCAAGGCTCGGGGCCACGGCTCCGCCCATCATGGCGCAGACCACTGGCTGCACCAGAAAATCACGGCCATCGCCAACGTCCCGCTGGTCATCTGGCTGGTTTATTCCATCGTCGATCTCAAGGGCGCGTCATATGGAGAATTTACGGCGTGGCTCGCCGCGCCGCTCAATGCGGTTCTGATGATCCTCTTGCTGATCTCCACGCTCTATCACGCGCGGCTGGGGACTCAGGTCGTGATCGAGGATTATATCGCCAGCCCCTGCCTGCGCACCGCCAAGCTGATCGGCATCCGCCTGTTCTTCTTCGCCATCGGCGTGGCCTGTATCTTCAGCGTCCTGAAAATCGCCCTCGGGCAGTGAGTGGGTTCAGAGATGGAATCGCAAAGCCTCAAAGACGCCAAGCTTACGGTGATTGAAAGCTCAATCGAAGCCTTGGCTTCTCAAATCGTGGATGCAACCTTTAAAGTGCATAATCATTTTGGCCCCGGCATGCTTGAAAGCCTCTATGAAGCCGCACTATGCAAAGAGTTTGAAAAAAGAAATCTCAATTTCACCAGACAGGAGTTAATCCCGGTCTTCTATGAAGGCGAACTGCTGGCGGATGGCTTCAGAGCGGATATTATTATCCAAAATAGTATATTGCTTGAGTTAAAAGCATGCGAAACGCTGCTGCCTGTTCACCGTGCCCAGACGCTTTCATACATGCGCTTGGCAAATCTCCCGCTAGGATTTTTGATTAATTTCAATGTGCCTGTAATTAAAAACGGGCTGGTAAGAATTATCAATGACCGCTTTGCGCCTTTGCGTCTTAGCGATGGCTAGCTCAGCAAAAAGGATAAAAGAAAATGACCAAATCCTACACCATCATCGACCACCAGTTTGACGTTGTCGTCGTCGGCGCGGGCGGCGCGGGTCTCCGGGCGGGCTTCGGCTGCGCGGAGCAGGGCCTGCACACCGCCATCATCTCCAAGGTTTTCCCGACCCGTTCCCACACCGTCGCGGCGCAGGGCGGCATCTCCGCCGCACTCGCCAACATGGGCGAGGACGACTGGCGCTTCCACTTCTACGACACGATCAAGGGCTCCGACTGGCTGGGCGATCAAGACGCGATCGAATATATGTGCAAGGAGGCGATCCCCGCCGTGATCGAACTCGAACACTACGGCGTTCCGTTCTCCCGCACGCCCGAGGGAAAAATTTACCAGCGCCCCTTCGGCGGCATGACCACGCATTACGGCAAGGGCACGGCCCAGCGCACCTGCGCCGCCGCCGACCGCACGGGCCACGCGATGCTGCACACGCTCTATTCGCAGGCCCTTAAAAACCGCGCCGAATTTTTCATCGAATATTTCGCGCTCGACCTGATTATGACCGACGACGGCCAGTGCCTCGGTGTCATGGCGTGGGATCTCGATACCGGGGAACTCCATCGCTTCCGGGCGCACCAGACGATTCTGGCCACTGGCGGCTACGGCCGCGCCTATTTCTCATGCACCTCGGCCCACACCTGCACGGGCGACGGCGGCGGCATGGTCCTGCGCGCAGGATTACCGCTGCAGGATATGGAATTCACGCAATTCCACCCGACCGGAATCTACGGCGCGGGCTGCCTGATCACCGAGGGTGTGCGCGGCGAAGGCGGCTATCTCACCAACTCCGAGGGTGAACGCTTCATGGAGCGTTATGCGCCCAGCGCGAAGGACCTCGCCTCCCGCGATGTCGTCTCTCGCTCCATGACCATCGAAATCCGTGAGGGCAGGGGCGTGGGGCCGAAGAAGGACCATATCCACCTGAACCTCATGCACCTTGAGCCGGAGATCATCCATAACCGCCTGCCCGGCATCGCCGAAAGCGCGCGCATCTTCGCGAGCGTGGATGTAACCCGCGAACCCATACCCGTCCTGCCGACCGTTCATTACAACATGGGCGGCATCCCGACCAACGTGATGACCGAGGTCGTGACCTCCACCAAGAAAAACCACAGCGAAGTCGTTCCCGGCCTGATGGCCATCGGCGAAGCCGCCTGCGTCTCCGTTCACGGCGCGAACCGCCTCGGCTCCAACTCGCTGCTCGATCTCGTGGTCTTCGGCCGCGCCGCCGCCAAACGCTGCGGAGAAATCGTCATCCCCGGATCGCCGCACAGGCAGTTCAGCGGCGACGACGGCTCCAAGGCCATCGACCGCCTCGACCGTTTCCGCAACGCAAGCGGCGGTACGTCCACCGCTCATCTGCGTGACCGGATGCAGCATACGATGCAAAACCACGCCGCCGTCTTCCGCACCGCGCAGACCCTGAACGAGGGCGTGGCGCTCATCAACGAATGTTTCGCCGCCAAGGCCGATCTGGGCATCAAAGACCGCTCCATGATCTTCAACACAGATCTTGTGGAGACGTTGGAATTGGACAACCTGCTGGGGCAGGCGGTGGTGTCCCTGCATTCCGCCGCGAATCGCGAGGAATCGCGCGGCGCCCACGCGCGGGAGGATTTCCCCGAGCGCGACGACAAGAAATGGCTCAAACACACGGTGACATGGGTCGAATCCAGCGGCAAAACCCGCATCGACTACCGCCCCGTGACCCTGACGACCCTGACCGACGAGGTGGAGGCCGTCCCGCCGAAGGCAAGGGTATACTAAGGAGTTGAACGTATGGGGCTAAAACTTCTTGCTTTTTCATAAGCTTGTATGAGAAAGTGGGAATGTGCCCTGCGGCCTTATAGCGGGGCGCTTGGGGCATTTAAAAAATAAAAAACACCAAGAATAACAAAAAGATAAGAGCGGCCGCGGGATGGTCAAGGAAGTCAAATCTGAAGATATCGACGCTATGGCGGACCGGCTCTTTGAGCTGGGCATAGAGTTTCGCCGCAGCGGCCAGATGGCTCTGGCTGCTGATATGCTGCGTACGGGCATGCGTATGGTCCGCAGCGACATGGTTTTGCGCAATGATCGCCGGGACCTTAAGCGCGCAAACGAGCAACTTACCGAAAAAAGCGAGACCGACGTCCTGACCGGCGCCCCCAACCGCGCAGGCTTTGAGCGTGTCGCGATCCACGAAATCAGCGAAATGCGCCGCTTCAACAATATGGAAGTCGCCTTCGCTTATGTCGATCTGGACGGGTTCAAGGCCGTGAACGACACGTTCGGTCACGAAATGGGCGACAACGTACTCAAAGAGGTCGTCAAAAGGCTTCAGGAAAGCTTCCGGACAACCGATATTGTTTGCCGCATCGGCGGTGACGAAATCGTGATCATTATGCCGTTCGAGGACAACAACCAGTTCCACGAAGACCGCGCAACGGAATGGATTCGCGACGCTCTGGCCGGGCTTTACGTCTGGGATCAGGAAGGCAACCAGCCTTACCCCATCGGGGCCAGCATCGGCTTGGTCTCATCGAATGACCCGACCCTCGAAGGCTGGAGCGAGCCGCACGACATCATGAGCGAGATGAAAAAACTGGCCGACAAGCGCATGTACGAAGACAAATGGTTCAACGGCCAGTACACCGAAGAGAACAAGCACGAACTCTTCCACCCGAAAAATACCCGCCTTGAACTGCTTCGCGTCAAGGCCCGCGCCGATCATCAGGCCCGGCAGATGCTCGAAGGACACCTGACCTCCTCCGACCCGTCCCTGAATTGAATCTGAAAAGTGGGCCTAACCCGCCCCTCCGGGACCTTCCGGCGCAACTCCGCCCTGATGGAACTGTGAAACCCGGCTCTGCGCGACGATCCGCACATGCGCCGCCACCGCGCCGAGTCCGGCCTCCTCGAACATCGCGGCAGCATCGGAATAGCTGGCCTTGATTCCCGGCACATGCGCGGAGACATCATAAGCCGTCCCCGGCTGCGCGTCTTTTTCGACAAGGCTAAGCCTCCGGTGAACCTCAACGGCGTCTTTCACGCGCTGATCGTCTTTTGGGTTCGCAAAGTTGAATTCCCGCTTGCCCTCATGCTGGCTGGGGTCGGCGTGACCGCTTTGAAGCCGCAGCGCGGTATCTTCGGCGCGGATCGCTTGCTGCACCGCCAACGCGGCCTGCGCGATCTCCTGATTGCCGTGCATCTTGGCGTGAATTTGCCCGATCATCGGAACCTTCCACTGCTCGGTCTTGTTATTGACACCGGCATTGGAATCCACGATCCGCCGCGCGAGATGCAGCTCCTTCGCGTCGATCCCGCCCTTGGTAAGCAGGGGCATAACCTCGTGATCCTTCATGGTCGAAAGCGCCAGAAAATCGATCTCGCCCTTGAACTGTGGCAAATCTTCCGGCGCAAGCGTCTTCATCTCCAGCGCGTTGCGCACCGCCACCATAAGGGCCTGCTTCTGTGCGCTCTGCGCCTGCTGCTCCGGGCTGATCGCGCCCATCTTGGCCAGCATGACGCCGAGCGGAGCCGAAAGCGCCTCCCGCAATTCGGAAGCCGTGGGACCGCTGCCGCCCTGCGCTCCGGCATTCTCTGAAAACCCTTGGGAAACCCCGCCCGAACCGTCCATAAATCAAACCCCTTGTAAGAATATTTCACGATTATATACCAGAAACCGCAAACAAACGTCAAAACTACGATTTTCCCCCCGCCGGGGCTTCACTTTTGGCCCCATTAGGACTAATTTCAGGGGAGTAAGAACTTTTTCCGGGGCACCTTTCCCATGGCCGAATTTACACTTCCGAAAAACTCAGTGATCCAGAAGGGCAAGCACATCGACGCCGCGAACGGCGCGAAACGGGCCAAGACCTTCAGCGTCTACCGCTGGGACCCCGACGACGTGAACGAAAAGGGCGAGGCCAAAAACCCCCGGATGGACGAAATCAAGATCGACCTCGACCAGTGCGGCCCGATGGTTCTGGACGCGCTGCTCTATATCAAGAACGAGGTGGACTCGACCCTGACCCTCCGCCGCTCCTGCCGGGAGGGGATCTGCGGCTCCTGCGCCATGAATATCGACGGCACCAACACGCTGGCCTGCACGAAATCCATCGCCGATTGCAAGGGCGATGTAAAGATTACGCCCCTGCCGCATATGCCTGTGGTCAAAGACCTCGTGCCCGACCTCAACCATGTCTACGCGCAATACACCGCCATCGAACCATGGCTGAAGACCGACTCGCCCGCGCCGAACCGCGAGCGCCTGCAATCGCCTGAGGATTCCGACAAGCTCAACGGCGCGGACGGCCACGGCCCCGCCGGATGCATCCTGTGCTTCTGCTGCTCCACCTCGTGCCCGTCTTACTGGTGGAACGGCGACCGCTTCCTCGGCCCCGCCGTGCTGCTCCAGGCCTACCGCTGGATCGTGGACAGCCGCGACGAAGCGACCGGGGAGCGTCTCGATGCGCTCGAAGACCCCTTCCGCCTCTACCGCTGCCACACGATCATGAACTGCACGAATACCTGCCCGAAGGGCCTGAACCCCGCGAAGGCCATCGCCGAGATCAAGAAAATGATGGTTGAGCGCCTCTGACTTTCTCTATTGTCACCCCGGCGCAGGCCGGGGTCCACGGAGTATTTAGGCGCGGGCTTGTAAAAACCGTTTCGGTTAGAGAACCCTAAGGTGGATTCCGGCCTTCGCCGGAATGACGTCAGAAAAGCTTATCTTTATCCAATACCCTCAACCTCGATCACCTTCACCCGGCTCGTCTCCCCGCGTACAATTTCAATCGCGCTTTTCGGAACGCCCCAATGCTTCGCCAACAGCTTAATCAGCGCCACGTTCGCCTTGCCCTTTTCCGGCGCGGCGGTGACGGAAACGCGCAGAAACCGCTCCCCCGCCGCATCGGCCTCCCAGCTCGCGACCGTGTTTGTCTTCGCCCCGGGCGTCAGCTTCACCGTGATCCGCGCCATCATACCCCCCATATAACCCAAGGATTATATGGACTTTTTCCCGATTTGTCTGTATCACTCCACCCCGCGAGGAGAACGCACCATGAATTACGGAACCAAACAAAGGATCAGCGGATTTCTAAAAGCCGCAGGTCTCACGGCCCTGTTCGCCATCGGTATGAGCGAGCCGGATTCCAAGCCGCCCACCGAAGAGGAGCGGATCGAGAACCGCCAGCGCAGCCAGGGCTGCACCGAGGAGCAGATCGCGCAATATAAGCACGACGGCGTCCCGCCCCATTGCCCGGAACGCTGAACCGCTCTAAAGTTCCCGAATGGCGTCGATTCATATCATCAAGCTCGTCGTGGGGGTCGAAGACCTCAAGGATTATTACAGCTGGCACCAGACGGAAATCTTCGACTATCACGGCGTGCCCGCCACCCCGTGCTGGACGCGCCACAAACCCAGCCGGGGCGCGGAGATTTTGGAATCCGGCGGATCCCTCTACCGCGTGATTAAAAACCGCATCCGCTGCCGCCACCGCATCCTCGGCTTTGAAACCGTCGAGACTTCGCATAAGGGCACGATGTGTATGATCGTGCAGGACGCGCGGATGATCGAAACCGTGGCCGCGCCGAAACGCCCGTTTCAGGGCTGGCGCTACCTCAAGCCCGCCGACGCGCCGCCCGACAAAGGCCTCTACACCGGGCAGGACGACACCGAACTCTCCCCCGAACTGGAAGACGAACTCCGTCAGGCGGGGATTCTATGAAGGAGTTTATTGAATTCTCAGCATCAACTCTGCGCCGCGCCGCATGGGCGCCGCTCACCGTCTTTATCGCGCACATGATCGCCTCTGAAGGCTTCGACGCCTACAATCTTTATCCACCTCTAGATATACCGATGCATTTTTTGGGCGGTGTCGTGATTTGCTATTTCTTTTATGCCGCAAGCCGCTCAACACATTCTGAAAGATTCTTGGGAATTCATACCCGCTTCTCCCTGTTCGTTCTGTTGATGGCTCTGACGGCCACCGCAACTGTCGTCTGGGAATTCGCGGAATGGATCGCCGACAATTATTTCGGGCGCAATGCACAAGTCAGTATAACCGACACGATGGGCGATATGCTGCTGGGGCTTGTGGGCGGTCTTTGCGTCAGTCTTCCTGCGAGCTTGCGCAAGAAACCCTAAAGATCCTCAAAATCCAGACCTAGATCGAGCGCCGGGGCCGAGTGCGTCAGCGCCCCGACGGAGATATAATCCACGCCCGTCTCGGCGATCGCCTTGACCTTTTCAAGAGTGACGCCGCCCGAAGCTTCCGTCACGATCCGCCCGCCCACCTTCGCCACGGCAGTCTTAAGGTCGGGCAAGGTGAAATTGTCCAGCATCACCACATCCACCCCGCCATGCTGCGCGTGATAGGCCAGCACCGCGTCGAGCTGCGCCAGCGTATCCACCTCGATCTCCACCCGCACCATATGGCCGGAATTTTTCCCCGCAAGGCGCAGCGCCGTCTCCACGCCGCCCGCCATGGCGATATGATTGTCTTTAATCAAAATCGCATCATCCAGCCCGAAGCGGTGGTTTGTTCCGCCGCCCGTGCGCACCGCGTATTTCTGGAGCGCTCTCAGACCCGGCAGAGTCTTGCGCGTGTCGCAGATTTTGGCATTTGTGGCCCGCACCGCCTCGACATATTTATGCGTCATCGTGGCAATGCCTGAAAGATGTATAACGAAATTAAGCGCCGTCCGCTCGGCGGTGAGAATCCCCGAAGCCTCGCCTGCAATGCTGGCGATCGTATCCCCGGGTTTGATCTGCGCCCCGTCCTGCACGTTGAGGTCGATCTGCACGTCCGGCGTACACAGGGCAAAGGCCAGCACCGCCGGACCCATCCCCGCCAGAATGCCCGCCTTTCGGGCCCGCAGAACGCAGCGAGCCAACGTCCCCGGCGCGACAACCGCGCGCGTGGTGATGTCGTGCCCATGCCCCAGATCCTCCGCCAGAGCGGCGCGGACGGCCTGTTCAACGAGAAGGGGCGAAAGATCCATGAGGCGTCATCCTTATTGAGTTCAAGGATGTTCTACCATAAAGATAAAAGAAAACAAAAGCTTATGACAGGACGCGAAACTAGCTCAGCTCCAGCATCCGCAAGACCGACTTTTTGGCCCGCGCGGAAATCTCGGGGTCGATCGTCACTTCCGGCCCTTCCGTTTGCAGCGCCTTGAGGATTTTCGGCAGGGTGATCCGCTTCATATGCGGGCACATCTGGCAGGTGCCGATCATGTCCACCTTCGGGTTCGCGGCGGCGATATTGTCGCTCATCGAACATTCGGTCATCAGCATCGCCCGCCCGGGCTGTTTTTCCTTGATGAACACGTCCATCTGCGCGGTCGATCCCGAATAATCGGACTCGGCAATCACGTCCGGCGGACATTCCGGGTGCGCCAGAACCACGATATTGTCGTAACGCTGACGCATATCGCGGATATCCTGCGGCGTGAAGCGTTCATGCACCATGCAGGTGCCTTCCCAATAGATGATTTTAACGTCCGTCTGCGCCGCCACATTCTGCGCCAGAAACTTGTCCGGCGTCATGATGACGGTATCGTGCCCCAGCTTGCCGAGCGCATTGACGATCTTGAGCGCGTTGGAGGAGGTGCAGCACACATCCGACTCCGCCTTCACGTCTGCAGAAGTATTCACATACGTAACCACCGGAATACCGGGATATTTTTCCTTCAGCGCCCGCACGTCCGCCCCCGTGATGGATTCCGAAAGCGAGCATCCGGCCAGCACATCGGGAATGATAACTTTCTTTTCGGGGCAGAGAATCTTGGACGTCTCCGCCATGAAATGCACCCCGCACTGGATGATCATGTTGGCGTCCGTCTTGGCCGCTTCCTGCGCGAGCTTGAGCGAGTCGCCCACGATGTCGCCCACGCCGAAGAAAATATCCGGCGTCATATAGTTATGCGCCAGAATAACGGCGTTCTTCTCTTTTTTCAGGCGGTTGATTTCGTAGACATACGGGGCCAGCGACTTCCAGTGGTCCATCGCATAGTGGCGGGACAGGGTTTGATAGACCGCTTCCGTTGCCGCCGCGACTTCTTGTGTATAGTCCAGGCGCTGCGTTTCCATGGTTTTGACCTTAACAGGACAGCAATAACAGCGCTATATTTCATATTTAGCGCCCAAGGTCAAGGAAATGACGGATCTATTTGCACAAAAGTCGGTAAAAACGGCGGAAAAGAGCGGCCCGCGCCCCATGGCGGACCGTCTGCGCCCGGTCGAGATCGGCCTTGTGGTCGGGCAGGATCATCTGCTCGGCCCCGGCGGCCCGCTGCGTAAAATGGCCGAATCCGGAATTCTGGCCTCCATGATTCTGTGGGGCCCGCCCGGCTGCGGCAAGACCACGCTCGCCCGCATTCTGGCAAACCACAGCGGTTTACATTTCGAACAGATTTCCGCGATCTTCAGCGGCGTGGCCGACCTGCGCCGCGTCTTCGATTCCGCCCGTATCCGCCATCAGAACGGGCAGGGGACGCTCTTGTTCGTAGACGAGATCCACCGCTTTAACAAATCCCAGCAAGATGCGTTCCTTCCGGTGATGGAGGACGGCACGATCACCCTGATCGGCGCGACCACCGAAAACCCGTCCTTCGAACTCAACGCCGCGCTTCTGTCGCGCGCGCAAGTGTTTGTTTTAAAACGTCTAGACGACGCGGCGCTGGACTCCCTGATCGAACGCGCCGAAACCGAGGCCGGGGAAAAACTGCCCTTAACCGCCGAAGCCCGCGACCTGCTCAAGACTTTGGCCGACGGCGACGGGCGCTACATCCTCTCGATGGCCGAGCAGATCATCGCGCAAACCAAAGGCGCTAAAAAACCTCTGGACTCCGCCGCCCTTCTGGAACTCGTTCAGCGCCGTGCGCCGCTCTACGACAAGGGCGACGACGCGCACTACAACCTGATCTCCGCCCTGCATAAAACCGTGCGCGGATCGGACGCCGACGCCGCCCTCTACTGGTTCGCGCGGATGCTGGCGGGCGGCGAGGACCCGCGCTACATCGCCCGCCGCATGGTCCGCATGGCGGTGGAGGATATCGGCCTCGCTGAGCCGCAAGCCCTTCAGACAACCCTCGCCGCATGGGAGGCTTATGAAAGGCTGGGAAGCCCGGAGGGCGAACTGGCCCTCGCGCAGGCGCTTGTGTTTCTGGCGACCGCCCCCAAATCCAACGCCGCCTACACCGCCTATAAGGCCGCCGTGAAATCCGCGAAGGAAACCGGCTCCCTCATGCCGCCCAAGCACATCCTGAACGCCCCGACGAAACTGATGAAGACCGAAGGCTATGGCGCGGGCTACGAATACGATCACGATGCGCCAGAATCCTTCAGCGGCCAGAACTATTTTCCCGACGGCATGCCCCGCCCGGAATTTTACCAACCCGTCGAGCGCGGCTTCGAGCGCGAGATCAAAAAACGGCTGGACTATTGGAGCAAACTCCGCGCCGAACGGGGCGGCAAGCCATGACGCGCGAAAAGAAAACCAAAACCCGCCGCAAGCGCAGCGCCGTGGCCAAAGACCTCTACACGCCCAAATACAAACAGCGCGTGGTGGAACTCAAAACGCGCTATCGTCGGAAGAAAAAAGTAGAGGAACCCGAAGAGGAAGGCTAGGCGGCTCTCACTTTGCGCACCAGCACCAGCCCGCTGCCGATGATCACCGCCGCGCCCAGCAGCATATTCACCGTCGGCATCTCGTCGAAGACCAGCGCCCCCAGCAAAAGCGCCCAGATCATCTGAAGATAGTTGAACGGCGAAACCAGCGCATAGGGCGCGATGCGAAACGCCCCCGCGATCCCGCTCAGCCCCACCGTAATCATCACGCCGCCCAGAATGAACACCGGCACATCCGCAATCGCGGGCCACTGCCCGCCCCAGACAGACACCGGAACGAACGCCAGAACCGAAAACAGGCTGGGATAGAACGAAAGCGAAAGCACCGTCTCGTCCGGCCCCAGCTTGCGGGCCAGCAGCCCCAGCGAGGCGATAAACACCGTCGCCGCGAACGGCGCGAAGATCCACGGGCTGACCTCGGCCAATCCCGGCGGATACGCAATCAGGATTCCCGAAAACCCCAGCGCGATGATCCCCCAACTCGCCTTGTCCACCTTTTCCCCATAGATCGGCGCGGCCAGCAGCGTCACCAGAAACGGCGCGAGGAAAAGGATCGTATACACGTCCGCCAGCGGAATATGCGCGAACGACAGCACCGCGAAATAGCACAGCAGGATATTGCTCGCCCCCCGCCCGGTATGCACCCAGAGCTTTTCCGTTCTCAGGGTGCGCTGCAAGCCGCCCAGAAGGGGAGAGGCGACAAGTCCGGTGATTACGGAAAAAAGGGCGATAAACCCGACAATCGTAAAGACCGGATAGGCGGGCGACAGCCATTTGGCGCAGGCATCCGACACCGCGAAGGCGCTAAACCCGCAGATTGCAAGAAAAATTCCCTTTTGCGTGGGGTTTAAACCGCTTAACATGAGGGCGCCGATCGTCTATAAAACGCAGGCAGTCTATGAGGTTTGAATGTTCAGTACAATAGCGGCCATAGCTTCGGGCGGCGCCATCGGCGCACTGGCCCGGCACGGCGTAAATGTGACCTCGTCGCAGCTTTGGGGCGTGAATTTCCCGTGGGGCACGCTCATCGTGAATATCCTCGGCTCCTTTATCATGGGCCTTTTGATCGTCAAATTCGCGCACATGGACTCCGTCTCGCAGGAGGCCAGAGCCTTTTTCACCACGGGCTTTCTGGGGGCGTTTACGACCTTTTCGACCTTCTCCCTTGATTTCGCGACGCTCTGGCAGCGCGACGAGACGCTGATCGCGATGGGCTACATGCTCGCCAGCGTCATCCTGTCCATCCTCGCCCTGTTCGCTGGCCTCGCGGTCATGCGTGCTCTGACCGCATAAAGGAACCCCATGAGAGACATACGCCACTTCAAGGTCACCGAGGATAATGACGGCCAGCGCCTCGATCGCTGGATCAAGGCCAACGTGCCCGAACTCTCCTACGGTCTCGCCCAAAAACTCATGCGCAAGGGCCAGATCCGCGTGGACAGCAAGCGCGCCAAGCCCGACATGCGTCTGGCGTCGGGGCAGGACATTCGCATCCCCATGCCCGACGCCAAGGAAATCGCGGCCAAGAGCCAGCAGGAGAAAAAGCTTAAACTCTCTCCCGCCGATATCGACTTTATCCGCTCCCTTGTGATTTTCGATGATGGCGACGTGATCGCGCTCAACAAACCCGCCGATCTCGCCGTGCAAGGGGGAACCAAGACCCGCCGCCACATCGACGGCATGCTCGAAGGTCTGAAAAACAGGGCGGGCGTGGTTCCGCGCCTCGTCCACCGCCTCGATAAGGACACAAGCGGCGTGCTTCTTCTGGCCCGCTCCGCCGAAGCCGCCCGCAAGCTCGGCGAATCCTTCAAGGGCCGCAACGTGCGAAAAATCTACTGGACTCTGCTCTCCCCTACGCCCGAATTGCTTCAGGGAACCGTCCGCGCCGCGATCGTGAAGGGGCAAGCCGGCAGTAAGGAAAAAATGCTGATCGATGACGAAAAGGGCAAGTCGGCGGTCACCGAATTCTATGTTCTGGAAAGCGCCGGAAAACAGGCGGCCTTCGTGGCCTTCTGGCCGCGCACGGGCCGCACGCACCAGATCCGCGTCCACGCCCAGCTGATGGGCAGCCCCATCATCGGCGACGGTAAATATAAGCTGAAGCGCCCCGAGAATGAAAAAGATTATGAGCACATCCCGCCGGAGGCCGATCTCGGGCGCCTGAATCTCGCCAAACGGATGCACCTTCACGCCCGCCGGGTTATCCTCTCGCACCCGATACGCAAGGGCATGCTGGACATTGTAGCCCCGCTGCCGCCCGATCTCATCAAAAGCTGGAAAACGCTGGGCTTCAATCCCAACAACGCAGAGAACCCCTTCGAACATATGGACTGATGCTTCGAGATGTGCCTAATTAAGAGCAGGCCTTAACAACCGCAAAGAGCTGACGAAAACAGGATTATGAACGAAACCGATCCGAAATTGCCCGCAAAGGAACGCAGATTCCTGATGGGATTCCTGAAGTTGATCTTCTTCATCGCCGCCTTCTTTGCCGTGATGGTTACGATCCTTTTCAATATGGGCGGCAACTCGGAGATGCTGCAGCAATCTCTGGAAAAACTCATCAGCGACAGTTTGGCCGGACGGCCCACAAGGGTGATGAAGCTCAATCGCGTCAGCTTCTTCCCGACCGTCGGGGCCGATTTCGAAAAACTGGAAATTAAGGAAACCATGGCCAGTCAGGACCTAACGGTCTCTGCGGAAAAAGTCCGGCTGTTCGTCACCTTCTGGGGCTTTGTATCGGGCCGTATGGGTATAAAGTCGATCTATCTCGAAAATGTTGATATCCGTAAGGGCGTTCTGGGCCGGAATGGCTTTAAGATCGAAAAGATGTTTATCGACCATGACAAGGGCACACAAAAGGCCATGGTGCGCGCCAACGGTATGTTGGAGGATGACCCTTGGACAATGTCCATGGACCTGGAAGTGAGCGGCGCGGTCGGCGGATATACATACCACATAGGCCGGAACCGCACGATCGCCCTCGAAGTCGGCGATTTGCGCATAAAAGCCACACTCAGTGAGCAGATCAGCGATTATATAAAAATTGAAAACCTCTCGCTGGGTCTGCCGGAGGAAGCACTCAAGGGCGAACTGTCGGTCTCCCTTCTTGAGGGCCAACTGGTCAAGCTTGGTGGAAGGCTGACCAGCGGTGAAACGGCAAGCATATTCAGCCCTGACCTGCTCGTTGCTTATGGGGGCGATATCGCAAATGTGACCGGAAAAATCACCAGCCTCCAGCTGGATCAGGCTCACGTAACCGGTACAAAGGGTCCGATAGCGCTCGTGAACAGCCTGCATGAAATGCTGGCCTTCGATATCGCTGTGCCAGAGAAAAAGGCAGCGGACGACCAAAAGGACGCCGAAAACAAAGACAAAAAGGACAGCGAAACAAAGGCCGAGGAAAAAGAGCGCGCCTTTATCTGTCGCTACGACTTCAACGTGAAATTTGTCGTCGATAAGCAGATTTCCGAAGAGGGCAAGGAGGTCGCTGAGGCGATGGAGTTCGATGCCGTGAACAAGGCCGGAGAACTGACCGTCACGCCCGTAAAGGGTAAAATCGAACCCTACAAGGGCCCCTGCCGCGATTTGGCGATCCTGAGTGCAGGGATAGATTAGCAGGATCAAAATTCTCCTGAGCGTATGGTATGACTCGCAAGCGTTTCTACAATCTGGTTCACACAGACCCTCTTCAGGGCGGTTTTGGCATATTTCTCGACGGTCGTCCGGTGCGCACCCGTATGGGGAATGTCCTCTGCGCTCCCAATCGCGCGATCGCAGACGAAATCGTACGTGAATGGTCGGCGCAAACCGATGAAATTTTGCCCGACACGATGCCCTTTACGCAGATCCTGAATACGCGTATTGATCGCGTGGCCGCGGGCAGGAAGGCGATGACCGAGGCCATTCTGAAATATCTGGACACCGATCTGATTTGTTATCCTGCGCCTGATCCCGAAGATTTGCATGAACTCCAGAAAAAGGAATGGAGCCGCTTCACGGAATGGTTCGCCGGAGCGTTCGGCCACCCGCTCAGTATAACGACCGCGCTAAGGGCCGTAGCACAGCCTGAAACTGTAAAAAACTCTGTCCGAAGCCGGGTTGAAGCGCTGGACGATGATACCTTTACGATCCTTCAATGGGTGACCGCGATCGCAGGATCAATCGTCATGGCGCTGTCATTCACAGAAGGGGCCTTCGGCGCGAACGAAATTTTGTCTGCCCGCTTTGTAGAAGAGGATTATAAGGAAAGACTCTATAACGCGGACGTCCATGGCCGTGATCCCATGCTCGAAACGGTGCGCACCCAGATGGAAACAGATCTCGCTGCTGCCCAGAGATACATCGCCTTTCTGTCGCGGACTTAATCAAAAAGCCTGGCCAGCCTAGGCCAAAGCCTTTCTCTTGGCCGCAGCATGAAGACCGAGGAAGCAAATCGAAAGCAGGGCATAGCACGCGCCGCCGATAATCATTGTCCGGTCGATGCCGATGCCCATGTTCAGCGCGATTCCGACTGTGCTGCCGAGAATTCCGGCGGCGCCGTTAATCCCCCAGAACCAAGCCGTGGCGCGCGTATCGAACTTCTCGGTCAGCGTCAGCCCGGTCGGGAAGCCGAACCCCATAAGCGTCCCGGCGGGGAAGATCATGGCGATACTCACAAGAATACGTGTCAGAAGTTCGGACTCCGCATAAGTGTCGAAGATGCTGGGCATGGAGAGCGAAATGCATACCGCATAGGCACACGTCAGGAAAGCCCAGGCGAGCTGACGGCTGAGTCTGTTGAGCGGCACATGCTCGGAAATCAGGCTTCCCACACCGGCCGAAAGGATCAGGCTGAAGAGAACAATGCTAAGGCCATAGATCGGGTGCCCCAGAAAGACGCCCAGAGCTTGAAGGAAAGAAATTTCGATCAACATGAAACCAAGCCCGATGAGCACAAAATAAAGACTGCCGGCCTTGATAAAGAGACTGCCTTTGTCCTGAACGGTCTTAAGTAGAGGCCCGATAATCACAAAAATCACCATCAGAAGCGAGAATGCGATGATGATCAAAAGGTTGAACAACGCCTTGGCCTGCCCGGCATAAAGCATTTTATACTGGCTTTCCACGTTCAGGGCCATGCGCATCACCTCGAGGGGACGCGACATCCGGGCCTGATTAAAAAAGAATGGCCGCATGTCGGTGGACGGTGTAACATCCATGGGCAAGCGATCCGAAATCTTCTGAATTTCTTCAACGCTTCGTGTTTTGGCAATTTCGCCCAGAACATCACCAGGAACAGCATAGCCGGGTAACATAACGATCTCGAACTGCTTATCCTGAGCGGTCTTACGCATCGCCTCGATTTGCTCCGTAGTCATCGGAGAGCGCGACACGATAATTGTAGAAATTAGTCCGGAATGAAAAATAGCTATGTGCTGGGAAGGATCTTTTACGCCTAGCTTAAACAAGCTGCCCATGGCAACCGATAGGGTTCGGGTAAATTCATGTTCCGTATCCTCGGCCCAACGGCTAACGGTAAACAGACCTGTTTCACTGAGGCTGTTAACGAAGATGCTCCAAGCCTCCACCGTGTATAGACCGTTTTCCGAAAGCGCGAACGCCCCCGCTCCTGTGGCCGCCCACGTGTCGATCAGGCTCATCTGAATCAGATCCAGCTTAACGCGGTTCTGGCGGAACCAGCTGCGCGCTTCCTGATTGAAAATCGACACACCCGGAAGGTCTTTGAGATTGATATAGTCGGCGAAACCCGGTTCGGTGGTTATCAGCTTGATCTGAATTGGGTTAACATCCATCGCCCAGATTTGATCGACCCCGAAATACCGAGCAGACATCAAATCGCGTCCGCCGCCAACGCCGATAATCGCGGCCTTTTCGATACCAGGCGCAGTGTAGGCGATGTTGGTGACGTCGTACTCCAGATAACTGTGCTTCGAAAAATCACCATCAAACTTGGTGATCGGGGTACCCGCATCCCCGTCGATGACAAGCTGCTTGCGCGTAACTTTGTAATCTTTCGGCAGCACGGGCGAGGGACCCCAGAGAAAGGGCGGGACATCTTCGCGCTCTTTGGTGACAAGGACCCGTGAAATGGAATTCCAGCCATCGTAATCAACATCGTCCTGCGTGACGGTAAGGGTTTTGAGGTTTAAGGGATAGATAAAAGGCCTCTTCACGCTCAGATTGGCCGCGGAGACACAAACAAGTATCACCGAAAAGATAACGGCCAGTTTCTTCACGTCAAACGTCGTACCGCCCAGAAGGCGCTTGCGACCGGGATGATCTGCAGGAACCGGAAAACACAGGGCGGCGATAAAAGCCATAGCCGAAAGCAACAGGATGCCGGTCGGAGAGTCGATCGTTTCCATCACCAGAAGGACGGCAAGACAGCCAAGCCCCGCCCCCAGCAGATCAACCCCGTAAACCCGACCGATCGGGTAGGGCGAGCGGGTCAGGACGGTGGTGATGACGACGCCCGCATGATAATAAGCCGCGCTGGTGGCCGCCGCAACGATCGGCAGATAAATGAAAGTCTTGAAAATGTCCTGAGAAACCAGAGGAATATAGAGCTGAGCGAAGAGCCCGATGAGGATAAAAAAGGCGAACGCAACTGTATGATTACGGGCGATCACGTTATAATTTTTGCGAAAATCCTCCTCGTCGCTTCGGTAAATTTTGAGCGCACCGAGTGTTAGGCCGAACATAGCCACGCTGATGACAAGAAACGAGAGGTGATACCAGGATGTGACAGAAAAAATCCGGGACTGCATGACCTGCAGGGCCATGACCATCCCTGAAATCATAAAAACGCCAGTATAGAAGGACAAAGCCCGGTCTTTCATGCCAACACCGCCATAATAAAGTTTTTTTAGGAGGTTATGTTTGCGTAAAACTACACAACAGGCCCCGTCCCACCCCGCGCTCGGATCAAACCACGCGCGAACCGGAACAAAAGGTACAGGATAGAAGGCCCAAGCGCAACAAAAGAAGCCGCAGAAAAGCTCAGGCTGTTCTGGCTAATAAAAAGCGGCAGGCAAGGGCCGATTTCCCCGCCGGAACAATCGGATAAAGCGCCCGTGCGCATATTCCCGGAAAGCATTAAAAGACTCATTCCGCCAGCGGCGAGGGCCATGCAGACGGCAAAAACCACAACAGAAACCCAGAAGGTCCTGATGATATAATGCGCGTGCGAACCGTTCACCCCCGTCCGGTCGCTATCCATCCGGATCATGTAGGCGAACAGCACTAAACAGACGAAAAAAGCGCCGCTCATGACGCTGACAACCAAATGCGGAACAGGGATCAGGGCCACAGAAATCAGCAGCGCCGCATAAAGGCCGATTATCTTGTCAACGCCTTCATCTTTGGTCATAAAAACCGCTCCTGATCTATAAAAACAGCACTTTACATGTTTTTTAGGAGCGCCCGAAGAGTTTTTCAATATCCTTAAGCGAAAGAGCTATAAAAGTCGGCCGCCCGTGGTTGCATTGACCCGAAAGCGGTGTTTGCTCCATCTGCCGCAAAAGCGCGTTCATTTCGTCCGCGTTCATCCGCCGCCCCGAACGCACCGAACCGTGGCAGGCCATGGTCGAGAGAATATGGTTGAGCTGCTCCTCCAGAGTCCGCGTCACGCCCTGCTCGACCAGCTCGTCGGCGATATCCCTTACAAGGCGCATGATGTCCGCCCGCCCGGCCAAAAGGGCAGGGATGGCCTGAACGGCCACCGCCCCGGCCCCGAACGGCTCGACCTCAAGCCCAAGCTGCGCCAGCGCAGCCTGGTGTTCCAGAAGCAGATCGGCCTCCTCGGCGGGCAATTCAACGATTTCCGGCGTGAGCAGCCCCTGACGCGCAATCCCCTCCGCCTGCATCTGCGCCTTGAACCGTTCATAGACCAGCCGCTCATGCGCGGCATGCTGATCAACGATAACCAGCCCGTCTGCCGTCTGCGCGATAATGTAATTCTCATGAATCTGCGCCCGCGCCGCGCCGAGAGTGTGGACGGTATCCGTCATAACGTCTTGCTCGGCTTCGCTTCGGGCCGAGGGTTCAAGAAGGGTCTCGAACCCGTCCGTCTCCGCACGCTCCGCCAGATTTCCATATCCCCGCGCGGAAAAAAGCCCCGGTGAAGGCCGCTGCCCGCCCCGCGACAAGGGCAGGCCCGGGCCGTTCGCGGCGCCGATGGGCGCTCTGAACGACGACAGCGCCCCCTGCGCCACGGTGCTGGAGGCTGCAAATCCGCCCGCATGGATGGCCTGCTTCATCGCCCCGATCATGAGGCCCCGCACAAGGCCCGCATCGCGGAACCGAACCTCCGCCTTGGCCGGATGCACGTTCACATCAACCTCTTCGGGCGGGCAGGACAGGAAGAGCGCGACTACAGGGTGCCGCTCCCGGTGCAAAACGTCGGCATAGGCCGCACGGACGCAGGCTCCCAGCATCCGGTCCCGCACGCTGCGCCCGTTCACGAACAGATATTGATGCTGCGCTGTCCCCCGGTGATAGGTCGGCAGCCCCGCCTGCCCCGAGAGCAAGACACCCTCACGCTCCGCCTCGATCCGCATCGCGTTGTCCTCGAAATCGCGCCCCAAAATCGCGCCCAGCCGCTCCGGCAAGCTCTGGCCCGCCGGAAGCTTGAGCGCGCAAACCTCGTCATGCGTCAGGCTGAACCCGATGGAGGGGTAAGCCATGGCAAGGCGGTTGACCGTATCCTTGATCGCCATGAACTCAGCGCGTTCGCTTTTCTGGAATTTCAGCCGCGCGGGCGTTGAATAAAATAAATCGCGTACCTCGATCCGCGTGCCCGCCGCCAGAGCGCAGGGCTCAACCTCGCCCTTGCGCCCGGAATCGCAAACGATCTGCCAGCTTTCGCCGTCCCGCGCACTCTGGATCGTGACATGCGCGACCGAGGCGATGGAGGCCAGAGCCTCCCCTCGGAACCCAAGATGAAGAATATTCAAAAGATCGTCCCCCGGCAGCTTCGAGGTCGCATGCCGGTCCAGCGCGGCGCTGAGCTCCACCCGGTCCATCCCGCCGCCATTGTCGGAAATCACGATCGCGCTCTTGCCGCCGCCCTTTATGAAAATGTCGATGCGCGTGGCGCCCGCGTCGATGGAGTTTTCAACAAGCTCCTTCACGGCCGCCGCAGGCCGCTCAACGACTTCCCCGGCGGCGATGCGGTTAATCAGGTCTTCAGGCAGATAACGGATACGCATGGGCGAAATCTAGCTCGCCATGCGCAGCTTGTCAGTAAAAGCCCGGGAGCGGGCTTGTGGGAAAGGTGGATAAGTAAAGATAAAACGCTTACATTCCGCTGAAATCAATCTTTGCCTTATCCAGCAGGCACCCGTCAAATTTGGCATTTTTTATGGATGCGCCGGTAAAATCCGCCCCGCGCAGGTCAGCCCCTGACAGGTTGGCGCTGGTCAGATCGACGCCCATCATCACGGCATCTTGCAAGTTCGCTCCCCGCAAATCCGAAAAACGCAGAACAGAACCGCTTAAATCCGAGCGCTTCATACGCGTCTCGCCTCCGCGCTTGAAAAAAAGCGCACTGAGATTGGCGCCGCGCAGGTTGCTTCGTGTCATTTTGGAATTTTTGAGGCTGCCGCCGCGCAGATCGGCCTGCTCAAGCACACAGTCCCGGAAATCGGAGTGATCGAATACACCGCTCTGCATATTGGCACGCCGCAATTCCTGCCCCACGAAATTCGCCCCCTCCGCCTTGATCGCGGTAAGAGGGTAGAGATGCAGGTTAATGACATCCCGCAGATCGTAGCCGCTCAGGTCAAGACGCTGCCCTTTTTTCCCGGCGGAGGATACCCAGGCCGTATGTTCCCGCAAAAGCTGTTCCAGAACATCCGGGGCGGTGTCCAGCTTCGCGCCAGTCTCCCCCTCGGCCATGGAGCCGCGCGTGTTAACGCCAAACAGGTCGGCCTCAAACGTAATGAGCCCGGGCCGGATCGAACCCCTCATATCGGAATGGGAAATATCCGCACCCGTAAAATCGCCGCCACTGAGATTGGCATTCTTGAAGCTCGCGCCGCTCATCTGCGCATCGCGAAAAACGGCATCCTTGAGGTCGGCCTCGGTAAAATCCGCAGCCTTGGCCAGAGAACCCGAAAGGTCGCAATGCATCATCTTCGCGCCCGTGAAAATCGTGCGGGAATTATTGGGCGACCCTGGCCGCTTGCGGTCCTCAAGCCCGCCCGAGGGGCCGCTGGTCATGATTTTGCCCTCGCGCAGATCCGTACCGGTCAGGTCTGCACCTGTCAGATCGGCGCCCGAAAGCGTGGCCCCACGGAAATCCGCCCGCGAGAAATCCGCCCGGCTCATATCGGCGTTGCGGAGGTCGCATGCGAAAAACGACGCGCCTCGGAAAATCCCGAAGGAAAGGTCGGCCCCCATCAGGAGAGAACCCGTAAAATCCGCCTGCGAGAGATTGGCGTTGTGGAAATTAAGATAGGAGAGGTTCCGGTATTTTAAAACAACACGGGCACCGCCCCTCTGCCCGCGTACGAACATCAAATGCTTGTCGATCATGACGTTGAAATCCTGCTGCGCAAGAATCTCAAGCTTATCGGGATCGGGAATTCCGCTTTTTTTCCGGCCTCCGCTCATGGCGCATCCCGGAGGGCCTCGATCAGCCCAAGTGTGGAGGAGTCTGACTCATCACTACTCAGACGACCCGGAGCGCCGCCGGGTTCAAGATGTTTCAAAACCTGCCCGGCGATGGCTTTGCCAAGCTCTACGCCCCACTGGTCGAAACTGTTTAAATTCCAGATCACGCCCTGCGTGAAAATCTTATGCTCGTAAAGCGCAATAAGTGCCCCCAGCGTGAACGGGTCGAGCCGCTTGATCGCAAGCGTGGTTGACGGCCTGTTCCCCTCAAACCGCTTCTGCGGATCGGAATCCGCTTGCCCGTCCATCAGGGCCTTCGACTGCCCGATGACGTTCGACAGAAGTTTACTCTGATGGCCCTCAAAATCGTATTCGGACTGGCCCACGGCGATGAACTCGCACGGCACGATCGTCGTCCCCTGATGCAAAAGCTGATAGAACGCATGCTGACCGTTCGTGCCCGGCTCGCCGAACACGATCGGCCCGGTGGGGTACGAAACCCGACGCCCGTCGCGGTCCACGCTCTTGCCGTTCGATTCCATGTCCAGCTGCTGCACGAAGGCGGGAAACTTGTGCAAAAGCTGGCTGTAGGGCAGGAGCGCGAGAACGCTGTGCCCCAGAAAGGTCCGGTTCCAAACCCCGGTCAGGGCGAGCAGCACAGGAAGGTTTTCCTCAAGCGGCGCTTCGGCGAAATGCCGGTCCATCGCGTGCGCCCCGTCCAGCATGGCTCGGAAATGCGCAAACCCCAAAGACAGGCATAGCGGCAGTCCCACGGCGGACCACAGCGAATACCGCCCGCCGACCCAATCCCACATCGGGAAAATCCGCCCCCCCGAAACCCCGAACGCTTCGGCCTTGGCGATATTCTGAGTCACGGCGACGAAATGCTCGCGCACATCCTCGCGTTTCAGATTGTCTTGCAGCCACGCCTTCGCGCTCTGCGCGTTCGTCATGGTTTCCTGCGTCGTGAATGTCTTGGAGGTCACGATGAACAGCGTTGCCTGCGGATCGCAAACCCGCAGCGCCTCGCCCAGATGGGCCGCGTCCACGTTCGACACATAATGTATGTCGATCTCGCGCGCGGTGAAAGGCTTGAGCGCCTCGTTTGCCATATGCGGCCCGAGATCCGATCCGCCGATCCCGATATTGACGATATGCCGGAAGCGCCCCTCGGCTCGGATGGTTCTGCTGAACGCCTTCATCCGGCCCAGCGTTTCATGAATCTGCGCGGCGACATCGCGGCCGCCTGTCATCACCGGAACGCCCTCCGGGGCGCGCAGAGCCGTATGCAAAACGGCCCGCTCTTCGGATTCGTTGATCGCATCGCCCCCGAACATCCGCGCCCGCCAACCCGCCAAATCGCAATCCTGCGCCAGCCTGATCAACTGCGTCACAATATCCGGCGTAACCGTCTGCTTGGAAAAGTCGAGCAGGATGCCGCAGGCCTCCGCATGAAATTTCTTAAACCTTCGAGAATCGCCGGCGAACGCGTCTTTGATGGAAAAATCCTGCACCTCACGCGCCAGAGCTTCCAGCACGTCCCATGAATCCAGAGAACGGCGCGGGCAGGGCGGGGAGTCTGTCGTCGGGCGCTCAGAGTGATTCTTCATCGCCCCATTATTCCACATTGGGCAGGCGCTCGACCAGCACGGCGTCTTTGGAGCTTTCCGGCTTTCCGACCAGAACCGTGGTGAAAAGCTCGGGCTTGAGCACGCGCTGCGCCACGCGCCGCACGTCCGCGACCGTCGTCTGCTCGATCTTCTTCTGGCGCTCATCCAGATAATCGATCGGCAACTCATCCATCTGCAAAGAGAGCATCAGCCCCGCGATCCTGTCCGTCGAGGTCATCGAAAGCGGTAAAGATCCGATCAAATAGCTTTTCGCGTCCGAGAGTTCCTTCTCCGAGATATCCGTATCGGTCATCCGCGCCCACTCCGCGCGGATCAGCCCGATGACCTCATTCACGCTGGCCGTGGCCGTAGAGGTCGAAACATGAAGAACCTGAACATCTTCATAATCCATAAAGTAACTGTATATTCCATAGGTCAGCCCGCGCTTTTCACGCACCTCCTCGGTGAGGCGCGACCCGAAACCCGAGGAGCCGAGGATGAAATTCATCACCTGCGCGAAGTGGTAATCCGGGTCCTTGCGCGAAATACCGGGTTGAGCCATTTCGATTACGGTCTGCGGCACGTCCTTTACGTGCAGATAGACTTTCCCCGCACTCTGAAGACTGGTCGGACGATCCTCGGGGATAGAGGATTCCTGCAGCGCCCCGAAAACCTCATCAAGAATTGCGCCAAGCTCTTCGGCCGTGATATCGCCCGCCACACTGACCCGCAAATTATTGCGCCCTAGGCGTTTCATGAACCCGCGCAAATCGTCTCCGGTCATACCCTCAAGGCTCGAAAGCGTGCCGCCGTTATTGCGTCCATAGGGGTGGCCCTCGAAAATGCGGTCGTTCTGTATCCGTGTAGCGATCCAGTCCGGTTGCGTCATCGAACCTTTAAGCCGGCTCTGATTGGCAATTTTCATGCGGCCCAACGGCTCGCTATCGAAACGCGGCTGTGTCAGCGCCAGTTTCAGAAGCTCGAACGCCCGCGCCTTGTTCCGGGAGAGGGTCTTAAAGCTGCCGGAAAAATGATCGCGCCCCGCGCTAAACCGCAGACGAACAGAGAGGTTTTCAAGTTCGCCCTGAAAGCCCTGGCTGTCCAGTTCCCCTGCGCCCTCATCCAGCATGTTCGAGGCCAGCTGCGCCAGACCTTGCTTATCGGTGGGGTCTTGTTTGCCGCCGGCATCCAGAAAGCCGAACTCAACGGCGATGACCGGAACGGTATGATCCTCGACCAGCCACGCGGTGATCCCGCCGGGACTGCGCACCTCCTTGATGTCGATGAACTTGCCCGCCTGCGTCTCAACCTTGAGGTCTTTGGCCACAGCGGGGGCGTAAACACCGTTGACCGCTACGACGATGGCAAAGAGTGCGAATATAACACGCACGGATTGTCTCATGGCGCCTTCTCCTCGGCTTTTGTCTGGGGCGGATACAGGTATCCGTTTACGAACGGCGTGGACGTCGGCGCATCGGGGTTAAGATACTTCGCGGCGACATCCTGAACCTGTTTGGCTGTAACGGTTTCGATCTGCTGCGGCCATGTCTCAAGATCGTCAAGGCTCGAGCCGGTCACAAGCGTATACCCCACCACCATGGCAGGACCGGCAACGCTATCGCGCGCGTAGATCGCCTGCGCCTGCAAGCGCAGAATGGCCTCTTTCAGCTCCTGCTCGCGGACACCGCCCGTAATCAATAACCGCAACTCATCGTCGATCGCCGCCTCCACCTGCTCGGGCGTAAATCCGTCCATCGCGGTTCCGCCAACGGCAAGCGTCGCATCGTCCCAAGCGAAGGAGATATAAGAAAGACTCACCGAACTGGCGATTTTTTTCTCAACGACCAGTGATTTATAGAGCCGTGAAGTCGATCCGCCGTCCATAATCTCCTCAAGCACCTGAAGCGCAAGCGAGTCCTTGGCGTTCTGGCGAGCGCTCGGGGCGCGGTACTCGCGCTGGAAAACAGGCTCCTTGACGACCGGATGGGTCATCTTGACGCTGGTCCGCGCGATAAACGGGGGAGAGATCGTTCGCGCCCGCTCCGGCACGTCGCCCTTGGGAATGAGTCCATAGGTCTTTTCTGCCAAAGCACGAACATCTTCAACGCTAACGTCTCCGGATACGACAAGATACGCATTGTTGGGCGCATAGTAACGCTGATAGAAACCCGTGGCGTCCTCCCAGCTCAACTGCTCCATCTCATGGAACCAGCCGATCACGGGCGTGCCGTAAGGGTGGTTGGGAAACAAAGCCTCGCCCAGCTGCTCGTCGAACTGCGCACGCGGGTCGTTGTCGATCCTCTGCCGCCGTTCCTCAAGAATAACCAGCCGTTCTGAGTCGACTGCCTCGCGCGGAAGCTGTAACCCGCGCATCCGTCCGGCCTCCATTCTCATGACCGTTTCAAGATGCGCCGAGGAAATGGTCTGAAAATATGCCGTGTAATCCTGCGCCGTGAAGGCGTTGTCGTTCCCCCCCAGGGAACGGATGATCTTGGAAAACTCGCCGGGCGCGATCTCGCCCAGCCCCGGATACGACTGCCCCTTGAACATCAGATGTTCAAGAAAATGCGCGATTCCGGATTTTCCTGGCGGCTCGTCGGCAGCCCCCACACGGTACCAAACCATATGCGTGACCACGGGGATACTGCGATTTTCCACGACAACGACCTGCAGGCCGTTATCCAAAGTAAAAGTCTGGGCGTTGAAAACCTTGTCCGTAGGCGGCGTGGGTGCGGCAACATCAGCCTCTTTCGCCAGCGCGGGCGATAAAATCGCCGCACATAAAAAAAGCATCAGGAAAAAAACAGGAAGAACGGGGCGGAGTCGAATCATGGTCACGCTTCTGTTTAACGGATTTCAAAAACCAACAGTAAAAAGCAGTCATAAAAAAACTGAAAGGTGGATCAGCGTTTCCGGCTAATCTTCAATAAAGGGTGTGTCGCCTTCAGTCGCGGGCTTTCCTTCCGCGGCATTCTTCTTGAGGCGCTCATACTCGGCCTTGGCGTCCACGACCGTGGCTGTGGTATTTTCCTGTTCCTTCACAAGCCCGGTGAGTTTCTGGATAACCGGCTGTTTCTGTTTCTTGATTTCAGCTGTTTCCTGATCCACGGTTCGGCGAATGGCCGGGTCGGCCTCGCCCACGTTGGCCTTTTGCAACAGGACGGTTTCGGATTCGCTGGCCTCGTTGGCAAAAATCGTGTTCTCACTGCCGACCAACGCCGAACGCGCTTCCTGAGACGGCGTAGCTTCCTGCGGGCGTTGAGCGCCGGGGCGCGGGGGCGGCAGCGAGGCGGCGGTCAGCCCCGGCGGAATCTCAAGCGGCGCGCGCCGTACGACCGCAAACTCGTCGGGTGACTCCCGCGTCAGTCCCAGCTTATCCCGGACGGACTCGGAGCCGCCGCATCCGGTCAAAAACGGAAGCGTGAACAGCAGAGTAACAAGAACGGACCAAAGGCTGTGTGTGCGTCTATGCAAAGGGGTCATGTTGCTCATCGTCAAGCGTTTCGTAAATGAATATATGAAACCAAGGCCGCCAGTATACACATGTGTTTATTTGCGTCCAGTAGTGCCATATCGGTACTTTTTGTTTCGCCGTTCATGGGCGGCCTTCCGCCATCTTTTCTTGCGGTTCACGGTCTTGACCTGCGAGATGATGATGATCAGCCCGATCCCCGAAACCACCGCCATGTCCGCCACGTTAAAGGCCGGAAAATGCGTGCCGAACGCATGGAAATCAAGAAAGTCGATGACGGCCTGAAACCGCACCCGGTCGATGACGTTGCCCAGCGCCCCGCCGACCACCATGGCATAGGGGATCATATATTCCCGTGTCTTGGCCTCATAGGCCCAAAGGCAGAAAAACCCGATGATGATCAGCGAGATCACGATCAGGATGATATAGCCATAGACGCTGAAATTCCCGAGCAGCCCGAAACTGATCCCCGTATTCCAGACCAGCACGAAATTGAAGAAGGGCGTAACCTGAAGAGCCTCGCGCATGAAAAAAACCGGCGGCGGGTAGAGCATCCAGTCAAAAAACCCCATGCCCTCCTTGACCGGCACGCGGGCAATGGGGCGCATAATGTGCTCCATCACGTACCATTTGGTAATCTGATCCAAAACGAGGATCAAAACCGCGAGATAGACGTATTTGACCTTCTTCTGAATCTGCCCCCGTTCAAACGCCTTGATCCGCGCCCGGATCCGCGCGCGCTTTTCGTCCTTGCGGATCTCCTCGGGAGAGCGCGTATCGACTTCTTCTTCCTTGTTTTTCTTCAGCTTATCAAGCACGGCCCGTCATTCCGCTGGCTCAAGGCGAGCCGATCAAAATCATATGTCCACCAAGCCTTACAGGGTAAATGTTTATCGGCGCGGATCAAGTGGGATTTTAGAGAGCCCGGAAGCTGCCCAGCGTAAGGTGTTTTTGCAAAAACGCCCCCGGGTCGAAATCGGGATGATCAGCGATGATACGCTCCGCCGCGTTGCCCAGCGCGGCCCCGCCCTGCAAAAGGCCCAGCATGAACGCCTCAGCCTCGGTAAGTGGCACCAGATGAACCTCAAGATTTGGGCGGTAAATCAAAAGCGTGCAGGGCAAACGTAAATCTGGAATCGGCCCCTCGGGCGCAAGGCAATAAGCCCGCAGCACCGCCAAATTATAATCCGAGCAAACAATCCGCGCCGAATGTCTCAAGGCAAGCCGCAAAGCCCCCAGATCGTCCGGCGAAAGCCCGGCCAGCGTCTCTGCACCAAGAGCCTCATCGTCCGGCGCATAATACGCCTCGTTCATCGCGATCTCCAGCCCCGCCATGTCGGGCAGGTACGGAAAGCCCTGTGCGGGTGCGTACGCCCGGATAAAATTTTCAAACCCCCGCCCGTAAAGATTAAGACACCCGGCCTCCGGCGGATGCGCCAGCACGAACCGCCGCGCCATGTCGCGCAGGAAATCCGCCCCGACCAGCTTTTCAAGGATCGGAAAACCCTTGCACAGGGTCTCGGCAATCCCCCCGACGATATTGCTCCGGTAAACCTTAAGCCGCTCGGGCAGCGGAATATCCCCGGCCTCGAACTGCGCCGCGAAACCTTCGGACGGGGATTCAAGCGCCTCCGGTGCGTCCAGCATCAAATCCCTGAACTGTTCCTGAAACTCATGCAGCCGCATCGCGGACCTCCTGCGCGGCCCCAAGGATCCGCCGAGCCTTTGCGGCCTCCATCAGCAACACCTCCAGCGCCGGAAAATCCTGATCCCATTCGATCAGCGTCGGCACGCGCCCGAACCGCCGCGCGGCGTGTTCGTATAAATCCCACACCGCGTCCCGCACCGGGCAGTTGTGGGTATCGACCACGATCACGCTCTCCCCGGCGGGCCGCTCCGTATGCCCCGCCAGATGCATCTCGCCCACCTTGCCCGCGTCGATCGCGTCGATATACGCGAACGGCTCCAGCCCGTGATTCCGGCTCTGCACATAAATATTGTTGATATCCAGCAGCAGGCCGCATCCCGTCCGCCGCGCCGCTTCGTTCATGAACTCCACCTCGCTCATCGCGTTGTCTTTAAACGCGATATAGGTCGAAGGGTTTTCAACGAGGATCGTTCGGCCCAGAAACTCCTGCGTCCGCTCGATATTCCGGCACAGCGCCGCGAGCGTTTCTTCCGTGTATGGCAGGGGCAGCAGATCGTTGAGATGCGCGTTGCCGCTCGCGCTCCATGACGCGTGGTCCGACACCGCGAAAGGCTGGCACAAATCAACCAATTCCTTGATCTGCCGCAGATGATCCTCGCTCACCGGGTGCGCCGAACCCAGCGACAGCCCGACCGCATGCAGGCTGATCGGGTAATGCCCGCTGATCTCCCTGAGGAAGCGGCGATGCAGACCGCCGCCGAAATAATTCTCGGGGTGCACCTCAAGCCAGCCGATGGCGGGCCGCGTATCCAAAATCTCCTGATAATAGGGATATCGAAGCCCGATCCCCACCGGGTCCGAAAACGGAAAAGACGGGCGCGCGGTTTCTCTCATCGCGCCCATCCGTTGATATATGGGGGGAGGCCCATCTTACTCGGCGGCTGCCGGCGCTTCTGCGGGAGCGGGAGCGGGAGCCTCGGCCGAAACCGGCTCCAGCGAACCGTTCACCAGCTTTTCACAAAGACCCTTGGGCAGGGCGATCCACTCCACCCCGCTGCCGTCCACCTTCGCAAGGCCCGCGCAGCCATGCGCCTTGTCTGCGCTGCCGCAATCGTTCTTCCCGGCCTTGGCGACGCCATAGCATTTCTCTTTTTCCGCGTCCGGGCCCATCGCGGCGGCGTGTCCGGCCATGCCGATGGTCATCGCGGCGACCGCTCCGGCCAGAAGAGTGTTGATTTTTTTCGTATTGGTCATGAAAATTCCCTCAATAATGAACAGTTGAAACACACATACGCAGTTCGATAGATGGCCCCCATCGTTACATTTTTTTTCCGCCCGGGGGAGTCGTTTTTGATAGCTTTTTGCCCTCGGACTTTCTAAGGATGAGCCTCAAGGAAACGCGGCATATGAAACTGTTTGATATTGGTAAGCAGCCCATCCCCGGCGAGGCCAAAGGCGCCGTGGTCGTCATCGGCAATTTCGACGGCGTCCATAAGGGCCATCAGGCGCTGCTCGCCCGCGCGAAGCACCAGGCCGCCGCGCTAGGCCGTCCGCTGGCCGTTCTCACTTTCGAGCCGCACCCGCGCGAGCTCTTCCGCCCCGACGAGCCGCCCTGCCGCATCACCCCGGGCGCACTCAAGGCCGAGCGCTTAGCAGCTTCGGGCGCTGATTTTCTCTTTGTCCGCGCCTTCGACTGGGACTTCGCAAGCTTGGGCGCACAGGACTTCATCGACGTCATCCTGAAACAAGAACTCGCCGCCGCGCATGTCATCGTGGGCTTCGACTTCCGCTTCGGCCAGATGCGCGCGGGCACCCCCGCAATGATCGAACAGGCTGGATTGCCGCTCACCGTTATCGAGGAAATAAAACTGGAGCAGGGGCAGGAAATTTCCTCCAGCCGCATCCGCCAGCATCTCCGGCGCGGCGAGATCGACGCCGCCAACGCGCTGCTCGGCTGGGAATGGGAAATCCGGGGCGAGATCGTCAAGGGCGACCAGCGCGGCCGCGATCTCGGCTACCCCACGGCCAACATGGCGCTCGGTGAGACTCTTCATCCGGCCTACGGCGTTTACGCCGCCCGGGCCCGCATCGAGGGCGAAAGCGAATGGCGCCCCGCCGCCGTCAATATCGGCATCCGCCCGATGTTTACCGTCCCGCTGGCGCAGGTCGAAACCTTCATCTTCGAGTTCAGCCGCGAGATTTACGGGCAGATTCTGCATGTCCGCCCCGTCGCCCGCCTGCGCAGCGAAGCCAAATTCGCCAATCTTGAGGATCTGATCGCCCAGATGGAAAAAGATTGCATGCAGGCCCGCCAAATCCTTGGAAAATCGTAATCTTTTTAAAGAATGTGCAAGTCTTCATGCTGTATGCTATTGATAAGGCAAAATAAAAGCGGGCGATAAGGCGTAATGTTTTCCTTTCTAAAGCGCGATAAGACGGACAACCCCGTGCAGGGCGAACTGCGGCGGCTCTCCGAGCTGTTCAAGGATGGCGCCACCGCGCCACCCCCCGAAATGCTCGAAAATGACGGACGCAAGGCGGTCTGGTCCATCCCCCTGCGCGACGGCGGGCAGGCTTTCGTCAGCGCCTCGAAATATGCCGGGATTAACGATGAAATTTATGTCGTAGAGGTCGATGCCGACCGCTTCTATTATCACTGGCTGAAATCCACGATGGAAAGCGGCGGCGATTGCGTCCCGGTCGAAAAAATGACCGAGGACCGAAAATATCGCCACGCCGAAGACGGCTTCGCCGAGGGCCGCGAAAACCCGGTACCCCTTGCCGAAGTCAACGCATATGAATTGTTCGGCAAGGATTACGTGGGCTTCAGCAACGGCGTGACGCGCAGCTTCTGGCTCATCGCCCACGGCGCGAAATCCTTCCCCGTCGAGGTCCACGGGCAGGAAAGCGCGCAAAGGCTCCATCAACTCGCCGGAGTAGGGGAGGGGCCGAAGACCCTTGAGCAGCTTTTTACAGGTCCAAATGTTTGAATTCCAAGCCTTTGTCGCGCGCCAGCTTTAATCCGCCGGAATGCGGCACAGGCCATAACATCAAATCGTCCGCAACATCACGCCACTGTCGTTTGACTTCAAGATCGCTGTTGGAAACGCGTCGCTCTTGAATTTGTGTAAGGACGTGGGCCATTTTGCCCGTCACAAAAGCCATATCTTCCTCTCGGCCATCCTTCGCATGGGGATCGAACGTTCTGCTCAATACGGAAAAGAACGCCTCATCTTGATGCTCCATGGCAATATCCAGACCAAATCCGTCCCTATCCCATAAATCAAATAGATTGCACAAGATAAGCGTGCTGTTCCCGGAGCCGTAAGCCGTCCGACGCCAGTCGCCGTCCTGCTCGTCGGGCACGACCATGCCCTTATCGATCAACTCATGCATTAAATTTTGATAATCCATGACCGTCGTTCGCAAGGCGACATAAGAGAGCTTCTCGCTCATTTCGGCCACACGGTTGGTATCCCTGTCCGCATGCTTCGTGAAGTTCGATTTTCTCTTAAGTTCGAGCATGAACTCATCGTCCTTCTCCTCGAACTCAAGCTCGGTATTGTCGATCGCCTTGCTTTTGTGGAGGTACTGTTTCACGCCCGATAGAACCTCGCTCACCGCGCGGGCGCCGTCGATCGTTGTCGCGGGGTGGTTTCCGCTGAAAAATCCATAGATCGTATCGGCCAGGCGCACCGAGGCGATCTGCATCTTGTCGAGATAGTTTTCTGAAGTAACGCCCCGTCCCACGGCCCCATAACTCCCGCTGCTGTTTTTTTCTTTTATAACCTCAGAAGCCCGGATGAGGGAATATATCCGCCCACATCACCCTAAGCCCCGGATTCATCATAATATTAAAGGAGCTTATACCGCAAAATCCACTGCAAAAGCAAAGAAGAACCTGCTATGCCTAGGGGCTTGTTCGTGCATGGACCCGGAAAATGGCCGTATTTTTCTCCCTTTTGACCAATTTGCTGCCGCTCTACATCCTGATCGGTATGGGCTTTATCGCGGCCCGCTACCTCAAGGTGGACCGCCAGAGCCTCGCCTCACTGGCCATTTTCATGTTCATGCCCATCGTGGTCTTCGGCTTCGTGGTCAATCTGGAGTTCCAGCCCAGCTATATCCTCCTCCCCCTTGTGATTTTCGCCGTCAGCATCATCACCGGCCTCGGCTTCCTCTGGATTGGGCGCAAAATCTACGGCGACAGCACGGCTAACCTCATGGCCATGTGCTGCTCGATGGGCAACACGGGCTATTTCGGCTTGCCTCTGGTTTTCCTCTTTTTCAACGAGGAACAGACCGCGATCTATATCTTCACCATGCTGGGCGGCTCGGTCTATGAGGCGACCTTCGGCTATTACCTCGCCGCGCGCGGCGCGTTCGACGTGAAGACCAGCCTTAAAAAACTCGCCAAATTCCCCGGCCTGTACGCCATTGCGGCGGGCATTATCGTCAACCGTCTGGCGCTGGAGCCGCCCGAACTGTTCTGGACCTACTGGGCCTATTTCAAGGGCGCGTACGTGGTTCTGGGCATGATGATCGTCGGCGCGGCGCTGGCGGGGGTGAACAAACTCGTCTTCGGTCCGCGCTTTATGTCTTTGGTTTTCTTCGGAAAATTCGTGGTATGGCCCGTTTTGATTTACGCCTTCGTGCTTTTCGACCGGATCGTCCTGCAATGGTACACGCCCGATATCCATAACCTCATCCTGATCATGTCGCTGGTGCCGCCCGCCGCCAACATCGCGGCCTTCGCGGCCCAGATGAACATGAAGCCCGAAAAGGCCGCCACCACCATTCTGGCCGGAACCGTCTTCGCGCTGGTCTATATCCCCGCCATGATCTGGCTGCTTGGCATACGCTAGCAGCCCGTTTCGCGCATGCCAGCCATGCAAAAAAGTCACGTGTCATTTTACCCCTAAAGAGGTACAAACTGCCCCCGTAAGCCCTGAGATTCAGCGGCTCCTGAGTGAAATACAACGTAGAGTAAAGATTATGACGGATCGTAAGATCGTTGAAGATGTGGCCCTGAGCGCCGACTTTGAAACCGAAGCCGCAGGCGCCCCGGCCCCCGCAGTCGCTCCGCGCTTCTATAACCAACAGCAACAGCGCCCCGAAACCGAGCTGGACCGCCTCCGCGCCCAGCAGGCGATGATGCAGCAGCAGCAGCTTTAAGGAATCCCCGCCATGGCGTACCAGATGGGCGATAACGACCACGCGATGTTCGGCACGGCGCCCGGAAACGGCCAGATGGGCGAGCCGGACGCGCTGGAAAAGGCGTTTACGAACACCAGCACGCCCCGCCTGCAACAGGGCACGAACGAAACCCTCTGGAGCAACGGCGCAGTAAAGCCCGCCGCTCCGGCCAAAACGAAAACCCGCCAGTTCGGCGAGGCGGACGAAGACGAGACATCAAGACAGCATGGCGTGCACACGGAACACGCCTCTGTTCAGATGGGGTAACCCCCCCCAAGGTCGGGATAGCGGAGAACGGTTTAGAATTTCAAGTTTACACACTCCTCTTACTGACTTGATTGGTTAAAGGCGGGGATTCCAAGCGAATCCTTGCCTTTCTTTTTTGTTTGATTGTCAGGGCGCCGACCATCCCGTAAGCTTACCTTGCACACAGAAAACGAGCTTTACCTCAGATGTCCGAAGATGAATTCGACAGGTCAGACCAAAGCATAATTAATGAAGCTAAAGCTCTTCTCAAGGCTGCGGATTACAGCTCTGACTTCGATTTACACGAACAGTTGAGAGAAAGAGCTTTTGCGCTCTTGGCCCCTTTGGCTGCACGAAAGCAACCTGAGGCCCTTTATCTAAGTATTTGGGTAGCATCTGACCCCAACGATCCTAAATATTCAGAAGAGAAATCGCACGAATTGTTCTTGTCCCTGTTACGCGAGGCTGCGGAAGCCGGAAGCATAGAAGCAAAATTTCGTCTGGCCTGTGAATTGGACGAAGACAAAACCCGAGAGGAAGCATCGGCGCTTTTCAAACAGGCCGCAGAGGCCGGGCATCCCTACGCCATGTGGTGCCACGGCTTAAATCTTTATGGCGGGACAGGACTTCCCCAAAACAAGGAAAAAGGTATCGAATTTATTCTAAAAGCTGCTGATCTGAAATTTGAAGGAGCGATCCAGTTTGTGTCCGATGCTTATGCATCAGGCTTGCACGGTTTCCCCAAAGACGAGGTTGAATCGGCTAAATGGCTGAAAAAACTAGGGGACAAAGATTTAATTACATACATCGGCTATTAGCTGATTTCACCTAAAAGCTTGAAATTTATAACCCTTGCAGCCATATTACCCCCATGAACGCGCGCCTGTACAGCATCATCCGAATTACAGGCCCGGCTCGGGGCATAAGGGCCTGAGTCCGGGATTTCGCCGCTTTCGCTTGATTTTAAAGCCGAAGCCACCTTGTACTTTCACCAAAAAACACTAGATTACAGGGCGTTCAAAGGAGCGCTGCGACCATTATGACCGACAAGAACGAAAACAAGAAAAAAGAAGACCTTTACCGCCAGACCGTTTTCCTGCCCAAGACGGATTTCCCCATGCGCGCCGGCCTGCCGCAGAAGGAGCCGGAAATTCTGGCGCAGTGGCATAAGATGGACCTTTACAAAAAAATGCGCGAAACCGCGAAGGGGAAGGAAAAATACATCCTTCACGACGGCCCGCCCTACGCGAACGGCAATATCCATATCGGCCACGCGGTGAATAAAATTCTCAAGGACGTGGTGGTGAAATCCTTCGCCATGCTGGGCTACGACGCCCCGTACGTGCCGGGGTGGGATTGCCACGGCCTGCCCATCGAATGGAAGATCGAGGAACAATACCGCGAGGCCGGAAAGAACAAAGACGACGTGGATATCCTGACCTTCCGTGAGGAGTGCCGCAAATTCGCCCGCCACTGGGTGGAAACCCAAAGCGCGCAGTTCCAAAGGCTGGGCGTCACCGGCGACTGGGCCGATCCCTACCTGACCATGAACCTCCCGGCGGAAGCCGCCATCGCGGCGGAAATTCATAAATTCGCGATGAACGGCGGCCTGTATAAAGGCCTCAAGCCCGTCATGTGGTCCACGGTCGAAAAAACCGCGCTGGCGGAGGCGGAGATCGAATACGCCGAACACAAATCCATCACCGTCTGGGTGAAGTTTCCTGTTAAAGAAACACAAATTAAAGAACTGGAAGGCGCATCAATAGTCATCTGGACGACGACGCCGTGGACGCTGCCCTCCAACCGGGCCATCGCTCATGGGGCGTTTGATTATGTCATTCTGAAAATCACCGAAACAGGACAGGACAGCAAGGCAACAGTGGATGACAAACTGGTCATCGCGCAGGCGTTGGTCGAGCAGGTCTGTACGGATGCAAAAATCACAGGCCATGAAATTCTCACGACACTGAAAGGCGAAGAGCTCGCCGGAACGATCTGCGCTCACCCGCTGCGCGGACAGGGCTATGACTTCGACGTGCCGCTGCTCGCGGGCGACTTCGTCACCACCGACACCGGAACGGGCTTCGTGCACGTTGCGCCCTCCCATGGTGTAGATGACTTTGATTTAGTGAGTCTCCATAATTTCAATTTAGACCCAGGCAATTTTAATCCTGAAGAGGGCTACTTCCCTCCAAACTCTGCCTACAGAGAAAAGATAGAAATCACCGACAACGTCACCGACGACGGGCGCTTCCGCCCGCACGTGCCGCTGTTCGCGGGCCTCGAAATCTATGACCAGAACGGCAAGATGGGGCAGGGCAACTTCGCGCCGATCAAGGCGATCGAGGAGGCCGGAATGCTGGTCGCCAAGGGCTCGATCAAACACGAATACCCGCATAGCTGGCGTTCGAAGGCTCCCGTTATTTTCCGTGCTGTTCCCCAATGGTTTATTAGCATGCAATTTGCAGTAGACTCTTTCCAACCAGAAAAGCAAGGAAATCTCCGCTTTTTCTTTGCTTCATTGAGGAATGTTGCTTTAGCTGCGATTAATGAAACAATTTGGGTGCCTGCAAAAGGCAAAACCCGCATCACCGCCATGATCGAAAACCGCCCCGACTGGTGCATTTCGCGCCAACGCGCCTGGGGCGTGCCCATCGCGCTCTTCCTCAACCGCGAAACGGGCGAGGTCCTGAAAGACGAAAAAATCTTCGCCCGCATCGCCGATATTTTTGCAAAGGAAGGCTCCGACGCGTGGTGGTCCCGCAACCCGCAGGACTTCCTCGGAAACGATTATAAAGCCGAAGATTACGAACAGGTCTTCGACATCGTGGATGTCTGGTTCGAATCCGGCTCGACTCATGCGTTCGTGTGCGAACAGCGCGAGGAACTGAAAAGACCCCCGGGCAAACGCACGGCGAACATTTATCTGGAGGGGTCCGACCAGCATCGCGGCTGGTTCCATTCCTCCCTGCTCGAAAGCTGCGGCACACGTGGCCATGCGCCTTATGAGGTCGTGCTGACCCACGGCTTCGTGCTCGATGAAAAGGGCTACAAAATGTCCAAATCGCTGGGCAATGTCGTGGACCCGCTAAAGGTCATGGAGGAAAGCGGCGCGGATATTTTGCGCCTCTGGACCATGACCTCCGACTACGCCGAGGATATCCGCATCGGCAAGGACACCCTGACCACCGTGGGCGATTTGTATCGCCGCATCCGCAACACGCTGCGCTTCCTGCTCGGCGCGCTCGATGGTTTCACGAAGGAAGAAGCGGTCGATCTCGGTGACGTTAAAAAACTCCCCGAACTCGAACAGCTCATGCTGCATAAGGTATACGAGGTCGATCAGAAAGTCCGCGCCTACATCCAGAATTACGAATTCGGCAAGGTCGCGAAACTGCTCCACGATTTCTGTAACGAGGACCTCTCGGCCTTCTATTTCGACATCCGCAAGGACCGCCTCTATTGCGACCGCCCGGATCTGTTCGAGCGCCGCGCCACCCGCACCGTGATGGCGGAAATCTTCAACGGCCTCACCGCGTGGCTCGCCCCCATCCTCGCCTTTACGGCGGAGGAAGCGTGGCAGGCAAGACCGGCGGGCGTGTTCGAGGACGTGGAAAGCGTCCACCTCCGCACCTTCCCCGAAATGCCCGCACACTTCAAAAACGATGAGTTGGCGGAGAAGTGGGAAAAAGTGAAAGCCACCCGTAAAAAGGTTCTCGAAGCCATCGAACCTCTGCGCGCGCAGAAAATCGTGGCTTCCTCACTTGAGGCGGAGCCCACTGTGACGCTCGACGCCGCCGAACTCAAGGCGCTCGAAAACCTCGACCTCGCGGAAATCTGCATCACGGCCCCGGCGGTAGTTAGGGAGGAAGAGGATTTATTCACGCTTCTTAAGAAGCACGATAAGACAGTCGCTTTGCTGATGGCCAATGAGGAAATGTCCGCAGTCACAGTGAAAAAAGCCCCCGGCTGTAAATGCGCCCGCTGCTGGAAAGTCCTGCCCGAGGTGAAGGAGGACACATCCCTCTGCACCCGCTGCACCGACGCCGTGGCCGCGCAAAAAAAAAGTGAGGCCGCCTAACTCTGTTGTCATCCCTGCGTAAGCAGGGACCTGATAACGTCATGACCATGGATTCCGGCCTGCGCCGGAATGACAGCCTTGGCAAAAGCCAAATCCGAGCGCTACCCGTCACCCCGGCGGAGGCCGGGGTCCACGAAAGACTTAGGGCGCAGGCATGAGGCGAGAAGCGCCGCCCGCGTTGTGATCGTTGTGTCCGTTGTGTTTCTCATAAAATGCGGGGCAGCGATAGACCTCAATCCCCCTTGATCCCCGGCCCCTTCGCCTGCCGCTTCAGCCAGTCGTTGATATGCGGCTTGCCGTATTTATCCTCGTACTTCTCGTAATATTGCTGGTGGTAATCCTCGCCCTCCCAGAACGTCCCGGCGGGCTCGATCGTCGTCGCGATGGGGTTGGAAAACGCCTTCTTCGTTGTCAGCTCGGCAATCAGATCCTGCGCGATCTTCCTCTGCGCCTCGTCGTGATAGAACACGGCGGATCGGTATTGCGTGCCCACGTCCGGCCCTTGGCGGTTGAGCTGCGTCGGGTCGTGCGCCTTTAGGAAAAAATGCTCCAGCAACTGCCGGTAGGAAATCTTCGCGGGGTCGAACGTCACCTCCACCGCCTCCGCGTGGCCGCTCTTGCTGTCGTGCGTGTCGTCGTATTTCGGGTTTTCAAGATGCCCGCCGATATACCCCACGCGCGTATACAAAACGCCGTCAAGCCCGCGAAACTCGCTCTCGACGCACCAGAAACATCCGGCCGCAAGGGTCGCCACCGGAAAATTCTCCGGCTTTTTATCCATAAGATCGTCGCTCAAAATTCGTCCTCCGGCATCGTCGGCCATCAAAGGGGGCCGCAGGACAAGCAGCGCGGCGCAACCAAGAGTGATCGCAAGGATCAAAAGGTTAAACATCCGCATCTTTTCCTGTCCTGTTTGTTAAGGTTTTGGTGTAAAATAGAGGTGTTTCGCATAAACGGAACGCCTGTGCAGACTTATTCGCTGGTTATCGAAAAATGTTTCTTAAGAAATCGTCCAAACCGCTTCATTACGAAGATCGCGCCAAAAACGCCAAACCCAACATCATCGTCATGCATTATACGGGCATGGACTCGATGCTCGCCGCGCGTCAGCGCCTGACCGACCCCGAAAGCAAGGTCAGCGCCCATTATCTCGTGGACACCGACGGCAAGGTCTACGATCTGGTGCCCGAGGATAAACGCGCCTGGCATGCGGGCCTGTCGTACTGGCATGGCGAGACGGACATCAACACCTGTTCGATCGGCATAGAGATCGTAAACCCCGGCCACGATCTGGGCTATACCCCGTTCCCCTCCGCGCAGATGCAGGCCGTGATGGAACTCGCGCGCGGGATTCAGTCCCGCCATAATATTGAATACGTGCTCGGCCATTCCGACATCGCGCCCGAACGCAAGAAAGACCCCGGCGAGCTTTTTCCATGGGAATGGCTGGCCGGGCAGGGGGTCGGCCTCTGGCCCCGCCCCATCGCCGAGGATGAAAAGGCGGCCGACGCGATTCATAACGATTACGAGATCGAGCGCCTCCTGACCCAGCTCGGCTATAACCCCATGGCCGCCTATATGGATGTGCTCAGCGCCTTCCACCGTCATTATGCTCCGGAGAAATTCAAGACCGGCGAACAGGAAAAGTCCGACCGCACCACGGCCCTGCGCCTCGTCGCCCTGATCCGCCAGTCCGGCCATAAGCCCGCACTGTAACGCGCTGTTTATAAATATTTTTTCCTGTCTACAGGCAAGAAACTTGCGCCCCCCCCGAAAAACGGGCACTCTCCGTCCCGTCCAGAGGGACGGATGGCCGCTCTTCTCTTAAAGAGGAGGGAGGAAAGTCCGGGCTTCACGGAAAGACGGCGCCGGGTAACACCCGGGAGGGGCGTTATGGTCTCGACGGAAAGTGCCACAGAAAACAAACTACCTCTTCTTCGGAAGGGGAAAAGGTGAAAAGGTGCGGTAAGAGCGCACCGCGCGACTGGTAACAGGAGCGGCACGGCAAACCCCGCCGGAAGCAAGACCAAATAGGGACCGCACAGCGGCTTCGGCTGCTAGGATGTTTTCCGGATCCGCGGTCCGGGTAGGTTGCTAGAGGCAAGGGGCGACCCTTGTCCCAGATGAATGGCCATCGCCGGGCGCGGAGTAATCTTCGCCCGGTACAGAACCCGGCTTACAGCCCCTCTGGACATTTTTTTCATAATCGGGAAGCGATGGGCATGAAGAAAGCCGCCGGGGGGTTATTCCGGCGGCTTCCCGATTGAGGGTCATCTGTAAAAAAAGTTCCCCACACTTAGCCAGACCCGTACACACAAACGGGAAAGGCCCGAAAAAACCCTTTTGAGTCAACGCTCATCGGGGCATTTTTCATCCATAAAGGCCCGCGCCCCGGAATACAGGATCGTTCCCAGAAACAATCCGCCGCTCACGGCCATAACCAGCATTAAAAACGTCATCATCATCGCTACGCTCCCCACACAAAGAATGTATTAGATTTGTATTATGTCTAACACAGCCCTCGGGATTATGTCAAAAAATATTTCCAGAACAACGACTTATAGGCCGTAAATATATTATTAATAGCAATTAGTGAATAAATTATTCATTAAGGCACAAGTGAGCTGTCGTCTCTCCTAGATTTCTCATGGTGAATTTCCATACTTTTGGTCAGTCCAGAAGCAAAGGGCCAATAACCCCATACACGTTCCATACACAACCCTGTCCACAATCGGGCAGGTTCAACCCGCGCACAAAGACAAAAAACTGTTGTTTATGAATAAATTACCAAGAGATTCAGTTGACCTCCCAAACCAGACCATGATATCCCATAAATATCCATGTCGCTGAGAGGATGACGGCGTCAGGATCGAATATCTTGAGCTTCGCGCGAAATTCGCGCGGCGGTCGTCTTTTTCTCCGGGGATTTACGTGGCGCTGTTTATTTCGACATTCACGAACAGGCTTGACCGCAAGGGGCGCGTCTCCGTGCCCGCATCCTTCCGCGCCGCGCTGGGCGATCGTGCGCATCAGGGCGTCGTGCTGTTTCGCGCACACCGTCACGCCTGCCTCGAAGGGTTTGAGTGGAGCCGCATGGAAGAGATCGGCCGCCGCCTCGAACATTTTGATCTCTTCTCCGAAGAGCAAGACGATCTCGCCACCGCGATCTTCGGCGAAAGCGTCCACTTGCATTTCGACGGGGAGGGGCGCGTGATGCTGCCGGAGGATTTGATCGAATATGCCGGACTGGGCGAGCAGGCGACCTTCGTTGGTCTGGGCCGCAAATTCCAGATCTGGTCGCCGCAAGCCTTCGCGGAGCGCAAAAAGGCAGCGCACGAACAGGTGCGCGAGCGCCGCCTGACCATTCCGGCGGGAAGGGAAGGCGCGGAATGACGGCGATCGAGCGCACGCCCCACGATCCCGTCATGCTCCCGCAGGTGCTCGAAGCCCTCTCCCCCCGCGACGGCGCGGTCTATGTCGATGGCACCTTCGGCGCGGGCGGTTATACACGTGCCATTCTCGAAGCCGCCGACTGCACGGTGATCGCGCTCGACCGCGATCCGTCCGTCGATGTGTACGTGCAAAGCTTGCGCGAGGCGTACGGCAAGCGCTTCGTCTTCGTGCACGGCTGCTTCGGCGATGTGGAAACCCTTCTGCGGCAAAACGGCTATGACCGTGTGGACGGCTTCGTGCTCGACCTCGGCGTCTCCTCCATGCAAATCGATCAGGCGCAGCGCGGCTTTTCCTTCCGCTTCACGGGCCCGCTTGATATGCGCATGGACACGAGCGCGGATATTTCAACGGCCGCCGATCTGGTCAACCGGATGCGCGAAGAAGACCTCGCCAACCTGATCTACAAATACGGCGAGGAGCGCAAATCCCGCAAGATCGCATCAAAAATCGTCCGCCTCCGCGCGGAAAAACCTTTTGAAACAACGCTCGATCTCGCCGATGCCGTCCGTTCTGTCGTGCCACGCTCGCCCAAGGATAAAAGCGACCCCGCCACCCGCACCTTTCAGGCGCTGCGCATCGCCGTGAACGATGAGATGGGCGAATTGGAGCGGGCGCTTGCCGCCTCCGAAAACATCCTCGCCCCCGGCGGGCGTTTGGTTGTCGTCACCTTCCATTCGCTGGAGGACTCGCTGGTGAAAGCCTTCATCCGCGAAAAATCGGGGCGCATCCCCGGCGGCTCCCGCCATCTTCCGCCGGGCCAAAAACAAACGGCTGAACCGGCCTTCATCGCGCTTTATAACAAGGCGCAGATCCCGTCCGATGCAGAGCAATACCGCAATTCCCGTTCCCGCTCCGCCAAGCTCCGCGCCGCGATCCGCGAACCTGCCCCTCAACAGGAGAAATCGAAATGAAAAAATCCATGCTCCTCCAAGCCTCCGTCTTTCTGGCCATGTGCGTCAGCGGCGGAGTGCTGATGCATGTCAGCCAGAGCGTCCGACGCGCCGAGCGCGATCTGACCCGCCTCGATCTCTCCATAGAGCGCGAAAAGGAAGCCTTGCGCGTCCTGAGCGCGGAGTGGAGCATGCTCAACAGCCCCGAGCGCATAGAGGCGCTGGCCAAGCGCTATCTCGATCTTGATTTGCCCGATGCCGCGCAACTGGTATCCGACCCCAAAAAACTCGAAGCTTTGCAGGCTGAGGAGGAGGGGATTCTGATTCCTGCCTCCCTCGATAGCGGTAACGGCGCGACCGCGCCCGTTTACCTCCCGCGCAAACCCCAAAAACATGAGGCATCCTCAAACACTCCGGCGCAGGGAGAAACACGCGAATGAACCCGAACCCCGGCAGCGAAAATCCGCCGCGTAAGGAGCCCGCCCAAAGCACGGCGCTCCAACTCGCCTGCGGACGGCTTCTGCTTCTCGGCGTGGTCTTTGTTATGGCCTACGGGGTTGTGGCGGTCCGCGTGATCGACCTGATGATCGTGCAGAGCGCGTCCGCCGAAAGTGTGCAGGAGGCCGAAGAACTCGCGCGTCTCGCCCGTTCCGGCGATCTCCTAGCGCAGGTCCGCCGGGGAAATATCTACGACCGCAACGGCGTCCTTCTGGCGACCAGCCTCAAAACGCCCGCGCTCTATGCCGATCCGGCGCTGATCCTCGATAAACCTGCAATCGCCCGGGCGCTCTCGCAAATTTTCCCCGAACTCAAAGAGGCCGAGACGCTCACGAAAATCAGCGTCCCCAAATCCCGCTACGCCTGGCTGCGCCCGAACCTTTCCCCCGCGCAGCAGGACAAGGTGCTGGAACTCGGCGAACCCGGCCTCGCCTTTGAATACGCCGACAGCCGCATCTATCCGCAAGGCGTTTTGGCCGCGCATCTTCTGGGCTACACGGGCCGCGACGGCACAGGGCTGGCGGGCATCGAACGCGGCGCGCAGAAAACGCTGGCGCAAGGGCGCGACGTAACTCTGACCATCGATGTGCGCCTCCAGCACGCCCTCCACCGCGAAATGAAACGCGCCATCGAGGAATTCAGTGCACAGGCGGGCGCGGGCATGATCATGAACGCCCGCACCGGGGAAATTCTGGCGGGTGTATCGCTGCCCGATTACGATTTGAACTTCACCAGCGTTCTGGCCGCCGCCCCCGAAAAGAACAAGGAAATCCTGACCAACCGCCTGACCTTGGGCGTTTACGAATTCGGCTCCGTCTTTAAAATCTTCACGACTGCCGCGCTGCTGGAGACGCAGGACGCGCCGTTCTCCATGACCTTCGATGCCCGCAAGCCACTCAAGATCGGGCGCTACACAATCAACGACTATCACGCCCAGAAGCGCGTGATGACAGTGCCCGAAGTCTTCATGCATTCCTCCAACATCGGCTCCGCCCTGATGGCCCGCAGCGTCGGCGCACAAAAACTGCAAGGTTTCCTGAGCGATCTCGGATTTATGAACCGCCCGCAATTCGACATTCTTGAGGTCGGCGCGCCCCTCACGCCCAAACCGTGGGGCGAATCCTCGACGATCACCGTCTCTTACGGCCACGGCATTTCCATCACGGCGCTGCAACTCTGCGCGGCGACAGCGGCGATGGTCAATGGCGGGCTTCAGGTCCACCCGAAACTTCTGCTGCCCGCCTCCGGCGATGTATCCGGCATCAAGGCGCAGGCCCGCCTGATCTCCGAAGAAACCTCCCAAAAGATGCGGGCCCTCCTGCGCCTTGTCGTGACGCAGGGCACGGGAAAAAAGGCCGACGTGCCCGGCTATAATGTCGGCGGCAAGACCGGAACGGCGGAAAAAAGCGGCGGCAAAAAGGGCTACAACCGCAAAAGTCTGCTCTCTTCCTTCATTGGCGCATTCCCGATGGATAACCCCGAATACGTGATTTTCGTGATGATCGACGAGCCGCAGGGCACCAAGAAAAGCTACGGCTACGCTACGGGCGGCTGGGTCGCCGCGCCCGCCGCCGCGCGCGTTGTGACCTCCATGGCCGCGATCCTCGGCCTGCCGTCCGATCAATACGACCCCGCGCAGGATATCAGCCTGCCGCTCGAACAATACGTCAAACCCGAAACGCCGGAGAAAAAGAAGCTTGCCTCGAATTGATACGGCAAATCTGGAGTATGTCGCGTCTCTCGCCGATTTCAGCGGGATCACGCAGGACAGCCGCGCCGTGAAACCGGGCTACATCTTCGCCGCCCTGCCGGGAACCCGTGTGGATGGCCGCGACTTCATCCCGCAGGCCTTGGAGAAGGGCGCAACAGCCATCATCGCGCGGACGGGAACGGCCTTACCCGAAACCGGAAAAAAGATACTCCTGATTGAAGACGACAACCCGCATTTGAGGTTCGCTCAAATCTGCGCCGCCTATTATAATAAGCAACCCCAAACCGTCGTCGCCGTAACCGGAACCAACGGCAAGACCTCGACCGCCCATTTCGCGGCGCAGCTCTGGAAGGCTTTGGGGAAAAAATCCGCCAGCATGGGCACGCTCGGCCTTATGGTCGATGGAAAAATCCGCACGGCCTCGTCCATGACGACCCCCGACCCCGTGACGCTCCACCGCGATCTGGCGGAATTGGCGGAGGAGGGCATAGAGGCGCTCTGCCTCGAAGCCTCCAGCCACGGCCTCGCACAATACCGCCTCGACGGTGTGCGCTTCGCCGCCGCCGGATACACCAACATCTCC
>JAANMX010000383.1_pt1 | contig 59885 bp, 53 predicted proteins | sample 7279681 | NCBI WGS metagenome assembly JAANMX01 (sample SAMN14094542, study PRJNA606508) | bioreactor metagenome | isolation source: A lab-scale SPAN reactor treating ammonium-rich wastewater day 351 | place: Ireland: Galway | collected 2018-01-01
ACGCCTCGATATCGGCGGCGGCTTCCCGATCGCCTATGACAGCAGCAGCACCCTGCTCGATCTTGACGCCTTCGCACAGTGGGTCGCGGAGATCATCCTGCCGCTGGACACGGAAATCCAGCTCGAACCGGGCCGTTATATGGTCGGCAACGCGGGCGTACTGCTAACCGAAACCCTGTATGTGAAGGAAACCGACGCGCGAAAATTCCTCGTCCTCGACGCGGCGATGAACGACCTGATCCGCCCGACCCTTTATGAGGCCTACCACGGAATCCGCCCGGTGGTGACAAATGCTGGCCGCAACACCGTCTCTTATGATGTGGTCGGCCCGATCTGCGAAAGTGGCGACACCTTCGCTAAGGAACGCCCGCTGACAGAAATCCGCAAAGGCGAGCTGGTCGTGATCGAATCCGCCGGAGCCTATGGTTTTTCAATGGCTTCCAACTATAACAGCCGGCCCCTGCCGCCCGAAATTCTGGTCGATGGCGACAAGATCGCCGTAATCCGCAAGCGCCAGACGCTTTCCGATCTCATCCGGGGAGAATCCCTCCCGGACTGGCTGGATTGAAAAACCTGTGCACAGGGCGGCCCAAGCCGCGCACGGGCTAGAGCCCTGCCCCGAAAATAAGGGTAGGTTGAGCCTGAAAAAACCGATATTCTGAAGATATGCTCGACCCACTGGACAGCGAAAACCGGCCCCTGCTCGACGCCCTCCGACGTGGACGGCGCGTTGCGTTTTTTGTTCTGCTCTTTGAGCGAATCAGCCAGCACTTCTGGCGACCCGCTTTGTGGGTTCTGCTGTTCGCCGCCCTGTGGATCCTGGAAGTACCGCAATTTCTGGGGCTGGGCGGGCAAATCGCGTCTCTAATAATCTTTGTTGCGGGGCTGTTCTTGCTGATCCACCGGGATGCCTATCGGTTTCATGTCCCGAACCGCGACGATATCGACCGCAGGCTGGAAAGCACAAGCCTTTTCCGCCGGGGCCAGATCCGTGCGCTGGAGGACCGTCTCGCCAACCCTCACAAACGCGCGACCCGCGAACTGTGGGACAAGGGCCAGAAACAGATGCTGGAAACCCTGCCCGGTCTCAATAAGCCGAAACTGCGCCCTTTGATGATCCGCCTCGACCCGCGCGGGCTCCGCTTCGCGGTCGTCCTTCTTTTCATATCCGCCATACTGGTCGCAGGCTCGGACTGGCAGCGCCGCCTCTGGATGGGGTTGCTGCCCGTAACGCCTGGATTCATCCTCTCGCAGGGCCGCGCCGACGAACTCTGGATCACCCCGCCAGAATACACAGGTATGGCATCCCTGCACATCACGGGAAGCGCGGTGAACGAGCCCCTGAAAATACCGCAAGATAGTCAAATCAAGCTCCGCTCATACAGCATACTGGGCGGCATATTCGCACCCGGTCTCTCTATGGGTGAAAAAACCATGCCCGTCCCGGCGCTGGGCGACGGGCTTTACGGTCTGGAAACCGTGATCGAACCCGCCCCGGCAGACGCCATCATCCTGAGCCAGATGCTCCTCCCCCGCGCCCGCTGGAATTATGAGTACGTTCCCGATACGCCACCGACCGTCCGTCTGGACAATACGGCCGTAAAGGCGCAGGAATCCGAAAAGTCCGCAGCCGCTGATAAGGCCCCGGAAAATCTGGCTGAGGCCGAACCGCCCAAACCAAAAGCCGATGATCCGATCACGCCCGATGCTAAACAGGCACAGGCCGAAGAGAAAAAGGAACCGGCCCTGCCCTATGAAATTCTGGCCAACGGACAAATTCGCTTCCCGTTGATCGTACAGGACGATTACGGCGTGACCGATCTGACCATGACCATGCGCAGCGATCCGGTTGTGACCGAAAAACCCCGGGGCAAGGACGCATCAGAGACCCGCCCGGTCATGTCCGCCGCCGGAACCGAATTGAAGGTGCAGCCGATCTTCGACCTCACTGGGCACACATGGGCGGGCCTGCCCGTCATTTTCGAATTCACGGTCAAAGACCATAAGGGTCAGGAAGCCAAATCCGAAACCGTGAGCCTCACTTTGCCCGAGCGCAATTTCGAACACCCGGTCGCGAAGCTGCTCATAGCCCTCCGCAAAAAGCTGGCCTGGTCCCCCGGCAACGACTTCCCGCAGATCGCCGCCGAACTCGAAGCCGTCCTGAGCGCCCCCGATTTGTTCCATGATGATCACGTGGCATTCCTGTCTATCCGCGCGGCCAGCGCCCGCCTGATGTATACAAACCGCAACCTGCCGGACGAAGTCGAAAAAACCGCCGAAGCCGTCATCGAACTTCTCTGGGAAACGGCCCTGAGCATCGAGGACGGCAACCTCTCCATGGCTATGCGTAACCTGCGTCAAGCCCAGCGCGAACTGGAAAATGCCCTGCGCGACCCCAACACCAGTCCGGAGGAAATCGCCCGCCTGATGGATAATCTGCGCGAGAGCATGATGGAATATTTCATAGAGCTGTCCCGCGAAATGGAAAAGCGCATGGCCGAGGGGGAGGAAACCCCGGACTTCAATCCCGAAGACCTCGCGAAGATGATCGACCCGGACACGCTCTCCAAGATGATGGAGCAGATGGAATCCGACCTGCAATCCGGCGACCGCGACTCCGCGCGGGAAAAACTCTCGCAGCTCCAGAACCTGCTTGACATGATGGACCCCTCGATGGAGGCCCCCTTGCCTGAGGACATGCAAATGGCGATGGAGGGTATCAACGAGCTGCAACAACTCATCGAAAGTCAGGAAAAACTCCGCGACCAGACAAAGGAGCAAGCTAAATTCCAGCAATACATGCAGCCGATGCCGCAAGCCGAGGATTTGGTGCCGCCGGCACCTTCAGAACCGATGACGACTTCGGAAGATCTCGGCCTGTCAGACATGCCGCCAGCGCCCGAACCCGTCGCCCCGCCGCCGCCAGGCCCGATGCAAGACGCCCCGGGGGAACAGGGCGCTCCAGATACACAAAACAGTGAAATGTCGGAAGTGCCTTCGCCCGGCGACACGCCGGGGCAAGGTTCAGAGCCCCGTCCCGGAAACCCTGGCAACCCAAGCTTAGGTCTGGACACACAACCCAACAAGGCCGAACAGGAAGCCCTCCGCTACGTACTGGGCAGCTTGATGCTGGAGTCATCAGAAAAGCTTGGCGAAGTGCCTGAAGGTATGGGCAAGGCCGAGTTGGAGATGAGGGATTCGTCTGAAAACCTTGGCCTAAACCAGCCCAAGGAATCCATTCCCCATCAGGAAAAAGCTATCGAATACCTCAAGGAGGCACAGGAACAGCTTCAGAAAACGCTGACCCAGAGAATGCAGCAGATGACAGGTCTGGGCTTCAGTCGTGGCCAGAAGTATGACCCCCTGGGCCGCCCGTATGGCGGGGACCAGGAGGGGAATGGCCCCCATCATGGCTCTCAGGTGAAGATTCCGGATGAGGCGGAGAAGAAGCGTGTTGAGGAGATCCTGAAGGAGCTTCGCCGCCGCTCGGGTGAGATGGATCGCCCGCCGCAGGAGCGTGAGTATTACCGCCGTCTTCTGCGTCAGTTCTAACGCTGAGCACAAAACGAACATTCACCTCGCCGGACCGCCCGCGCACACCGTCAGGCGCGCCGCGCTCAAGACGTCCTTCGAAGGCCATGGTCTCCTCGGCCTCCATATAACGTTTGGGCGGCTCGATGTACCAGCGCCCCATCGGCTCATCGTACTGCGAACGCAGCGCGACCTCCAGCATCGGCACACCACGACCCTCCTTGGTCATATTGATGATATTCCCGCTCACGATCAGGCTGTTTCCGTCTTCGTAAGCCTCCATCCGGTCGAAGATCAACCCCTCACCGGCGATCACAGACGACCGACCGATCAAAGCATAAGCCGCCTGCGCGGGCGGCCACGCGCTCACGATCGGCCCTTGTAAAAGAATAAAAAGCCCCAGCAATACCGCAAAAACTGCGCCCGCCGCGCCGTACCCGGCGAGCATCGCCTGCATCGAGACGGGCGGGCCGGGCGTCCGTATGGGTTTGAACGAAGTCTCGGCCTTGTCCGGCTTGACCGCATCGGGTATATCGTCGGCGACGATCTTGGAACGATCGGCATCGTCATTCAGAACGGATTTAAGAACCTCTTCGGGCTCCGGCTCGGGCACGGCCTGCGCCGACTCCCGGTCGTCCATCGCCCCCATCAACGCGGCAAAATCATCCTCGCCGCTGCCGGACCCTTCGTCCGCGTCCCCGGAAAAAACATCGTCCGCACCGCCGTCATCGGCGAAATCGTCCGGTTCGTCTTCATGAGCATGCCAGACATGGCGGCAGTTGGAGCATTGGACCTTGCGGCCCTCGGAACCGAGGGCGCCGGTACGCAGATTGAACGAGGCGGAGCACTCGGGACATGTGATAATCATGGGAATGCCAATCTTCTCTTTATCTGCACAATCTTGTAAATATAGATTCTGTTGCCTTCGCGGGCAAGACACACGCACTCAAAGAACGCTGAGTAAGAATATGAAGCTTCACTGTTTTATCGCCCTGACCGCACTTTGCCAACTGACTTTTGCGATTCTCCCGGCCACAGCCTCCGCAGAAAGCACTCCGTATGCAAAACCCTGCGCCGCAGACGATAAAGAGTGCCTTCACGAAACAATTGCAGAACTCGCCAAAACCTTAACGAATAAAGCCGAGCGCGACCAGACCTACCGCGAACTCGCCAAATCATGGGCCAGAGCGGGCAAGCCCGAAAAAGCGCTGGAGATCGTCCCCCTGATCGAAACCCCCGACACCCGCGCGATGACTATTCGCGGCATCGGCATGGAACTGGCCGGGCTGAAATGGCCGAAAGACAAGCAGGACAAAATCTTCGCGCAACTCCGGGAACAGGCGGAAAAACTTAAGGAAGCGCACCCGCCCTCCTACGGCATAGCCTTGACGTATATCGCTATGAGTCAAGCCTTCGCGGGCGACAACGACGGCGCATGGAAAACCGCGGCAGACATGGAAAACGCCTCCCTGCGCCATAAGGCCTATGGCGAAACGGCAGAAATTCAGGCGGAAAACGGTGATTATGAAAACGCCAAAATCAGCTTGAACAAAATCGACGACATCCCTTACAAGAACAAGGCGTATACGATGGTCTCCCGGCTTCTGGCGGGCAAGGGTATGATGACGCAGGCTTACGACGCAGCCATGCAGATTACAAATCCCTATTTGAAGGCTGCAGCGATACAGAATATCCTCGACAGGCATACCGCCCCCACCGAGACGACAAAAGATAGGAACCTCCCTTGATTAGATTCGACAAAGTCGGCTTCCGCTATGAAAGCGGCCCCGATATTCTCTCGGGCATAGACGTCCATATCCGCGCCGGGTCTTATCACTTCCTTACCGGCCCGAGCGGTTCTGGGAAAACCTCTTTGCTCAGCCTGATGTATCTCGGACACCGCCCCACGCGCGGGAACTTACATATGTTTGATCACAATGTCGGCCTGCTGCCGCGCGAGCGGCTGTTCGAAATCCGTCAGCGCATCGGCATCGTGTTTCAGGACTTCCGCCTTCTGGAGCACATGAGCGCATTCGACAATGTCGCCCTACCGCTGCGCATACTAAATCGCCCGGAAAAGGAAATTCGCAACAATGTTGCAGAGCTGCTGGACTGGGTCGGCCTCGGCGACAGCAAGGATAAGCTGCCCCCGACCCTTTCAGGCGGCCAGCAGCAGCGCATCGCCATCGCCCGCGCCGTCATCGCTCGCCCCAAACTTCTTCTGGCGGACGAACCGACCGGAAACCTCGACGATACGATCGGCTTCCGCCTGATGAACCTCTTCGAGCAACTCAACCGCATGGGCACCACCATCGTGATCGCCACCCACAACACACATATCATGGAAAAATTCGGCCACCCCCGGCTGATCCTTGCGGGCGGCAAACTGACCCTCGAAACACCCACGGAGGCCCCTTTAACCGGGCAGTTAAAACATGCAGTCTGAAACGCCTATTTTCGCGATGATTCTAAAGCGCCTGCTCCGCCTTGCACTGGGCGATAAAGGCTACGACCTGCCCTTCGGCTCGGATGCCGACCGCAATTTTCTTCTCCTGCTGGTTGCTCTGATGAGCTTTTTGGCCGTTCTCGCCTGCGCGGGCACATTGTCCTTGCGTGCCATGACCGAACGCTGGTCCACGGGACTCGAAAATAAAATTACCATAGAAATCAGAACACAGTCGCCGGAGGGCGAAATCCTGTCACCTGACTCCATCAAGCTGGAAACTGAAAAAGTTGCGGGGGTTCTTGATAAAAACCCGGCGATCCAGAATTTCCGTGTTATGGACGAACACGAGATCAAGCGCCTTGTCGCACCCTGGATCGGCGAAGATTTTAGCTTTGAAGATATTCCTATGCCCGGCCTCATAGCGGTGGAACTAAAAACCGCAAGCCCCGAAGCTCTCGATAGTCTGACAGCCATCGTAACAGGCGCCTCACCCGCCGCACGCGTGGACACACATCGCGAATGGCTGCAAGACATCCTACGCTTCGTCAAAACATTGCAAGGTGTGGCCTTAATGGTCGCGTTGATCGTCGCGGTCACGACGATCACGGCAATATCCAGCGGCGTACGTGCCCGTATGGCCATATATCGAAATCAGGTGGAGATTTTGCACCTCATCGGGGCAACGGATTCCTACCTCGCGCGGCAGTTCCAATGGCACGCGATCATAATCGCACTTCTGGGCAGTTTGATCGGAACGCTCGCCGGGGTGGCTGTGACCGGATTGATCATCGTCCTCTCCGGACAGGGCAGCGTAACGCTAATTCCGGAAATCAGCATGAGCGCCGTAAATTTGGCGGCTTTTTTATCTTTACCTCTGCTGGCGTGCGTCATCTCGGGAACGACCGCGCGTTTTACGGTCTTGCGCACACTCTCGCAGATGCCTTAAAACTGGAACATCATGAAAACTCTGCTTGTAAAGGCAATGGTCGGCCTGATCGCAACCCTTCTTTCCCTGTGGCTGGGGGGGTTTATTATTTTCAGCGTCTACGCCCTGACGGTAAGTCCATCTAACACGGACGAAAAGACGGAAGCCATTGTTGTTCTAACCGGGGGCAACCACAGGATTCAGACCGGGCTGGACCTGCTCGCACAGGGATTAGCGCCGAGCATGCTGATCTCCGGTGTACACGAAAAAGTCACTGTCGATGACATTTTAAAAAACTGGAAGGGGCCGCTGCCGCCGCCGACCTGCTGCGTAACACTGGGGCATAAGGCGCTGACGACCTATGATAACGCCGACGAAGCGAAAGAATGGATCGAAAGCAACGGCTTTAAATCTATCCGTCTCGTGACCTCCGGCTACCACATGGGGCGCGCCTTGCTGGAATTCAAACGCAGCATGCCCCACATAAAAACGATCCCGCATCCTGTAGGAGAGCGCGATTACGGCCTTCTGGAATGGCGTTTCTGGGAACTGGCCTTCACGGAATACCATAAAATCATCTTTCGCCTGTTACGCATGTCGCTGGACTGAACGGTAAGGTAAAATGCCCCGCTACATGATCCGCTCGACACTCTACAATCTTTGCTTTTACAGCCTGACGGCGTGCGCCTGTATTCTATGCTTGCCAACCCTCTTGATGCCGCGCCGGGCGTTTATGACGGTGGTTCACGGATTTGTCTTCTGTAATCATATTCTTGAGCGGTATATCCTCGCTCTGGATTTCGAAGTCCGCGGACGTGAATATCTCCCGCCCGGTCCCTGCATTATTGCCGCGAAGCATCAATCCGCCTATGAAACAACAAAGCTTCATATTCTGTTTGACGATCCGGCAATTATTCTCAAAAAGGAACTCCTGAAAATACCGCTCTGGGGCCGCTACCTCGCAAAATCCGATGTCATAGCGATCGATCGCAGCACACCGAAATCCGCGATCGAATCCATCCAGACAGGTGCAAAACGGGTCATGGAACAAGGGCGCCAGATCGTCATTTTCCCGCAAGGCACGCGCGTCGCCACGCACGTCACGGCCAAAGACCGCCCCTATAAAATCGGCGTGGTCAGAATTCAGGAAGCCACGCAACTGCCCATCATCCCGCTCGCGATGAATACGGGTGTATTCTGGCCGCGCAACAGCTGGCTGAAAACGCCGGGCCGCGTCGTCTTTGAATTCCTGCCGCCGATCCTGCCCGGGGATAGCCCCGATAAAATCCTTGCAAACTTACAAGAGACGCTCGAAAGCCGAACGGACGCTTTGATGAGCGAGGCTCGCGCCCAGATCGCCACCCGCCGCAAACCACGTACCCCGCTGATCGCCCTGATCCTCGCCCTTATTCTAATAATCGCCTACACCGCCAACTGGTTCATCGTTGCGGAGATCATCAGAACACGAATCGCGGAACGGTTCGACGAGGCCGAACGCGAGGGGATCGCCAAAATTGTAAAGCGCCCGGTGCCCGTCATTTCCGGCTTCCCGGGAAAAATGAACCTCGATATGAGCGAACTGGAAATTCTCAGCCCCGCCGGAACGATCAACCTCGCGTCCCTGCATGCCGAGGCGTGGCCCCTGCCCCGCATGCCCATCGCGGCAGAGATTAAGCAGCTTGAAGTCAAACAGCGTTACTGGCTGGCGCCCCTGAATTTTGAGAGCGTTTCGGCAACCGTTCGCCCGCGCGGCCAAAGCTATGATCTGATCGCCAGCGAAGCGCTCAGCGGAGACTTCGTCGCGCGTGCCAACGGTCATGCCATCCTCGAAAGCGAAGACGACCCACAAATCGTACTCACGCTTGAAGTAGAAAACGAACAACCTTTTATACAGAAGCTGGTTGAAAATCAGATCGTGAGACCGCAACCCGCCATGATCGCAGGCAGCACTCTGGCCGCTATGAAGCGAGACGGCGTGGCTAAGCTCACCCTGACCTCAAGAGGACAGGCCGTCTATCTCGGCCCCATAAAGATCATGGATTTGAAACGCCGCAGGCCTATTCAATAAGCCCAAAAGCTCAGGCAGCCTTATTCCGCCTGTCCCTGCTCCACAATCTGCTTTCGGATTGCGCGGGTTTTTGTAAAGACGTCATAAAGATAGTCCCCGTTCCCCTGCCGGATCGCCTTTTGCAGGGCGGTGAGATCTTCGCTGAACCGCTGCAGGACTTCAAGAACGGCGGACTTGTTGTTCAGGAAAATATCCCGCCACATGACCGGATCAGACGCCGCGATCCGCGTGAAATCACGGAAACCGGAGGCGGAGAATTTGATCACATCGGACTTGATATCGTCCTCCAGCTCCGTCGCCGTTCCCACGATCGTGTAAGCGATCAGGTGCGGGAGGTGTGAGGTGATGCCGAGAACAAGGTCGTGATGGGCCGGATCCATAATCTCAATCCGGGCGGAACATTCTTCCCACAATTTCGTGACCTTCTCCACCGCGCGCACGCTGGTGTCAGGCAAGGGCGTAAGTACGCACCAGCGATTCTCGAACAACTCGGTGAAGCCCGCCTCCGGTCCCGAAAACTCGGTTCCGGCGATGGGGTGCCCGGGCACGAACTCGACGCCCGGACGGCAAAACGGTTTGACGGCGTCGATCACAGCCATCTTCACCGAACCCGTATCGGTGACAATCGCACCTTGCTTGAGCGCGGGGGCGATCCGCTCGGCGACGATCCGCATCGCTCCGACCGGAACCGCGATCATGATAAGGTCCGCGCCCTCGACCGCCTCCGTCAGATTATCCGTCACCTTGTGCGCAAGCCCCAGATCGTGCACACGCTTGCACACGTCCAGACTCGCATCCGCCGCGACCAGAACCTTGGCCAGCCTCTTTTTCAGAATGATCCGGGCCACCGAAGAACCGATCAGCCCCATCCCGATAATCGTTACTTTCTCAAACATAGTCAGTCCTCATTCTCGCAAAGGCGACCTTTTCTGCGGCGCGCCTTACAAATACATATTCCAGCTTTTCAATTAAGAGCGACGCATCCGCCGCAGAGTTATTCATCGAGTTCCGGCACCGCCGGATACCCGCCGACCACGCCGATATAGCTGCACTCGCCCTCGAACGCCTGCCGGATCGTGTCCAGAACAGCGGCATCCGACGAGATATAACCCCGCGCCTCGACAAGATGCACGTTTGCGTCTGCCCGACGGGTAGATTTGGAGCTATAGAGGTTGACAATACTAAGCCCGAGTTCGGTCAGCCGCTCGACGATCTTCGTCCGGCTGATGGTGGCGCTCAGTTCAAGCCCGATGAAGGTATAATCCTCGTCGGACGGAAGAAATTCAAACTTTGATACGACCAAGGCCCGGTGCGTGATCGTGGCAGACCCCTTCTTGGCATGGAGGCCATAGGGCAAGGCGCAGATGATCGACATCGTCTCGCTGTGCTGCTCAAAGAGATGCGACCACCATGCCGCCTTTTGATCCAGCTCGGGCCAAGGCATCACCGCAAAGGACGCATCGTCGTTTCGCACCGCGCCGATGGCGCCCGCCGCGCTGTTGATCCGCTTCATCGGCACGATGGTGCCGAAATAATCCTTGGCCATATCCCACTGCGGATTACCGTCATCCTCGGAAAAGACAATGACAGTCAGGCCTGTTTGCAAAAGCGCCACAGCGCCAACAAGCTCGCGCCATATGCGCACGACCGCCTGACGCGGCAGCGGGCCACTGTGACGGGCCAGCAAGCGGCGGATCATCTTCGCCTCCCGCGCGGGCTGCACCATCTGGAGATTGGACTTGCGCTTAGCCTCGGCGATCGAGGACACCAGCGAGGCGCGCTCCATCAGCAGATCGTGAACTGTGTCATCGATCTTGTCGATTTTAACCCGAATGTCGCTCAGCGTTTTTGACATGGACTTGCCGTCTTTCCCAACCTATAAAAGCTTATTTATAGATAAGCGTTAAAGAAATCAAACGGATCGTGAGAATTAAATGCCCCTCGTGGCCTATAATGACCTGCCGACCTTCGAGCGCCTGAAACAGGAGGGCCGCACCGTCCTGCCCCCCGAACGCGCCGCCAAGCAGGATATCCGCGAAATGCATATCGGGCTGCTAAACATGATGCCCGACGCGGCTCTGACCGCCACGGAGCGCCAGTTTTTTCGCCATATCGGCGAAAGTAACCAGATCGCGCAGCTGTATGTCCACCCTTTCACTCTGCCCGAACTGGAACGCAGCGCCGAAACCAAAGAATATGTAAAAAAATACTACGAACCCTTTGAAAAACTGCAGGAAGACGGTCTGGACGCCCTGATTATCACCGGCGCCAACATTTCACAGCCCCACCTTGAAAGGGAACCGTTCTGGGACCCCTTGAAAAAGGTTGTGGACTGGGCATGGGACAACGTGACCTCGACACTCTGCTCCTGCCTCGCCACGCATGCGGTGATGCAGTTCCGTTATGGCCAGAAGCGCACCCCGCTGCCCGGAGGGCACAAGCTCTGGGGCGTCTACCGCCACCGGATCGAGGACAGGCTTCACCCGCTGGTCCGAAACATGAACACCGTTTTCGACGTGCCCCATTCACGCTTTAACGACATTTCCGAAGAGCAGTTCCACGCCGCCGGAATGAAAATACTGATCAAGGGCCAAGAATCCGGAACCCACATCGCCGTCAGCCCCGATGGCTTCCGTCTTGTCTGTATGCAAGGCCACCCGGAATACGACACAATCAGCCTTCTCAAGGAATATGAGCGCGAGCTGCGTCGCTTTGAGTCCGGCGAGCGGCCCGATTGCCCCCCCTTCCCCGAAAATTATTTCAAGCCGGAGATCATCGAGCGCATCGCTCCCGGCGGCGCGAACACCACGATGGCGCTGATGGAACGCCATAAGGAGTTCATCGCGGACAATCTGGAAAATACATGGACTGACAGCGGACGCAGCATCCTCTCAAGCTGGATCGGTGTGGTCTACCAGATCACCAACGCCGACAGAAAACGCCAGTTCATGGAAGGCACCGATTCGAACGATCCGCTGAAGGGAATTTAAAGTCAATCTTCGCCAGACCGACCGCGCCACAACGCCGTCATCCGCGCCGAAAAATTCTGCGGCACCGGAACACCGGAGGGCCGCCCACCGAAAAACCCGGGACTACCAACCGCCACCTTAGACCCCGAGCCCTTATCGACACCGGCATAAATCTGCTTGCTGGCTTCAATCATATGCACCCCGGCTGCAACCGGGAGGCATACCCGACCGACCCGCTCGAACACGTTGGAAGAACGGATGAAAAAAGAAAATTTGAACGGGGGAACGAACAACGCCCCCTGAACACGCTCCTGAACGAACAAATTCTCGCGCAGGGAATAGCATAATTGTGAGAGTGAGAAAGGGCTGCCGTGCCCGAACGGCGACCATTCCACCCGCGACCACAGCGCCGCCCTGTTGGGCACGATCACCAGAATCCGCCCGTTGGGTTTGAGCACGCGCCAGATTTCATGAAGATTTGAGGGCAAATGCTCACAATATTCCAGATGATGCACGAGAAGAATACGGTCAACGGAAGCATTCTCGACAGGAAGCGCAGACCCTTCCGAAAGATAGACAAGATTCTTGGCCTCCTTCGGCCATGTATCCGCACCGAAACGCGCAGGCATCATAGCAAAAACCCGCTCAGCCCGGTCCGCAAAGGCTTCAAGATAGGGAACCGCATAACCCGACCCCATCACGCGCATGCCCGCAATGTCGGGCCAGAAAGACGCAATCCGGCGATTCAGGATGCCTTTAACGGCCAGCCCGAGAGGCGAATTGTAAAATGTTCTGAAATCATAGACAGAGCGGTACATAAGGCCATTCTACAGCCGATCGCGGATTTGGTAAACAAGCGGGATATCCGCCTCCGGCATGGCATAATTATAAAGATCTTGCGGCAAAACCCACGCCAGAGCCTGCGCCTCCATCGGCTGCGGCTCCCCACGCCAGACCCGGCAAACGAACAAAGGCATCAGAAGATGAAAATCGTCATAGCCGTGCGAGGAAAACCCGAGCGGCGAAAAACAGCATTCGCGCGTCTCGATCCCCAGCTCCTCCTCAAGCTCACGCATAAGCGCATATTCGGGCGTCTCACCCGCCTGCACTTTGCCACCGGGAAACTCCCACAGACCCGCCATGCTCTTACCTTCGGGCCGCTGCGCCAGAAGCACCCGTCCAGACGAATCCACCAGCGCCGCCGCCGCAACAAACACGACTGGCAAGCCCGAAGGCCTCTCCGGCCTCGGCAAGGCAAGCGCCTCATGACAATTTATTTTTTTCATGCCCGGACCTCAAAAAAAGAAGCCGCACTGAGGAGCGCGGCTTCTGCTGAATTAAAAGAAACCAACACACAAATTACTGCGCTGCCGGTTCCGTAGGGGCTTGTGAAGCCTGATCCGGTGCAGCGGCAGACGGTTCGGAAGCAGGTGCTTCAGCTGAGGACTCCTGCACGGGTTCACCCGTAGCCGGCTCTACGGCTTCATGCTCGCCGGCATCCGGCTCTAAGCCTTCGGCCTGCTCTTGTGGCTCCTCATCCTTGACCGGATTGCCTTTTTCGTCAAACCGCTCGACTTGAGCATCCTCGCGCCACTGAGCAACGATTTCGTTGTAAAGCTGACGGCTGATCTCCTGTTCGAGATAGGGCTTGGCGGTTTCAAAATCGGCGGGCGGACGCTCGCGCTTATCCTCAACCTTAATGATGTGATAACCGAAAGAGGACTTGACCGGAGTCTTGGTATACGCACCGACTTTGGTCTCGAAGGCCGCCTTGGCGAACTCAGGAACGACTTCCTCTTTGGCAAAGTAACCCAGATCGCCGCCCGTCTCAGACGAACCGTCGAGGGAATTTTCCTTGGCCAGCTTTGAGAAGTCCGCGCCGCCATCAAGCTGCTTGATCAGGTCTTTGGCTTTTTGCTCGTCTTCCGCAGAAACCAGAATATGAGAAGCCTTCACTTCCTCAACCTTCTGGAAACCGGCAGAGTAATCATCATAAGCCTTCTTGATACGCTCATCCGTCATGGCTTTTTTAACTTCGCGCTCGATAAAAATCGAACGAATGATCTGCTTTTGGGCATTCGCCAGCTCCTTTTGCACCTCAGGATCGCGGTCCAGACCGGAATTGCCGATCTGCGCGTCGATCACGCGCTCACCTATCATTTGATCCAGGGCGATCTGCGCAACGACATCTTCAGGAAACTGTCTGAAATTCTCGGGCATATGCTTAAGCATTTCCTGAACGTCCGCTTTGGTAATGTCTTGTCCGTTCACGCGGGCAACCAGAGGATTCTCTGGAGAAGCAGGCTGAGACGGCGTTGCAGAGGCCAGAGACGTTGCGGCCGGAGCAATTTGTGCCAGAGGTCCGGGCAAATTGGCAGTCGGGATCATACGCCCGGCAAGAAAACCAAGAGCGCCGACGATAATAACGATAAGAACGGTAACAACCGCATGGCCGGACTCGGATCCAAGCTGGTTTTCCCTGTTTTGGGGCAGATAAGACATGATATTCCTCAAATATAAAGATCTGGACGGTATGCAGAATTACCCGCGCAGACTATAGAAAGCGCCACATCTTTTCAATAGGGAAAGTGCCCTTTGCGTTAACCCCCTTATTGACGCCGCGCCCCCGGAGCCTTATACCAGAACGACTTGTTAGGGGCTTTTCCGGGAGAATATCTCACTTGATCGGCATTTTAGGTAAACTTTTCGGGACCACAAACACCCGGACACTCAAGCAACTTGGCCGCCACGTTCCGCGTATCAATGCGCTCGAACCCAAATATCAGGAGATGAGCGACGACCAGCTCCGCTCCCAGACGGTGCTGTTTCGTGAACGTCTGGACAAGGGCGAGCCCTTGGACAGCATCATGCATGAGGCTTTCGCCGTAGTCCGAGAAGCCGCTAAACGCACACTTGGTCAGCGACATTACGATGTCCAGTTGATCGGCGGCCTGGCCCTCAATGAAGGGAAGATCGCCGAAATGCGGACCGGGGAAGGTAAAACCCTCGTCGCCACCCTGCCCGTCTACCTCAACGCGATTTCCGGAAAAGGCGTTCATGTCGTCACGGTTAACGACTACCTCGCCAAACGTGACGCCGAATGGATGGGAAAAATTTACGGATTCCTTGGCCTGACCACAGGATGCATCGTCGGCAACCTGCGCGACCCTGACCGCCGCAAGGCCTACGCCTGCGATATTACTTACGGGACCAACAATGAGTTCGGCTTCGACTATCTCCGCGACAACATGAAATTCCGCCTCGACCAGATGGTGCAGCGCGAATTCAACTTCGCCATTGTGGACGAGGTAGACTCCATCCTGATCGACGAAGCGCGGACCCCGCTCATCATCTCCGGCCCGTCCGAAGGATCGACGGAGCTTTACGGCAAGGTCAACAAGATCATCCCCGAACTTGAAGACGCCGATTATGAGCGCGAAGAAAAACACAAGAACATCGCCCTGACCGAACGCGGGCAGGAACATGTCGAGGAACTTTTACACAAACACGGCATCCTCAAAGAGGGCAGCATGTACGACATCGGCAACGTTGCCCTTGTCCACCACGTGAATCAAGCCCTGCGCGCCCACAAGCTGTTCCAAAGCGACACGGATTACATAATTAAAGACGGCAAGATCATGCTGATCGATGAGTTCACCGGCCGCATGATGGAGGGCCGCCGCCTCTCCGAGGGCCTGCATCAGGCCATCGAGGCAAAGGAAGGCGTCGAGATCCAGACTGAGAATCAGACCTTCGCGTCCATCACCTTCCAGAATTATTTCCGCCTCTATCCCAAACTGGCGGGCATGACCGGAACAGCGCTGACCGAGGCCTCTGAGTTTGAGGAAATTTACAACCTCAAAGTCGTGGATATTCCAACCCACGTCCCCGTTTCCCGGCAGGATTATGACGACAAGATTTATAAATCACTGCGCGAAAAAGACGACGCGATTGTTGCCCTCATCAAGGAATGTCAAGAGCGCCAGCAGCCCGTTCTGGTCGGAACTGTCTCAATCGAAAAATCCGAAAAACTCTCCGCGCGCCTGAAAAAGGACAAAATCAAACATAAAGTCCTGAACGCCCGCCACCACGAACAGGAGGCGCAGATCATCGCCCAGGCCGGAAAGCCCAGCGCGGTGACCATCGCGACGAACATGGCAGGCCGTGGAACAGACATCCAACTCGGCGGCAACTTTGAAATGCGCATCGCTGAAGAAATCGACTCTGAATGGCCGGAAGAAAAGAAACAGGCCGCCATCCAGAAAATCCGCGACGAGATCGCCGCCAATAAACAGATCGTAAAAGATGCGGGCGGCCTTTACGTCGTCGGAACCGAGCGCCATGAATCCCGCCGGATCGACAACCAGCTGCGCGGCCGTTCGGGCCGTCAGGGCGACCCCGGCGCATCCATGTTCTTCCTCTCGGTCGAAGACGATCTGATGCGGATTTTCGCAGGCCAGAACCTCGAAGCCCTTCTGGGCAACAAGAAGATCGGCCTTCAGGAAGGCGAGGCGCTGGAGCATCCGTGGATTTCCAAGATGCTCGAACGCGCGCAGGCGAAGGTCGAAGGCATGCACTTCGAAATCCGCAAAAATCTGCTGAAATTCGACAACGTGATGAATGACCAGCGCAAGGTCATCTACGAACAACGCCGCGAGGTCATGGAATCGGAAAGCGTCGAGGAATTCGTGCGCGACATGCGCCACGATACGATCGTAGACATCGTCCACCGCAGCATCCCCGCCAACGCTTATGCTGAAAAGTGGGATCTGGACGCGCTGGAAAATGACGTACTGCGCCTCCTTAACCTGCATCTACCCCTGCGCGATTGGGCCAAGGAAGAAGGCATAGCGGATGAAGAAATCCTTGAGCGCATCATCGACGCCTCCGACAAAAAGCTGGCCGAAAAGGCCGCCAACGTCGGGCCGGAAGTCTGGCGCCGCGTGGAAAAGATGATTCTTCTGCAGATGCTCGACCAGCACTGGAAGGAACACCTGCTCAACCTCGACCACCTGCGGCAGGGCATCAACCTGCGCGCCTTCGGCCAGCGCGACCCGCTGAACGAATACAAAACCGAGGCCTTCGCGATGTTCGAAAACATGCTCGGCATGATGCGTGAGACGGTCACCATGACACTGAGCATCGTCGAACTGAATGTCGAGGCCAACCGCGCCGGTCTCTTCATCCCCGGCATGACGTCGAAGGAAGAGCCGCAGATGCAAGAGGGCCGCATTGACCCCGCGACGATGAGCGCCGCCCCGCGCACCCGGAGAAGCGAGGAAGATCGGGTACCGCAAGGCATCCCCATCGAGCGCCGCCCCTTCGACCAGAACGATCCCGAGACATGGACCAAGACGCCCCGGAACGCGCCCTGCCCCTGCGGCTCCGGCAAGAAATACAAGCAGTGCCACGGACAAATAGCACAGTAGGGAAATTAATATATTGGATGCGGCTGAACAAAAGGCTTTAGACCATATAAAAAAGGAAGGCTGTTTTATCCTTCAAATTATGGAAGATGAAACGGTTCCAGCCTTTAGCTACTCCATAGGGATACAAAAAACTTCAAATGCGCCAGAATTGATTGTTTTTGGTTTAAAGAAAGACCTAAGCTTCTGGATTATTAATGAATATAACAGACGCGTTCGTTTAGGAGAGCAATTCTCAGAAAACACATTTTATGAAGGATTTCTTGAGGGATTCTCGGTCACTTTCAAAAAAGTTCAAAAAGCGCATTACAAAGAATTTTTTGGGTGGGCCCTCTGGCTTTATGAAGGCTCAAACTTTAATGCGCTTCAAATGATTTATCCCACTACGTCTGGAGTATGGCCTTGGGAACCAGAGGCTACGGAAATTTTTAAAAATAGTACCCCCTTTTTATTTAGTAATTCAGACTAAAAGACCATGAAAGCCTCAGCGGACATCGTGATTTTCGGAGCCGGGATCGCCGGCCTCTGGACCCACGCCTGCCTGAGAAATCTCGGGTATGACTCTCTCCTCCTTGAATCTCGCAACATCGGCGGCGGCCAGACCATCGCCTCGCAGGGCATCATCCATTCCGGCCTGAAATTCGCCTTCGCGGGAAAAATAAGCACATTGGCAAAATCCATCAGCGCCATGCCCGAACGTTGGCGCGAAGCGCTGGCGGGTAAGGGCGAAATCGATTTATCTCAAGCAAAAATCGCCGCCCCCTCGCAGCTCCTGATGATCCCCCCCGGCTTGCTCGGCGGCATCTCGAAGACGGTCGCAAAAAAGACTCTGGGCAAGAACGTGCGCGAACTCAACTCTGCCGATTGGCCCTCTGAAATCAAAACCTCCGGTTTCGGCGGCTCGGTCGTGTTTATGGATGAACTCGTGCTGGACATCCCCTCCGTCATCCGCGCCCTCGCAGAACCGAACGAAAGTTCAATCCGCTCAATTTCAGAAAACGCAGCCCGCGCCCCTCTCGCCTTCCTGAACGAAAGCGGGATCGCGGCCAAAAAAATCCTGTTCACCGCCGCCGGATCGAACGCCGAAATCGCCACCCAAGAAAAGCATGACCAAGGTTTGGAAACGCAAAACCGCCCGCTTTTGATGGCCATGATGAAACCTGCCCCTTTTCCACTATATGCCCATTTCCTCGGCAAGACGGAAAAGCCTGTCGCCACGGTCACAACGCACACCGATCAAGACGGCACGCTGGTCTGGTATATCGGCGGCCTCGTAGCAGAACGCGCTATGGATTCCCCGGCGCAGGACAGCATAAACGCAGCGAAAAAAGCCTTCGCCGCCTACCTGCCGAGTATCAATATCTCGAACGCCCAATGGGCCGTCCTGCCCATCAGCCGCGCCGAGGGAAAATCAAAAACCGGCGGCTGGATGCCCGATACGCCGACCCTTCACCGTGCAGGAAATGTTCTTTACGGTTGGCCGACCAAGCTGACCTTCGCCCCGATGCTCGCCGATAGCGTCCTGATAGAGTTAAGCCAATCGAACATATCACCCTCAGGAACAACATCGGACTGGTCCTTCCTGCCCGCCGCAGCTTATGCGCAAACCCCATGGGACACCGCGCGATGGATACCCTGATAAAACACCGCCGCTTTCTAGGCCAGACAGGATTGAAAATCTCTCCGCTCGGCCTCGGCACCGTTAAATTCGGCCGCAACGAAGGTATAAAATACCCGCAAGACTTCAAGATTCCGAAAGAAGGCGACCTCGCAGACCTTCTCGCCCGCGCTAGGGATCACGGAATCAATATGCTCGACACGGCCCCCGCCTACGGCACCAGCGAAGAACGGCTTGGACGGCTGCTGAAAGGCCAAAGGCAGGACTGGGTCATCGTCGGCAAGGTCGGCGAAGAGTTTGAAAACGGCGAGTCGAAATACATCTTCACACCCGAGCATTTTGAGATAAGCCTTCAACGCTCACTCAAAGATCTACAGACGGACTATATCGACGTACTGCTGATCCACTCCGACGGAAGCGATGAATCCATTCTCTCGAATGAAAAGCTGATCGAGACAATCCGCAACTTCAAGACGCGCGGCCTCGTGCGCGCAATCGGCATGTCAACGAAGACCGTCACCGGCGGCATCAAAACGCTCGACCTGATGGATGTGGTTATGGCCACCTACAGCCCCATAGCACCGGATGAAAAGCCCGTCCTCGATCACGCGCACAAAACCGGAAAAGGCGTCCTGCTAAAAAAAGCGCTGGCGAGTGGTCACTTGGATAAACTGGGAGAAAATCCCTTGCAAGCCGCGATGGACTTCGCCTTCGCCCACCCCGCGACCACCGGAGTCATCGTCGGCACGATCAACCCGGCGCACCTCACGCAGAATGTAGCGGCAGCCCTCACGGCTCTCGAAAAATAAACCACAAAAGCCTAAACTGAATCCTCGGGCGGGGGCGTCACGCGGATCGTCTTAATCTGATTGCGCAGGCGCTTCACGATATCGAACCGGAAGCCGTGAAACATAAACGACCGCCCAACCTCGGGAACGGATTTGGACTCATAGATCACAAGCCCGGCAATCGTCGAGTAATCCTCATCCGGCAGACCCCAGTCATACTCCCTGTTGAGATCACGGATCGTCACCCGGCCATCCACGATATATTTCCCGCCCGCCACTTTCCGCACACCCGGAACGGAAACGTCGTGCTCGTCATCAATATCGCCGACGATTTCCTCAAGAATATCCTCCAGCGTGACAATCCCGCGAAACGAGCCGTACTCGTCGATCACGATGGCGATATGCTCCCGCCGTTCGCGGAAAGCCTGCAACTGGTCATAAAGCGTCGTATTCTGGGGAATAAACCAGGGTTCCTTGGCCATCTGGGAAATATCCAAAGACGCAATTTCCCCGCGCACATTAAGCAAAGCCTGAAGCAGGCTTTTCACATGCAAAATCCCGACGATGTTGTCCGGATTATCCTTCCAGAGCGGCAAACGCGTAAACGGGCTTTTAAGCACATCGTCTACAATCTGCTCGGTGGGTTTATTAAGGTCAATCATGCTCACATCCTTACGGTGAATCATGATTTCCTCAATGTCCACATCGGCAAGCTCCAGAATCGAGCGCAGCATGGCGCGCTGCTCTTGTACTTCGTCCTCCGGCCCTTCATGCATCTCGATCGCACCGCGCAGAAGCTCAAGATGAGAGCCCGCAGTGACTTTGGAGATATCGACTCCGAATAACCGCAAAACACGGCGGACAATCCAGGTAACAATCTCCGTGACCGGACCGAAGATCATGATGATAATCCGGATCAGCGGCGCAACGCGCAGAGACATGGTCTCCGCATGGTGAAAAGCATATGTTTTTGGCAAAACCTCAGAAAAAATCAAAAGCATAAGCGTCATGATAAACGTGGCGTATATAACCCCGGCATCGCCGAACAGCTTGATCAGAACGCCCGTGGCCACAGCGGAAGACAGAATATTGACCAGATTGTTACCAAGCAGCAGCGCACCGATCATCCGGTCTTTGTGCTGCCGGATTTTATTGACCATCGCCGCGCGCTTGTTCCCCTCCTTCTCCCGCTGGAGAAGACGTACACGAGAGGCCGCCGTCAGCGCCGTTTCCGATCCGGAAAAAAACGCAGACAGGATCATAAGGACAACGATAAAGATCAGCGAAAAGGTTAATTCAGAATCCATTATGTCACCGATACGCCAATGAATTTAGCCAACACAGAGCGAACCAGATCATCAGGGACATCTGATCGCACGATCGCCCGCCCGACTGTTTCGGCAAGAATGAACGTCATTTTACCATCCTTGGCCTTTTTGTCACGCTGCATGATCGCGATCATTTCATCCACACTGGTGGAAAGTCCCGGCGCAATAGAGGAAGGGTTGGTCATAAGCCCCATAGCACCCAGATGGTCCTCAATCCGGCTTACATCCTCGCGCGAGCAAAGCCCAAGATTCTCCGAAAGCTCAAAGGCCATGACCATGCCTATCGAAACCGCTTCGCCATGCAAAAGCCGCCCGTCATATCCCGCGGCCGTCTCCAGCGCATGCCCGAACGTGTGCCCGAGATTAAGCAACGCACGCCGCCCGGCCTCCCGCTCGTCTTCCTGAACGATGGCAGCCTTGGTCCTGCAGCTTACATCAACCGCATACGCAACGACTTCGGGAATTAAATCGCAAACACCTTGACCATTATCCTCCAGCCATTCAAAAAACCGGGGGTTCCCGATCAGCCCGTATTTGACGATCTCGGCATAGCCCGCCAAAACTTCGCGGCGTGGAAGGGTTTTCAGAACGTCAACATCCGCCACAACCACGCTGGGCTGATAAAAACTTCCAACCATGTTTTTGCCGAGCGGTGTGTTAATCCCCGTCTTCCCGCCAACCGAGCTATCGACCTGGGCGAGAAGAGTCGTCGGAATTTGCACATACTCGATGCCGCGCATAATCGTGGATGCGGAAAAACCGGCCAGATCGCCGATAACCCCGCCGCCAACCGCAATCACGACGGAGTCGCGATGGACATTATTCTCAAGCATCCACTCATGCAGCCGGATCAGGCTCTCGTATGACTTCGTTTTCTCGCCCGCAGGAAAAACAAGAACATCGCAAAATGAAGCATCCTGCTCGTGAAGTTGGCGTTTAACGTTCTGCGCGTATAATTCGACATTTGTGTCAGAGACAATAAATATCCGCCGCCCGGCAACATCGAAAGGCATGAAGTCCCCAATGCGCCCCAAAAGGCCGGATCCTATGAAAATCTCATAGCTCCGCTCGCCCAAAGGAACAGTGACCACTTTCGTGTCCATAGCGTGAATTTCGTTTTCGTTCATGTTTTTAGATAACCCTCCAATAATCTAAGCGCAGAGAGCGCCAGAACCTCCGGACCCTCCAGCGGATCGTCCACGACGATATCGGCGCCTCTGTAAAGCGGCTCGCGTTCGACCAGCAAAGCCGCAAGCCGCTCGCGGGGATTTTCGCCATGAATCAGCGGCCTGTGGGTGGCATGCTTGACCCGATCATAAAGAACCTCAACCGGAGCGCGCAACCAGACGGAAATTCCGCCTTCGCGGATAGCCAAAGCCGTCTCGGGAACCGTCAGACACCCTCCGCCCGTCGAAATAACCGATACACCCTCAGCAAGCAAACGCTTAATCATATCGCGCTCGGCCGCCCTGAAATAAGCCTCACCGTTGGCGGTAAAAATATCCGCAATTTTTCGCCCCTCCACCCGCTCAATCAAATGATCCGAATCCCGGTGAGCCAAGCCTAAAGCCTTTGCGATAATCGCGCCAACATGGCTTTTTCCGCTGCCCATCATGCCGACCAGAACCAAAGGCTTGCCAAGCCTTGGCTCGACACGGCGGGCTATGTCCGTGATCTTTGGGCCTAAATCTGTCATGGCACTTTCTTACACCATTCCATCTTTCATTGCAGAGATTATTTTGATATAAAGCGGGTCACTTCGGCTCAAGGAACATTTTTCAGAATACCTAGTGGTTCGCATGTCCGTTTTCAGGATTTTAGTCGCATTGATACTGTCGCTGGTGGTGCTGGGCACGGCCTGGCTGGCCATTGTCGATGTTCCCGTGCGCCAGACCGATGTCACTAAAACCCTTCCCAAAGAGGCCTATTCAGATGAACAGTAATAGGCCCGGCAGACCTTACGCTTCGGGAATCCGTCCCGCCTTAACTGCGCTTGTATGCGTTTTGGCCGCGCTCGCACCCGGCCAGACCCGCGCTGAAAATCTGAATAAGTCCGAACCTGCGGCCTCACAGGCCCCCGCCGCCCCGGAAACCCCGAAAAAGGGTTTGGAAAAAGTTCTGGAGAGCGTTCTGGGGCATGCCGCTGAAGAAAAGCCGCAAGAAGAGTCTCAGGAAACAACGGCCCCGCCGGCCATCGAGTCCGCCCCGGAAACCGCGACCACCAGGATTGAAGCGACTGTTGCACAAACCGAGCCCGCCGCCGCGGCCGCCGAACCCCCGGCGCAGGAGTTCCTCGGATTTGCGCCTCTGAATGATGAACGCAGCCTCGGCAATGATGTCTTTCGGGGCTCCACGCGCTCCGTTCTGACCGAATTATTCAAATCTTTGGGCGGCCGAGACGCCAACTTGCCGATCCATAAAATGACCAACCGGGTTCTGCTGACTGCTGGACGTCAGAGCGACATCATCAGCGACTCGAAAGCTGAAGCGGGTGAAGACCTTCTGACCATCCGCCTGGAAAAAATGCTCGAACGCGGGCTTTACGCAGAGACCGCATCTATATACACGTCTTTGGAATCTGAACCCTATCATGAACGTTTGGCTTCAGCAGGCTTAACCGCGCTGATTATTACGGGCCGTAAATCATTGGCCTGCCTTGATATCAAAACCTTCTTTGAAGGCCGCGCAAAAACGGCGGCATGGAAGCAACTAAGCACATACTGCAATTTTGTAATGCAAGTAGCCGCCGGGGGCGATGCTTCGTCTCAACAACATCAGAACCTCTCGGAATACGCAGATATTCAGATTCTTCACAAAATTGCCGCAAGCCCGGATTACACCGAAAACTATAGTCCCGGCTTGTTTGATAGGCTTTCCCACTTCGAGCGCGGGGTCATAATTGGAGAAAACAGGCTCAAAATAGACCTACCCTCCCTGCGTCAGGAAATCGCCGCCGGGCGGATTCCCCCATCGCATATCCAAGCCTTGCTGCAGCTCTCAGCGCTTGACCTCGATACCCGTATGCTGCTGATCGTAACCGGAATCAAGAGCGCGAGCGTCTCCCACGATACCCTATACAACCTCTTTAAAACCGCCCAGATTGACAAGACAGACACGGGCCCGGCCGCAAATATCATACAAATTTACCGCAGGATTAAGGCCAAGGAGCCTGACAACGACGTTCCCGCTATGATGCGTTCCGCCCTGCGCCTGTCGGAAAATATCGGGCCTGAAGCGATGATTCCGCTGCTTTCGACTATAGAAACAGTCGAGCCGAACCTGTTCGACCCTATGGACTACAGCGCCGTTTTGGCCACTTTCCTGGCTGTTGAGCGCGATTTGCCGCCTATTTGGAAGGAATCTCTCGTGCGACGGGAAATACCGGCAACGCTCCACCCTCCGGCACTGCGCGAGAGGCTGATTGTCCAGACTTATGCCCTTACGGACCCGCATAGCCGAACCGCGCTACAAAAAGAGGCCATAAGGGGCGTTTTGACCGCACGGAACATCCCGGCGCTTATACCCCTTATTGATATTATCGAAAATGTTGACAAGGCGGATCAGCCGCTCAATAATGACGCCAAAGTTTATGAAAATGGCTTTGACACATCGCCGGATAAGGGCTACACCATGGCCTCGGCAAAGCCGCAGGAACGCCTGAAAAGGGCTGTTAGCGCTAATGCCGTAGGGGAAACTGTATTGCTGAGTAACTTGGTTTTTCGTCGCGCCTCTGCTGAACCTTTTTCACCGGAAGCTTTAATCGAAGTTACGGGCAGTTTGAAAACGATCGGTCTGTACGATCAGGCGCAAGCCATGGTGACAGAAGCGGTATTCGCGGCGATAAAATAGAATTTTTTATACATAAGGAGAATTGAATATGGCACGTCCAGGCCGCCCCGCAATGCCGAAACCCGACCTGCACCCTCAGGTGGATGCATTTCTCGACATGCTCACAACCGAGCGTGGCGCAGCGCGGAACACGCGTCAGGCCTATTGGCGTGATCTTGCGGATGTAAGTCTGTTTTTGAAAAACAGCCGAAGCAAGGAAATCATCAAGGCCACCAGCGAAGATATCAAAGCCTATCTCGGCGATCTGTCTGAAAAAACCCACGGCTCTGGCGGCACCAAAATCGCCGTGCGCACCGTCGCGCGCCGCCTTTCGGCCCTGCGCCAGTTCTATCGTTTTCTGGTCTCCGAAAACCTGCGTCAGGACGATCCGACCTCCGCGATTGAAAGCCCCAAACAGGGCCGCAGCTTGCCCAAAACACTCAGCGAGCAGGAAGTCAACGCCCTGATCAAGACGGCAGCATCTAACGGAAACGCCGAAAGCATCCGCCTCGTATGCCTGCTTGAATTGCTCTACGCAACAGGTCTGCGCGTTTCCGAGCTGGTCGGGCTGCCCATGTCCGCCATAGGCGAAGAACAGAAATTCCTGCTCGTTCAAGGCAAGGCCGGACGGGAGCGGATGGTTCCGCTCACCGAAGCGGCGCAGAAAGCCCTCGCAAAATACCTTGAAGTCCGCAGTCAGTTTGCCGGCGGCGAAGCCGCAACCGGCATCCATGCGAGATGGGTGTTCCCGTCCAAAACCTCTGAAAGCGGCCACCTGACGCGTCAGCGTTTCGCGCAGCTCCTGAAGGATCTTGCCAAGGAAGCCGCCATCGACGAAGACCGGGTCAGCCCGCACGTCCTCCGCCATGCCTTCGCCACACACCTGCTCAGCAACGGTGCGGATCTGCGCTCCGTACAGAAAATGCTCGGCCATGCGGATATCGCCACAACGCAGATTTATACGCACATTATCGGCGAAAACCTCAAAAAGACGGTGCAGGAAAAGCATCCCTTGGCCAAACCGGCGGAAAAAAAGGCTTAATACTTTAAGACTAGCCCTTGAACGCAGCACTAGGATCCTCCGTTCACGGGCTGGCTGATAAAATATTTAAAACTTGGGAATAACGTGGATCATGAGCCAGCTTGATTTTGAAAAGCCGATTCTTGAGCTTGAAGGCAAGATTGCCGAACTGCGCCACGTCGACAGCAGCGCGGCGGTCAATATCGCCGAAGAAATCTCCCGCATGCAGGGCAAGGCTGAAAAGCTCCTGAAGCAAACCTACAGCAAGCTGAACGCCGAACAGAAGGTTCAGGTCGCCCGCCACCAGGAACGCCCCCACTTCCTTGACTACGTGAACCAGATCATCGATGACTTCATGCCGCTCGCCGGAGACCGCCGCTACGCGGAGGATCACGCCCTGATCGGCGGCATCGGCAAATTCCGGGGCCAGTCCTGCATCGTCATGGGCCACGAAAAAGGCCACGACACCGAAACACGCATCAAGCACAATTTCGGCATGGCCCGCCCGGAAGGTTACCGGAAGGCACAGCGCCTGCTCGCGCTCGCCCAGCAATTCAACTTGCCTGTGATTACGCTTGTGGACACAGCCGGAGCATACCCCGGCGTCGGCGCGGAAGAACGCGGCCAGTCCGAAGCCATCGCCAAATCTATCGAAAGCTGCCTGCGCGCCGAAGTGCCGATCATCTCCGTGATCATCGGCGAAGGCGGATCAGGCGGTGCTATCGCTATAGCGACGGCAGACCGCGTGTACATGCTCGAACACGCGATCTATTCCGTGATCTCGCCCGAGGGCTGCGCCTCAATCCTCTGGAAAACGGCAGACTTCGCGAAAGAAGCCGCCGCCTCCCTCAAGCTCACAGCGCAGGATCTGATGGAGCTCAAGCTGATCGACGGAATCATCGAGGAACCCATGGGCGGCGCACACCGCAACAAACAGGACACGATGCTTAACGTCGCCAACCAGATCGAAAAAGGCCTCAAGGAACTGACCCCTTGGAATGGTCGGACGTTGATTCAAAAGCGCCGCGAAAAATTCCTTCAGGCGGGACGCCACTTCTAGAACTAAGCGCCTCAAGCCACGCGGCTTTTTTTCTTTTCTTGAGCTGTTTTTTCGGAAACCTGTGCACGAGAATAAAAATGCGCATCTATGTGCGCCGGTATCCGCGCACGGCGTTTCATACGCTCGAAATTGCCGTGACCGGCTTTTTGGTGCCCGTCTTCCGTCGCCGCGGCCCGGAAATACAGCATCAGGAAAACCCGAATGGCCGCCGTAAGCGACGTATTACTTTGTTTTCTCAGATACACCAGCGTACAGATATTGTGAATCGTACATTTTTCTTTTCGGGATACGTACTTGAGCGCCTCCCACATCTCCGGTTCCAGCCTGACCGACGTGCGCTTCCCGTAAACGGTAATGTTCCGACCGACGAGAGTGCTGCGCACAGCGCCCTTGCCATCGTCTTGCTCGTCCTGCCCGTAAGATTCCGAAGACTTATTGTCAAATAAGTCCATAATTCCTCCACACACACTTTTACACATACAGAAATAAATACATAAAATACAACGCATACTCGTAACAAAAAAAGCATGCAACCCACATATGCTAGACAAAAACGGTCCGGTTTGCAACTATGAGATTATGACTTTATTACGGTTTTTCTGAGGGCGTATAAGCCTCTATGGAAAGCGCGTGAATGGACTCAGCCTCTTCGCCAAGAATCCGGTGGACAAGCCTGTGCCTGTGAACGCGGCTGAGCCCGGTGAACGAAGATGAAACAACTATAAGTTTAAAGTGACTTTCGCCCGAACCGTCATCCCCCCGGTGACCTTTATGCAGATGGCTCTCGTTGATCGCCTGCACGGAGGCGGCCTCAAGCCCCGCCTTAAGCCTTTGCGCGATGATCTCGCTCTTATCCATGGGATTGTGCCTTTGCCTGAAATGGATGTTTCGCTATATAATTACCTCATGCCACGGATAAAGCTAAAGCAAAATTCGCCTGAATTCGAAGATGGAAAGCCCCGCACAGCGCAGAAAACCTGCGAAATGCCGGGCTGCCGCCAGCACGGCGACCACCGCGCGCCGAAGGACCGCGCCTTGAGCGATTATTACTGGTTCTGCCTCGACCACGTAAAGGAATACAACAACGCTTGGAATTTCTTCTCCGGCATGAATGAAAACGAGGTCGAGCAGCACATCCACAACAGTTTTTACGGCGACCGCCCCACCTGGCGCTACGACATGAACAAGGGCGGCCCGGAGGATTTTCTGTCTCGCAAGGCGTGGCAGACCTACAACTACACGGATAAAGACCCTGACGAGGAAAACCCCAAGGCGCGGAATAGGACTGGCGGCTCATCCGCCCTGCCCTTAACGCCTGAGCGCGAAGCCTTGTCCATCATGGGTCTGGAGGAGCCGGTGACGCTGGACGAGATAAAGCGCCGCTATAAAACCCTCGCAAAAAAATACCACCCGGACTTGAACAGGGGATGCGCCGAGTCCGAAGAGCTTCTCAAACGGGTCAATATGGCGTATACAATTCTCAAGCTGGCCTATCAGAAATATCAAACGATAGCCGATAAGGACTCATGAGTATTCTCCCGCCGGAGCGCGGCCCGCTCATAGATCCCCAACGAAGCATCAAGAAACGGAAGTATTAAGGAATGAACGAGACACGCCTTCTCTCCGACGACCTCGACAAGGAAAAGGAAGCCAGCCGGGGGATGACCTTCAGCATCACCCAGATCAAGGCCAAGGAAGGCAAATACACCTCGATTCCCGACACTAAATACAAGGTCCGCGACACGTTCGGTCTGGATATCGACTGGGAGGTCCCCGGCTTCACGGAGGATAACGCGAACGTCCCCGACATCGACCCGACCTACCGCTTCGATCACGACACGACCCTCGCCATCCTCGCGGGATTCGCCTACAACCGCCGCGTGATGATTCAGGGATACCACGGCACCGGAAAATCCACCCATATCGAACAGGTCGCCGCCCGCCTCAAATGGCCCTGCGTGAGGATTAACCTCGACAGCCACGTCAGCCGGATCGACCTGATCGGCAAGGACACCATCGTCCTGCAGGAAGGCAAACAAATCACGCAATGGAAAGAGGGCCTCCTGCCGTGGTCCTTGCAAAACCCCGTCGCGCTGGTCTTCGATGAATACGACGCGGGACGCCCCGACGTGATGTTCGTGATCCAGCGCGTTCTGGAGGCCGAGGGCCGCCTGACCCTCCTCGACCAGAATATGATCATCCGCCCGCACCCGGCCTTCCGCCTGTTCGCCACCACGAACACGATCGGCCTCGGCGACACGACCGGGCTTTATCACGGAACCCAGCAGATCAACCAGGGCCAGATGGACCGCTGGAACGTCGTCGTCACCCTGAACTATCTCGAACACGATCACGAGATGGACATCGTTCTGGCCAAGCTGCCGGAATTCGACAACCCCGAAGGCCGCCAGAGCGTGAGCCAGATGGTCACGCTCGCCGACCTGACGCGGCAAGGCTTCATCAACGGCGACCTCTCGACCCTCATGTCCCCGCGTACGGTGATAAGCTGGGCGGAGAACACGCTGATCTTCGCTAACCGCGAACTCGCCTTCCAGTTTTCGTTCCTGAACAAGTGCGACGAAACCGAACGCCCCCTGATCGCGGAATATTACCAGCGCTGCTTCGGCGTCGAACTGCCGCAAAGCGCGATCCACAACGTCGCTGTGAAAATCTAGTCACTAAATTGATTGAAATAGGACGTTAACGGTTAGGCTCGGGCGTATCCTTGGGCGTTTCGCCCGTGACATTACCGGGTACGTAATCGGGCAACGGCTCGACCGGGCCCGGGTTGCGGCGACTTGTGTCCGACCCGGTGCGGCCGTCGATATAGTCACCCGCACCCTCGATCACGGTCCGTCCTGCGCCCTCGACGCTCTCGATCACGCCTTTGACATCATCCCGATCAAACGCCGAGACCGCACCCTTGAACGCATCGACGGGCGCACGCACAAAACCGCGGAAAAATTGCTCGGTATTCGTTTCACCCGGCGGATTGTCTTTGGAAGCCTCTTGAACGCCGTTCACAGTCGCAAACACGGCAAGAGCAGTACCAGCCACCAGCCCCAGAGTGCCCTTCGTCATTTTCATAAAAGCCATCGTCCCGCTCCTTTATCTCTATTGAATGCTTTAACCCAATGAGCTTTTTCGTTAGCACTCTCTAGCACGACTAACGAAAAAAGGTCAAACTTGACCTTAATCCTGCCCAAAAAACCACGCATACCCGCCATTTTCTGATATATAGAGGGTTCGGAGACAAAAACCCATGAGCGACAAGCAGGAATCAGGTAAGGCGGAACTCTTCAAATCCGGCACACGCTCGGTCATGCGGGCGATTGCGCGGGATAAGGAGCTGGACGTGACCTTCTCCGACGCGCAGCCCCCGACGGGCCAGATCGGTTCTCTGACCCGCCCGCGCCTTCCCATGCCCGATCCGACCATGCCACCGGAAACAACGCGCCTCGTGCGCGGCTGCGCAGACACCTATGCCGTAAAGCTGGCCTACCATGACCCGTCCCTGCACCGCCGCAACGCGCAAGCCGATCTTCAGGCGCAGGCCGCCCTAGACGCGCTCGAACAGGCCCGTTGCGATGCCGTCGGCGGCCTCAAAATGCCCGGCGTGATGAAAAACCTCGACGCAGTTCTGGAGGAAAAATCCAGGCGCCGGGGTTTCGCCGACATCACCCAGCGCGAAAGCGTCAGCATGGCCGACGCCCTGCACATTGTCGCCCGCGCCGAACTGACGGACGCTCCGCCACCGCCCGCCGCGCAAAAAGTTTACGCGCTCTGGAAACCTTGGCTGGATGAGCGCCTGATTAAGGGCGGATTCGGAAAACTCAAAACCGCGATGGACGATCAGGATGCCTTCGCCGCCCTTGCCCGCGACCTACTGCGTGAACTCAGCCTGCCCATCGGCGACGACGAAACCGGTCCGGACAAACAGGGCGAGTCGCCCCCCGAAGACGGCGATAAAAAAGCCGGCGAAGACGGCAAAGAGGAACAGGAAACCGGCAACCCAGAGGATAGCCCCGGCGGAAAGGACGGCGAACAATCCGCAAAGCGGCAGGACAGCGGCTTCGATATGGGGCTGGAGGACATGCTCGGCGATCTGGAGGGCGAGGAAGAGGATTACGAATACGCCCCTCTGCCCGGGCGCGGCGAGGATTTCATCGAAGGACCGAACGGACGTTACACCGTCTACACAACGCAGTTTGATGAGACGGTGGACGCCTCTGATCTCGCCGACCCCGATGAGTTACGCCGCCTGCGCGCCATGCTGGACAAGAAAATCGCGGGCTATAACGCCCTGATAACTAAACTCGCCAACCGCCTGCAAAGAAAACTGATGGCCAAGCAGCGCCGCAGCTGGCAGTTCGATCTCGAAGAAGGCACACTGGACGCCTCCCGACTCGCCCGCATGATCGCCAATCCGAATATTCCCCTGACCTTCAAACAGGAAAAGGAGATGCCGTTCCGCGATACGATCCTCACGATCCTGATCGACAATTCCGGCTCCATGCGCGGAAGGCCCATAGCCATCGCCGCCATGACCGCAGACATCATCGCGCAGACCCTCGAACGCTGCAACCTCAAGACCGAAATCCTCGGCTTCACCACCCGCGCCTGGAAGGGGGGCAAGTCCCGCGACCTCTGGATTGAAAACGGCGGACCCGAATATCCGGGCCGCCTCAACGACCTGCGCCATATCGTCTATAAATCCGCAGGTGCGCCCATGCGCCGCTGCCGCAAGAATCTTGGCCTGATGCTCAAAGAGGGGATTTTAAAAGAGAATATCGACGGCGAAGCCCTCGTCTGGGCCTATAACCGTCTCGCCCGCAGGCCGGAGGAACGCAAGATATTGATGGTGATTTCCGACGGCGCGCCTGTGGACGACTCGACGCTTTCGGTCAACCCCTCCAACATTCTGGAGATGGATCTGCGCAACGTCATCCGCTGGATCGAGGCCCGCTCCGACGTGGAACTCAACGCGATCGGTATCGGTCACGACGTGACGCGCTATTATCAGAAGGCCATCACCATCGCCGACGCCGACGAACTGGCACAGGCCCTGACGACACAGCTCTCGGATATCTTCGATCAGCACTGACGGAATAAAATGGAAATCAGGTTCCGGTCTTTTTGAACGCCCCGCGCACCACCTGCCACGACTTGGCAACGTGATACATGCGGGCGAAGGCGGCCGGGCTGCTGCGGACGAAGCCGAGTATACCCTGAACCAGCAGATCCGTATCCGGGTCCTCGCGCAGGAAATAATCCTCAATGGCCTTGTCGAGGATCAGATACCCCCGCTTGCGCGAAAAACTGTCGCGCGGCGCATACTTGGCCAGATAAAGCCCAAGGCAAATATGGTTTTGTTCGGATTGCGTAGCGAACGACTCGAGCGCCTCGCAATCGTCCTCGCTCAGCTCCCAATGCTCAAGGTTACGGATCAGAACCGGATGCGCACGCTCGAATTCGGCGGTATAGACCTGCCGGAACCTCGCGAGCGTGGTTTTAATTTCTGCAGGCATAACCCTTCCCCCAAACGCACAACGACCGCGTATCAGCGGCCACAGCGGCTATGTCTAACACGAATGAAGGTCAAAATTCAAGAAAAACGCTGGAATGGGGATCGACTCACAGCGGATCGAACCCCGGAGGCCCGCCCTCAGGCTCGCTCCGCCCGCCGTTTCCGGTGCCGCTCTTATCCCCGCTGCCGGATTTTCCGGAATCCCCGCCACTCCCGCTATGAAACACACGGGCCAGCAACGTATCGGTCGTCTCCCAAGACCGGATGAGATCGGCATAACGCTTGAAGGCCTTGGGTTGCCCGGCCAAAAAAGCCATCAACCCGTCCATCATGACCTCTTTATGCGGATGGTTCTGGGTAAAGCACCGCTCGATGAAAAAATCAAGGTGCCGCTCGCCGTACTGCCGGGGCGAGCTGCCTGCGGGCGCATACTTGACCAAATGCAGGCAGACCGCCAGCTTCATATCGCTGGACTCGCGTGTTAGCTCGGTCAGAAGGTCGCTATCCTGTCGCGTCACCCGGTGCGCCTTCAGCCGCTCCACAAGCTCGGGATAGCGGTGGCTCAGAATCTCCACAAACTTCTGGTCGAAGGCACTTGAAGGATTTCTAGGTTGTAGATCGCGCGCCATGGCTGTCTTTAATCGACTCTCCTTGTGATCCCCGCCAGAGAATACACCAGAACCGCCCTCCATTTCACGATAAAAATGCCCTTAAACCCCTTGTATCAGGCCGGAATTTCCCCTAACAAGGCAGGACGCGACGAGGAATCCATGAGCGAAAAGAAAAAAATCTTCAAACCCCTGCCCATCAGCGGCTTCCCCGAATGGCTGCCCGAAGTCCGCGCCGTCGAGCTTCAATGGTTCGACCATATCCGCCGTGTTTTCGAGAGTTACGGCTTCTGCAACATCGAAACCCCCTCCGTCGAGCTGCTGGACGCGCTCAAGGCCAAGGGCGGCGACGGTGAGGCCGACGTGGACAAGGAGATCTACGTCCTTGAACGCTACCATAAGGAAGAGAGCGATAAGGAAGCGCGCCTCGCCCTCCACTTCGACCAGACCGTGCCCCTCGCCCGCTACACGGCGCAGCATTTCAACGAATTGACCTTTCCCTTCAAGCGCTATCAGATGCAGCGCGTCTGGCGCGGCGAAAGACCGCAGGCCGGACGGTTCCGTGAATTCTACCAGTGCGATATCGACGTGATTAATGTCGATAATCTGCCCCTGCACTTCGACGCCGAAATGCCCGCCATCATCTGGGAAATCCTCTCCTCCCTGCCGGGGATGGAGAAGGAGAAGATTCAGATCAGGGTGAGTAATAGGAAAATTTTGATAAACGCTTTAACAGCGATTGGTATGGGATTTAATGCCAGCGACGAATCGTGTCAACGAACATTTAGAGCACTGGATAAACTTGAAAAAATTGGCGAAACCGAGGTACGCAAAGAACTAATAAGAATTTTAAATATTTCACCTAACGCTGATACCCTAATACAACTTGCCAAAATAAAAGCGCGTAGTTCCAAACAACTAAGAAAAGAAATTAAGAATATAACTTTTTTCCAAGGTAATGATGTCGCTCACGAGTTTTTGGAAACTGGAATCGAAGAACTCTCCTTCGTCCTCGACCAACTCTCCCACCTCCCCCCCGGCTCGGTCGTCGCCGACCTCTCCATCGTCCGCGGCCTCGATTATTACACGGGCACAGTTTACGAAACCGTCTTCCTCGACGATCCCGGCTACGGCTCCATCTGTTCCGGTGGGCGGTATGACGACCTCGCGGGCAACTACATCAACAAACACCTCCCGGGCGTGGGCATCTCCATTGGCTTCTCGCGCCTGTTCGACCGCCTGCGGCAGCAGGGCAAGCTCCCCGCCGGCCGCCTTTCCCCCGCCGACATCATGGTGGTGATGCCCAGCGAAGAGCGCCGCGCCCTCACCATGGAAACCGCGCAGAAACTCCGCGCACAGGGGTACAAGGTGGAAACCTTCCATAACCCCATCAAACTCGCAAGACAGCTTGCCTACGCCGAGAAAAAAGGGATACCCTATGTCTGGTTCCCGCCATTTGAAGACGGTAAGGACCACGAAATCAAGAACATGCAGACCGGAACGCAAGCCAAGGCCGACCCGGACAAATGGCAGAAAGACGATTGAAGGAAAGATTGAGCATGACCGCACCCCGCCGCGCACTCCTTCTGGCTCTTGCCCTGATGACAATCGGCGCCCAGCCCGCATTGGCCCAGCGTGAAAAACTCCGCGCGGCCCCCGGCAAAGAAACGCCGAAATTGCCTGCGGAAGTCATCAAGGAAGAAGCCAAACTGGAAACGCAGGTCTACCAGCCCGAATATTGCGACTTCTTCGCCACCTTCCCCGGTGAGCCGATCAAAAGCCGCCGCTGCGAGGAAGAAGCGCCTGACCGCTGCTACGATCTCGTATCCTATACCAAAGTCTTCGGCCTTTCCTCCACCGTCCGCGCCGAGATCATCTGCAACCCCCTGCCCGAAGGGGCCTATGACGACTACACCCCCGAAGTGATGAAACAGACCGTAGAGTCCATGGCGATGGGCGAGGTCATGCAGGGCTATGAACCCAACGTGATCCAGGAAGCCAACTTCAAACAGGCCGGCATGATTGGCCGGGGCCGCGCCGGAATGGGCGACACCATCTTCGTCGCGCAGCTCTGGGTCGGCAAACGCTCCATTCTGGCGGTACAGGCCGAAATGATGGGCGAACCCTCCGAAGAGGCCGACGCCCACTTCGCGGAAATCCTACGCTCCATCGGCTATCAGGAAGCCGAGGAGGAAAAGGCGCAAAGGCTTGAGGCCGAAAAGAAAGCCGCCGAGGAAGCCGCAAAAAATCCGGTCAAACCAGCGGAAGAAGCAAAACCCGAGCCCGCCCCTCAGCCCACCACACCCGCTGAAAAAGCGGAATAATTTTACCCGCCGCGCCCCGCATCGCTGCGAATACGCTCCACCATCGCGTAAAACCCGTTCCGGCGGCTGGGGCTTAAGTGCTGGTCCAGCCCGATCGTCTTAAAGATATCCGCAATATCCATAGCCAGGATCTCCCCCGCGCTTTTGCCCTGATACGCCGAAAGCAACAGCGCGATCAGCCCCCGCACAATATGCGCGTCGCTGTCCGCCTCGAACTGGAACGTCCCGTCTGGCCGCCGCACCGCCACCATCCACACCCGGGACGTACACCCCGGCACGAGATGGGAATCCGTCCGCAGCGCCTCGTCCATATGCGGCAACCCACGCCCGAGATCGATCAGGTAGCGGTAACGCTCCTCCCAATCGTCGAACAGCGAGAAATTCTCGACTATATTTTCCAGAGTCTCGGCCATGGCCCGGTTAACAATATGTAAATTCCATTAACGGAGTAGTGACATCTTGTATCGTATTGTGGTTCCATGGCGCAACCTCTATAGTCCTGTGACTTCTCCGCAGGCGGGGGATGAAAATGGACAGTCTCGCACTTAAGGGCTTGCACAGGCCCGCCGCTCTTGGCAGATTGAGGTTAGAGTTGATTCACTTCAGACAGAAAGTCCAGCCATGACGACCTCGGGAACAGGCGACTCCAAAAATACGCTGTATTGCTCCTTCTGCGGCAAAAGCCAGCATGAAGTGCGCAAGCTGATCGCGGGCCCGAACGTATTCATTTGTAATGAGTGCGTTGAGCTTTGCATGGACATCATCCGTGAGGAGGACAAAACCCAGCTTGTCCGCCCCGGCGAGGGGATTCCCTCCCCCGGCGAGATCAAGGCCGTCCTCGACGATTACGTCATCGGTCAGGAAGGCGCCAAACGCGTTCTGTCCGTCGCCGTTCACAACCACTATAAGCGCCTCGAACACGGCGCCAGCGGCTCCGGCGATGTCGAACTCGCCAAGTCCAACATTCTTCTGGTCGGCCCGACGGGTTGCGGCAAAACGCTGCTCGCCCAGACGCTGGCCCGCATCCTCGACGTCCCCTTCACCATGGCCGACGCCACCACCCTGACCGAAGCCGGTTATGTGGGCGAAGACGTGGAAAACATTGTGCTCAAACTCCTGCAAGCCTCCGACTACAACGTCGAACGCGCGCAAAAGGGTATTGTGTATATCGACGAAATCGACAAGATTTCCCGCAAATCCGACAACCCCTCCATCACCCGCGACGTCTCCGGCGAAGGGGTACAGCAGGCTCTGCTTAAACTGATGGAAGGCACGGTGGCCAGCGTCCCCCCGCAGGGCGGCCGCAAGCATCCGCAGCAGGAATTCCTGCAGGTGGATACCTCCAATATCCTCTTCATCTGCGGCGGCGCATTCTCCGGCCTTGAAAAGGTCATCGCGGCGCGCGGGCGCGGCACCACCATCGGCTTCGGCGCGGACGTAAAAGCCGTGGACGAGCGCACGGCGGGCCAGCTCTTCAAGGATCTGGAGCCCGAAGACCTTCTGAAATACGGCCTGATCCCCGAATTCGTCGGCCGTCTGCCGATCATCGCAACCCTCGAAGACCTCGATGAAAAGGCGTTGATCCAGATTTTGACGGAACCCAAGAACGCCCTCGTCAAACAGTACAAAAAACTGTTCGAAATGGAAGGCGTGGAGCTCAACTTCAAGGAGGACGCCCTCAAGGCGATTTCCAAGAAAGCCATCGAACGCAAGACCGGTGCGCGCGGCCTCCGCTCAATCATCGAAAACCTCCTGCTCGACTCCATGTTCGAAATTCCTGACCGCGAAGACGTGACCGAAGTGGTCGTCAGTGAGGACACGGTGAACGAAAACAAGGCGCCCGTCTACGTGATCGCTGAAAAAGGTAAGGACAAGCCCAGCACCGGCAAAAAAAAAGAGGTCGCCTCGGCTAAGAAATAATGAGAGAGCAAAATAAAATACTGCTAATACAGCATTTTATTTTATACCTCGTTACGGTCGTTGTTGCTCTGCGGCAATTCAGCATCAGTATTCATCCTGATACATCTTGGTTAACTTCCTGCGCCTTGCGGTTTTATAAGGGTATTCCCCTGACCGAAGGATGCTATGATACCAATCCGCCGCTCAGTATCCTGATCTACATTCCCTCGGTTGTCCTGAGCGATATTACATCTCTGGAAATATACTACAGCATCTACACCACGATTTTTGCCTTGATTTTTGTGTGCATGGTTTGCACGCATATACTGATCAAACGCTTGCATTTCCTAAGTGGCGAAGAACAGCTGCTCTTCATGGCAGCATACACTGCGGCGGTGGTCATCTCTCCCCAGTACGATTTCTCTCAGCGCGATCATTTGATCGTTATTACCGCAATTCCTCTGTTCTTGATACAAGTGTCGATAACAAGAGGAACCGCAATCCCGCCGCTGGCTAAGCATGTCATTCTGGCCTTCGGAGCCCTGATGATGATGGTCAAGCCGCACTATGGACTGCTGCCGGCGCTGCTGATAGCCCACCGCATGTTTTCGCAAAAACGCATAACCGTAATCTTCGATAGCGACTTCGTGTATCTGGCCTGCGCGTGTGTTATCTACATTTTAACCTTACACCTCTATTTTCCAGATTTTTTTACCGTAATACTTCCCGATGCCGCTAATTACTACCTGCCTTACAAAAATACAGGTGACGTACACAAATTCCTTGCGCCTTACATTCTGCCCACTGCTGTCTTAAGCAGTCTGGCCTTTCTGGTTTATAAGAAAAATAACCCAGAAAAACTCTATTTCTACACTGCATGTTGGATAGGCGTTGCCTCAGGCATGCTCGCATTCTACGTCCAAGGCAAAGGGTTTTATTATCAGATTATCCCGGGGAAGACATTCTTCCTGATCGCGACTTCGCTGACCTGCTTTTCATTCGTAAAATACTTGCTCAAACAAAAAGGAAACCACGCGGCCTTAGCCCCTATTGCTTGCTTAATAATTATAGCACCAACCTTGTATAAGGCTTATAAGTTTACATCGAATTATACGACGCATGATTTTTTTCTCAACGCACCTCTGACTAAATTCATTCAAGCGGAATGCGGAAATCCTTGTTCGTACTTTATGACCTACCCGCACATGTCGCTGAATACGCAAACCAGCTTTTACATCGGTGACAGTCATGCCAGCCGTTTTCCGGCCTTCTGGTTTTATCCGGTCATGGAGTTCCATTACGGTATTCCACCAGATATTTTGAAAACGGAACCCTACAACGAAAGACGCAAGAGAGATAAAGACCGTTTTGCACGGTATATCGTTGATGACTTTACAAAAGCCAAACCAAATCTTCTTATGATTTATAAAGACCCTCCAGAAACCCGGGGACTGTATTTTAACTTTTTTGAATATTTTTCAGACAATAAACAATTCCAAGCGTTTATAAAAAAGTACAAAAAGACAGGGGAATTCGTTACCGAAAGAAAGCCTTATTTTAGCGGCACCTCGCTTAATTATTCTTATGAACTGCGCTGGGAAATTTATAAACCCATAGAAAATTATGACACCGCCCCGTGAACCAAACATGAAAATCGGCTTTCTGCTGTGCGCTTGGCTGATCGCCCTGATAATGCTGGCGCCTTGGGCGTATGTCCATACGCAGGCGATGGTCAACGGCAACGTCGCGTGGCTCTTGATCGCCGCAGGTCGTATGATCGAGGGCCAACCGCTGGTTCAGGCGATTTATGAGACGAATCCGCCGCTCACGATACTCCTCTACGCCCCTCACATACTCGTAATGAAAACCTTCGGTCTGCCCCCGGAGATCGGTCCGCTCCTTGTAACCCTCGCAATGCTGCTGCTCAGCCTCATCGCGAGCGCGGCAACCCTGAACCGTTTCCATGGCCTTAACCACGCCGAGCGCACGACCTTCCTCCTCGCCCAGACGGCGGCCCTGACAAGCCTCAGCGCAATTTACTTCATGGACCGCGAACACCTGATGCTCATGGCGCTCATCCCGTTCTTTCTGGCCCAGATCGCGCTTACGGAAAAAATCGCCCTGCCGCGGGCGCTCCTCTGGCCAATCATGATCTGCGGTACAATCGCCGTCCTGATAAAACCGCAATACGGCTTGATTCCCGCGGCTTTGCTTTTGCACCGTCTGATCGCGCACCGCACCCTACGCGTTCTAAAAGACCCGGACTTTCTTGCTCTCGCTATCGGCACGATCATCTATCTCTCGATTATTATTCTCGCCTTTCGGGATTACACCGCAATCATCCTCCCCGATGTTCTCGACTATTATCTGGGCAGCTATGACAAAGCGAACACGCTCCGCCTGTTCCAAGCGCATTTCGTCGCGTATCTGGCCCTGCTATTTCTCGAACTCTTTATGGAAGATTTAGAAAAACCCAAAAAGCGCCTGCTGATCGCCTTTTATGCATGCGCCGTCCTGAGCCTCGTCCCCCTGCTGGTTCAGATGAAGGGCTTTTACAACCACCTCCTGCCTGCCTTCGGCATATTTATTATTGCCCTGTCTCTGACCATTATATTCCGTCTCCAACGCTGGATGGGCAAACGTGCGAATATTCTTTTGTTTCTTACCCCCTTAGCCATATTCGGCGCGGTCGGCTTGCTCATCAAACCAGCCTGGAATTACCCCAAAGGCTATGAAATTGCAAAAATGCCCGTAGCGCGTTTTCTTGATGAAAACTGCCCGAAGCCCTGCACGTTTTTTGCCTTCCACGGCGATATCGAAATCATGAACCCGACCTCTTTCTACACCGGACACACTCACGGCACGCGCTTCCCCAGCTACTGGTTCCTGCCGCGCATGCTCCAGCAGATGGCCGCGCATGAAAGCGGCGAACCCGCGAAAATCAGCTTGGAAAAATTGGCGCAGGACAGAGAAAAATATGCCCGGTTCGCGGCGGAGGACCTTGAAAATTTCAAACCGTCGATCGTGCTGATCGGAACCAAGATAGACATTCTGGGCAAGGGCGTTTTTTTCAACTACGTGGACTTTTTCTCGGCGAACGAGACATTCCGCAAAACATTCTCAGAGAACTACGAAAAAACCGGAACCTTTGAATTCGACCGCGCCGAATATTTCCGAGGCACCAGCCTAAGCCAGACCCTGATCCTGACCTACGATGTCTATACGCGCAAAACGCCGGATCAGGGCGAAACATCATCCCCCGCCGAAGATGGCTTGAAAACGAACAGCCAGGATCCGATGTAATTCCAGACCATCGAGACCCCGCTGGCGATCACCTTACCCCAGACATGCGGCAACCACAGCCCGGGCAAAATTACCGCAAACGCCCCGACGGCCAGATAAAGCGCAAGCGTACTCAAGCCAAGCCCGCACAGGCTGATAACAAAAAACACGCCCGCCTGCCGCCACCACGCATCACGGCGAAGCGCCTTGAACGTCCAGATGGAGTTCAAGGCAAAACTATTGGCGTTGGCAACCAGAAAGGCAAAAATATGAGAGAAAACGTAATAAACCCCAAATCCGTAAAACAAGGCCGCGAACACCGCAAAATCGATTGCCGTGTTCAAAACCCCGACAACGGCGAACTTGCCAAATCTTTTGTAGTGACTTTTGAACATATCCAACATAGATTTTTCTTACACCCGTAAGGCCGGGTTTAAAACGGGAAGATAACGTGAAAAGCTCAAAAAAATCAGATTTTCTCCTGCCGCCTCCGGTTCTGGCGCTCCTGTTTATAATATATACGGCCCTCTGGACAAAACTCTATCTCGATATTCCCATAAATACGGATTTCGGCTGGCTCCTGACCTGCCTCGACCGTTTTATGGCGGGCGGCACTTACGCCAAAGACTTTTATGAAACCAACCCGCCGCTCAGCTTCCTGATCTATCTCCCGGCTTATCCGCTCTATAGAACCTTTGTCGCAGACCCGGGAACGATTATTCTGCTTAATTTTGCTTTATACATAGGTCTGACCGCGTTCCTGCTATGGCGGTTTATGAAGCTTTATGAATTTGCGACCCCGATGATGATCGGGGCGTTCAGCGCGTTTTTGTTCGTAAATACCTGGCTGATGGGCTCCTCCTTCGGCCAGAAGGACCAACTGGTCATGCTATTCCTGATGCCCTACGCGATGTTGCAAGGGGGCTTTCTGGCGGGCCGCAATGTTCCCAAACGCCTCCTCCTGCCCGCCGCTATCCTTGGCGCGCTGGCGGTCTGTATCAAGCCTCACTATATCGTCGTACCCGCCCTCTTCATCGCCGCGCGTTTCTTTTTCGGCCGCTCTTTAATTAAAATATTAAAGTCCCCTGACATCATCGCCTTCGCCCTGACCGGTCTGGCGTACCTGCTTCTTTTGCGTATCGCCTTCCCGGACTTTATCGAAATCATCATGCCCCAGGTCGCCGAACTCTACCTCCAGGATGAGCCGTATCCGGTCTGGATCCGCCTGCCCCTGGCGCTGTATGCCGTCGGCGCGGGCTTTCTGGCGCTCTTTCTGGCTGAAACGGAGGGCACGAAAAGGCTTAAAATCACGCTCTACACCCTTATTGGTCTGGCGCTGATTTGCATACTGCCCTACTACGCGCAAAACAAGGGCCTGATGTATCAAGCCATCCCCTTATATGGTTTCGGCGTTATGGCCGCCATGGTGGCCCTCTTTGGCCTGATTTACCAGAACGCGCGGATCGTCGAAGCGTCGGTTCTCGTCCCGTTTGCACTGATGCTGCTGGTCAATTACCCCGTGATGCTGGGCTATCCGCCGGGCATAATGAAGGCCTCTGAATACAATAACTTCCCCTACCACCAAAAAATTCGCGAACAGGCATGGAACGGCGTCTATATGGATCTGGACATGAAGCCCTATAATCTGAGCCTGCCCCATTATGACCCGTCACTCAAGCAAGCCTCGCGCTTCGGGCAAATCTGGCCGATGTTCGGGCTGAACGCGCTTTTTACAAAAGCCAGAACCGAACAGGAGCGTAAAGAGGTCCGCGCAAAAATTGACGGCTTCGTAGATCTGATGGCCGAAGACATAGAGCGCTATAACCCCTCGGTGATCGCCATACCGAGCTACCGGGTGGATGGATCCGGATCTGACAAACCGCAGAAAAATTATTACAATCTGCTGATGAAAAATGAAAAATTCGCAAAAAAAATGGAAGAATATGAATTCGTCGAGACCCTGACCTTCGACCAGGGCCTTTATGACAAGGGTTCGTCCCGCAAATACGTGGAAAAACTCCTGACGACCGATCTATACGTGCTAAAAAAACCAAGCGAGCCGGAAAAGGAAGGTAACGGAGATGGCCAGTAAACGCGAACTGATATCCGTCGTCATCCCCTGCTATAACGAGCAGGAGGTCATCCGCACCTGCCACGAAAAGGTTCTGGAGGGCCTGGCGGGTCTGCCCTTCGACTTCGAAATCATCTACATCAACGACGGCAGCCGCGATAAAACACTGGAAATACTCCGCGAAATCAACGCAGCCGACAAACGCGCCCGCGTCCTCAACCTCTCCCGCAACTTCGGGAAGGAGGCCGCAATGACCGCCGGCATAGACGCCGCGCGCGGCGACGCTCTGATTGTTCTCGACTCCGACCTTCAGGACCCCCCATCCCTGATCCCGGAGCTTATAAAAATCTGGAAGGATCAGGGCGCCGATGTGGTCTACGGTCAGCGCGTGGAACGCGAGGGCGAAAGCTGGTTTAAAAAAACAACGGCCAGCATATTCTACCGCCTGATCAATCACATCAGCGCCGTAGAAATTCCGCGTAACACAGGCGACTTTCGCCTGATGAACCGCCGCGCGGTTGAGGCGCTCAGAAAACTGCGCGAACACCACCGCTTTATGAAAGGCCTATTCGCATGGATCGGCTATAAGCAAGTCGCCCTGCAATACAACCGCGCGCCGCGCGCCGCAGGCAACACAAAATGGAATTACTGGAAACTCAGCAACTTCGCGATGGAGGGAATCACAAGCTTCAGTATTGTTCCTCTGCGGATCGCCACCTTCGCGGGCTTCCTCATCTCGCTCTTTGCGTTCGGGTATGGCGGCTTCATTATGCTTAAGACGATCTTCTTCGGGCGCGACCTGCCGGGTTACGCCTCCTTGATGGTCATGGTCACCTTCCTCAGCGGTATCCAGCTTCTGACCATAGGAATTCTCGGCGAGTATATTGGCCGTATTTTTGGTGAAACCAAGAATCGCCCCCTCTATTTCATCGAGGAAGAACTCTGATATAACGCGCGCTCACCGTGCTTTTTGCGCACCGCAACAACCTGCTTCCTTCCCCTCTGCCCGGCTTCGCGGTATGATGGATACATGTGGGACGATCCCACGCTCTGCGTATGTATTTGACTTCTCGCGTTGTAACTGCAGCAGGAACGTCCGATGGCCCAAAACGCATCTAAGCGTAAACACAAAAACGGTAAACTCATGCCCGTGCCGGGCAAGCGTTACAGGCTGATCACGAGATCGGACATGGACGGCCTCGTCTGCGGAGTCCTGCTTAAGGAACTCGGCGTTATCGACGACATCATGTTCGCTCACCCGAAAGACATGCAGGACGGGCTGATCGAGGTCGGCCCCGAGGATATAACAACCAACCTGCCTTACAATGCGAACGCCTACATCTCCTTCGACCACCACGCCAGTGAAGCGCTGCGCGTGAAAGATGAGCCAGAAAATCATGTGATTAATCCCAAGGCCCCTTCCGCGGCGCGGGTTGTATATGAATATTTCGGCGGCGCCTCCGCCTTTCCGACCATCAGCGAGGAAATGATGCTCGCGGTCGATAAGGCCGACTCCGCCGACTTCACGAAGGAGGAAATCCTCAGCCCGACCGGCTGGCCGCTGCTAAGCTTCATCATGGACGCACGAACGGGCCTCGGCCGCTTCCGTGACTTCAACATCTCCAACTACCAGCTGATGATGAAACTGATCGACTATTGCCGCAATCACGGCGATATCAAGGAGATTCTAAAGCTCCCGGATGTCAAGGAGCGCGTGGACCTCTATTTCGAGCAGGAAGCCAAATGCAAGCAGCAGATCGAACGATGCGGCGAAAAACACGGAAAACTAGTCGTGCTCGATTTACGCCAGGAGGAAACCATCTGGGCCGGAAACCGCTTCCTCGTATACGCCCTGTTCCCGCAATGTGCCGTATCACTGCACGTCCTGTGGGGCAAGAACAAGCAAAACACCGTTTTCGCCTGCGGAAAGTCGATCGTGAACCGCTCCAGTAAGGTCAAGATCGGCAAAGTCATGCTCGAATATGGCGGCGGGGGGCACGACGCCGCAGGAACCTGCCAGGTCGAAAACCTGAAATCCGAGCAAACCCTCAAGGAGCTGATTGAAAGGATCGGCAAAGAAGGGTAATCTAACGCCATCGCCAAGCATGCGTTAACCCGCGGACTGATACGGGGCAGGAGCCGAATCCTCGCATATGACATTTGTACGCAAATTCCTGGGGCACTCTCTGATCCTCCGGCCACCCGCGAAGTCGAGCCTGTCCCAGCGCGAACAGCTCTTGGCCATAATCACGCACGCCAACCGCACAACGCCCTACTACAAGGGTAAGTTCGACCTGTTCCTGAGCACCGCGCATAACCTGTCCGACGAAGAGTTTTTCTATGCCTTTGGCCACCTCCCCATTGCGACGAAACAGGACTTGCGCGAACGGAACAGTGATTTTGTTTGCGAAAATCTCAAGGACAAGGCCGACTTGCTCGCCGGAGGAAAAGCGCCGGGCGCTCTGGAATTTATTAACCGTGTGCTGTTCAAAAAAGATTTTTGCACCTCGATCTCAACAGGCGGCTCCTCCGGCATCCCGACTTTCCGTTGGCTGGATCACGACGATGCGAATGTTTTCGCGCAATCGTTCCTTCATTCCTTCAAGCTCAACGGCTGGACACCCGGAGAGAATTTCGTGGTCTTCTATCCGCTGAAATCCTACTTTACCGGAACGTATGCGGCAAAAGAGAAGGCGTTGCGCAACCTCTTTGGCTTTACGATGGTGCCCTTTGAGGATATCAACCGAGAAACGGTCGAAAATCTCTTGGAAACATTACGCAAACGCAAGGCGACCCTGCTGGTCATCTTCCCCTGTGTTCTTCAACGCATCGCCGAAATCATGGCCGCCGAGAAAATCGCGCCTTTTGAAAACCTTCCCTGTATCAACGTCAGCGGCGAATTTTTCCTGGATTGCAGCAAACGCTTCATCCAGAGCATGTTTCCTGACAGCGATATCCAGTCCACGTACGGCGCGGTCGAGTTCGGCGAGATCGCACACCAATACGGGCTCTCATCGCAGGATTACAAAGTGTTTGACGATTATGTCTATATGGAACAAGGTCCGGACAACACGATGCTGGTCACCGCCCTCCGCCAAAAGGCCTTCCCCCTGATCCGCTACCAGATCGAAGATATGGGCCGCATCGCGACCGCACCCGACGGAACGCAGACCATCACGATGCTGGAGGGCAAAAACACCGATTACGTCATCGGCGCGGACGGCTATTGTTATTACGCCTCGTTCTTCAACGCCCTGATCAACGAAATCAACAAATCCTGCGGCTTTCCGATCATCCACTTCATGCTCCGCATCCAGACGTCGGGCCGCAAAAATATTCTCCAGATCAATTTCGTCCTCAGCGATCACGCCAAAGCCGAATATGTCGAAACCGCATCTCTCGAAGTGTTACAACGCTACTTTGCGAATTTCGACGGCATCGAGACACGCTTCTTGCCGTATTTCGAGCATGATTACACCCGCAAGTTCAAAATCATCGGTGAAGGCGACGGCCTTGCCGAAGTCGTAGGCGGATATTATCAGCATCAGGCGTTGGCTTCATGACGGCAAAAACGGCCCTGCTCTGGTTCAGACAGGACTTAAGGCTAGACGACAACCCGGCCTTGCTCGCCGCCGCGGCTTCGGATTATGAAATCCTCCCGGTCTATATCCTGGACGACGAAAGCCCCGGGCCTTGGAAAATGGGCGGCGCCTCCCGCTGGTGGCTGCACAAAAGCCTCGAATCCCTCAACCGCAGCCTTGACGGGCATATACTCTTTTACAAGGGCAACACACAAGCCGTATTGTCGGATCTGATCGAACAGCACAAACCCGAAGCGCTCTTCTGCAACCGCTGCTATGAACCCTGGAATCGCCAGCTGGAACACAGGCTTGCCGACCTTTTTAAAGCACGCGGCATCGACGCACAGAGCTTCAATGCGTCGCTCTTGAATGAACCGTGGGAGGTCAAAAAAAGCGATGGCACGCCCTATGGCGTTTATACGCCTTATTCCAAGGCTGCCTTGCAACGGCTCAATGACCCCAAAAGACCCGAAAATGCACCGGCGCATTTAAGGTTCAAATTGGCTCATGATCGGCCTCCGCTCTCCGCGCTTAATCTGCTCGGCAAACCCGCATGGTATAAAAAAATGGAGCCGCACTGGTCCCCCGGAGAACAGGGCGCGCGTCAAAAATTCGATAGGTTTTTGCAAGAGAGCATGAAAAACTATGCCGCCGAACGCGACCGGCCCGATCTAAACTCCACCTCATCCCTCTCCCCCCACCTTCATTTCGGGGAAATTTCCCCACGCCGCATACTCTGGGAAACAAGAGAACATGCCACCGCCGCACAGGCCGAAGCGGGCGCGGATAAATTCATCAGCGAAATTCTCTGGCGCGAATTCTGCCATCACCTGCTTCACACGCACCCGCATATGCCCGAAAGGCCGTTGAAACAAAACTTTGAGAACATTTCATGGAACCGCGACGATGCAGCGCTCCGGCGCTGGCAGAAAGGTCAAACCGGCATCCCCATCGTGGACGCCGGAATGCGCCAGCTCTGGCAAACGGGCTGGATGCATAACCGCGTCCGCATGATTGTGGCCTCTCTGCTCGTCAAAAACATGGGCATCGACTGGCGCGAGGGCGAACGCTGGTTTTGGGACTGCCTCGTGGACGCCGACCTGGCCAACAACGCCGCCGGCTGGCAATGGGTCGCAGGATGCGGCGCCGACGCCGCGCCCTATTTCCGCATCTTCAACCCGGTTACGCAGGCCCAGAAATTCGACCCCGAAGGCCGCTATATCCGCAAATTCGTCCCCGAGATCGCGAAGCTGGACAACGAATCCCTTTTCGCGCCATGGCTCGCCTCAAGACTCAATCTGGCCAGCGCAGGCGTCGTTTTGGGCGAAACCTACCCACACCCGATTATAGACCTTGCAGCTTCACGGCAAAAAGCACTGGAAGCGTACGCCCGGATCAAATAAAAACATCCTATGACAAAGAGACATCTCGCCCCCGCCCTGAAACCCGGAGACACAATCGGTGTGTTCGCCCCCTCCAGTTGGGTGGAAAAGGACGATATCGAAAAATCGAAAGCCATTCTGGAAAAGAAAGGCTACAAGGTCTTCGTCCACCCGCAGACCTACGAACGTTTAAACCAGTCTGCAGGCAATCACCTGCAAAAAACGCTGGCCTTTCAAGGCCTCTGGCAGCGCGACGATATCAAGGCGATCTGGGCGGCGGGCGGCGGCAATCGGGCCATGTACCTGCTGGATACGATCAACTTCGAAAAAATTAAAAGTTCCCCAAAAATCCTGATCGGATTTAGCGACGTGACCTCGCTCCTCAACGCGGTCTACGCACATACGGGAATCGTGACTTTCCATGGTCAGGTTTTTAAAAATCTACATAAATGGAAAGAGTTGGATCACGCTCTTAATATCCTCTCCGGCAAAAAAGACGTGGCCGTACCCTTCAGCGATGCTTTGGTCGTTCGCCCCGGCCGTGCAAAAGGCCACCTTATGGGCGGCAACCTAAGTATTTTCCAGTACCTGCCCGGAACCCTGCCAGAAAAAGCGTTCAAGGGCGCAATCATCTTCCTTGAAGACTGCAACGAGGAACTCAGCCGCATAGACCGCATGCTCCTGCACCTCAAACGCTCGGGCATATTCGAAAACGCCGCCGCTCTGCTGCTGGGCGAATTCTCGAACATGCTGGAATCACAGCGCCCCTTCGGCTTCAAGTTTGAGGATATCGTGTCCGAACTAACCGACGGGCTTGAAATTCCCGTCGTCATGAATCTACCTTTCGGGCACGGGAAAACACTTTACAGCCTGCCCATCGGCGCCAGCGCTAAACTGGATACAGCGGAATTCATGCTAAAGCTTCCCGAACCTGCTACGCAAATATGAAAAACAGCAAGGGAATCGCGCGCCAAAGATTTCCATAAGATATAAAAATCATTTTTCCTAATATTTGTTTGACAGAATATCACCGCCTTATGGTAACATCTACACACAACGAACAGTGTGTTAGTGTAAAACTTTATGCGTTTTGAGTTCTCTTGCAAGGAAACTGATGGTGGGATCGGTTTCGAGGCAAAAGGATGCGGTTTGGGATATCGTTACGATGGCCGCACCCTCACGCTCGATGTTCTCCACCTCTGTATGCGCCGCCCTCTGCTCCTGCTTGATCTGGGGCCGGTTTTTCCGCGCAATCCTTTGCTCTATGCGGAATTCCTCGAAAAAGCGGCTCAGATCAACGCCCTGCTCTACAGCAGCAACCAAACCCTCAACCTCTGCGAAACTATACATGTCGAAAAACTCGTCCCTGTCATCTGGCAACTGGCCAAAACGGCTGAACTCGCTCACGATGTCGAACTGAAAAACTATAAGGCCTTTTCGGAGAGCGTCGGCACGATCCATGAGGTCCAGACCTTCCGCCTTGACTATGAGGAAAGCCGCTACGGCCGGGACAACCCGTATAGACTCACGCTGAAAACTCATAGCGGAACGGAAATCCGCGCCTCGGGCAGTACGGCTCGAGCCGCGATCTCAAAAATTGCCGAATTGACGCTGCGCGACGTAATCGCGCTGGAGTTTTCACTTCAATCAGGCGAAAACGCCCAAAAGCTCATCGCCTTATCGGCCCGCTTATCGACCGTTGCACGTCTCCTGGACATGAACTTTGATCCTAGCGACAAGCTGTTGATATCTAAGAAAAAAGACGAAAAATCCAGAAGCGGAAAAAGCCTGTATTAAGACACGTACAGGCCAATATTTTTACATAACGCAAAAATCATCCTGCCCAAAAACTTGTAATTTCCTGAATTTTTTGATACCATCCCCCCTCATTACCGTGAAGCGGGTTAGAGAACGGGTGAGCTGGGACGCAAGCGTATAACTGCGTGGGTGCTTTGTTTTCTCTTTTTTCTCCCCCTCTATAAACGGTGAATTTAACCCTGGCAACAATAAGGTGAAGCAAATTATGGCTGGAAACGACAATTTCGGATTTAAAGCAGGCGACAAGGTGGTTTACCCCGCGCATGGCGTTGGCCAGATTGCAGGGATCGAAACCCAGACCATCGCCGGCATGACCGTCACGTTGTACGTGATCGAGTTCGAAAAGGACCGCATGCGCCTTAAGATCCCCGTTGCCAAGGCTCAATCTTCCGGCCTGCGCAAGCTGACCTCCAGCCGCCGTCTGAACGACGCTCTGGAGACCTTGAAGGGCCGTTCGCGCGTCCGCCGAACCATGTGGAGCCGCCGCGCACAGGAATACGAAACCAAGATCAACTCGGGCGACCCCGTTTCGATCGCCGAAGTTCTGCGCGACCTTAAGCGCAGCAACGATGACACGGAACAGTCCTACAGCGAACGCCAGATTTACCAGTCTGCGCTGGAGCGTCTGGCCCGCGAAGTGGCGGCCGTCAACAAGATTTCGGAGACGAGAGCGACCGAAAAACTTGAGGAACTGATGGGCAAGCGCCCCCCGCGTGGTGGCAAATCCGTCACCAAGCAGGCGGCATAATCAAAACCGCTAATATTAATTTTGAACGTTATCTTCAGGCGCAATAAGGAAAATACTTCCTTTGCGCCTGATTTTTTTGTATGATTCGGGTACGGGTTTGAAAAAACCTGCCCGCCTTTTAAAAACTGCCCCACCTTTTTAAATATCCACACCCATCTGGCACCGCACGTGAAAACCGCTGCAAAAGATTATCGATTCATGGATTTGGGAAGCCCTCGCCGCATCTGGGCGATCTCCGCCATCCATGGGGAAATCGAGCGCCTGACCGCCCTTCACGACGATATCTACCCCCACATTCTCCCCGGCGACCGCGTAGTCTATCTGGGCAATTATTTCGGCTTCGGCCACCACGCCGTCGAGGTGATCGACGAACTCCTGACCTTCCGCCGCTCGGTTCTGGCCAAACGCGGCATGATAGCGGAAGATATCGTCTACCTGCGCGGCTCTCAGGAGGAAATGCTCCAGAAGCTTCTGCAACTCCAATTCGCGCCCGATCCGGGGGGAATCCTGCTCTGGATGCTCGGCAACGGGCTTATGAGCACGCTTTATTCATACGGCGTCAGCCCCCACGATGGCATCGAATGTTGCCGTCAGGGCGTGATCGGCCTGGCACGCTGGACGGGCACGGTCCGCGAAGCCATCCGTAAACGCCCCGGCCACGAAAGTTTTAACACCCGCCTGCACCGCGCCGCCCATACCTCCCCGTCCCTCGAAACGCCGATCCTCTTCGTGAACAGCGGCCTGCGCACCGACCGTCCGATGGAAGAACAAGGTGATAGTTTCTGGTGGGCCAACCGCGAATTTGAGCAAATCCAGCAGCCTTACTCGCCCTTCGCTAAGGTCGTGCGCGGCTATGACCCGGACCATAAAGGCGTAAACATGAACTGCGTGACGGCCACCATAGACGGCGGCTGCGGCTTCGGCGGCGCGTTGGTCTGCACCGTTTTCGACGGCGCGGGCGCCGCGCTCGACACCGCCCAGTTCTAGAAATTTATTCAGTAACCGTCTTGTAAAGCCGCCCGGTGACGACCTCTTCGCCGGACTGCAAACCATTCAGAACGCGGAAACGCTCTTGGCCATAATCATCAAACGGCATCCGCGCAGCCATGCGCGCGACCGTATCCCCCGGACGTGCCGTAACTGTGACCAGCTTATGCGGCCTGATCGCGGCCTTGTCCGCCGCGCTCATCGTACGAAAACTATAGGTCGAGGCCCGCAAAGCCTCCACCCCCGCCGCACTGTAGTTTGGCGGATAAGCCACCTGGAAACGCGCGATACGCTCCTGCCCCCAAGGCACGGCGATAAGACGGATAACAAGCGAGCGCCCGCCCGCGCTGCCGTTGAAAAAAGTCGTTGCCCCGCGTAAACCGTTAATTTCAATCGCCTCGACCTCCGCCGGACGATCCTTGAGCAATTCGCGCCGCATAAATTCTTGCGCGGACAAACCGCCGGGATTGGCGACAAAATCAAACACAATAAGCGCACCGCTCTTGGACGTTGCGATCACCTGCTGTGGCTGGTTAATCAGAGTGAACCCCGGCGGAACGGTAAACGCGAAACCAAGCTCCGTATGATAGAAGGTGCGGCCGCGTACAAAACCCTGCGCCGCGCTCTCCCCGTAAACCATGCCCGAAATTCGACGCAGGTAATCGTCCCGCCCGACCGCGCCGCCCGGCGCATACTTCGCGGCTTCGCTGACCGAGCGCGTAACACGCTCCTGCGTGGCCGGATGGGTGGACATATAATCGGCCAAACCGCCCGCATCGTCCTGCCCCTTCAAACGAGCCTCAAGCACCCCTTCAGCCTGCATATTCCTTAGGAAATCAGCCATCGCGCGCGCATCGTATCCCGAACGGCTAAGATACCGGATCCCCAGCATGTCTGCCTCGTTCTCCTGACCACGCGAATAGGATTTCATGTAAAGATCGGTCCCCAGCCCCAGCGCATCGCTGACCTTTGAATCTCCAATGGCCGTCGAGAGTACCGCAGCGCCGAGCATCGTAACAACGCCCCGCGAATACCGCTCCGCCGAATGACGCGCCGTAATATGCCCCGTCTCGTGCGCCAGAACGGAAGCGAGCTCCGCCTCGGAGTTGGCCAGTGCCATCAGCCCGCGGGTCATGTAAATATACCCGCCCGGAAGCGCGAAGGCATTAACCATAGGTGTATCAAGCAGATAAAAGGAATAGCGGACATCCGGGCGCTCGGTCTTCTGCGTCACACGCTGCCCGACCTGCTGCAAATACGCCTGAAGCCCCTGATCTTCGTAAAGTCCATATTGCTGGACGATTTTCTGATGTTCCTGAGCCCCGACCTGTCGCTCCTGCTGCGCGGGCATAAGGGCTGTAAACTGCTGCTCCCCGGTCGCCGGGTTCGTCGAACACCCGCCCATAAACACCGATCCGCTGAGCAGAGCAAAAAATTTAAAGGCGCAGGCCCCTCGTCTGCTAAGAATGTACTTGATCACGGCTCGCCTCCCGGTCCATCTTGAGAACATGCGGAACATACTAATGCGAAAATTCCTTCTGGCCAGTTTTTTTGTTATTCTTTTGTCCCCAGCGATGGCCAGGGCAGCACAAAGCGAACAGCCAAAAACACCCGACGGCTTCTCAGCCCTCGAACACGCCAGCGAGGGAACGGTCGAGACAGTCATCGACCCTCTGACCGTAAAATTACGCGACGGCCGCACCCTACACCTCGCCGGACTCGATTACCCCGATTATGACCCTTACGCGCCCGGCCCACTCTGCGTAACAGCCGTGAACATTTTGCGCGACTTTCTGGAGGGTAAAACGGTAAAAATCTCCCGCACCAAAGACCCCAAGGCGGGCAGAATGACCCGGATGGGACACGAAATCGTCCACCTGACCCGCACATCCGACGATATATGGGTGCAGGGCATGATCATTGCATTAGGCATGGCAAGGGCCCGCACGGAAAAAGACAACCCCGAAATGGCGAAGGAAATGCTCGAACTCGAAAATAACGCCAGAGTCGGAAAACTCGGTATTTGGGAAATTGAGGCATTTTCAATCGCCAACACCGAAAGCGTGAAGGCCCGCATAGGGTCATTCCAGATTGTCGAGGGCACGATCAGAAGCGTGAGCATGAAACAAAACCGGATATACCTGAATTTCGGCGACAACTGGCAAAAGGATTTTACCGTGACTCTTCCCCCGGAGAGCCGCCGTGCCTTCACTAAAGCCGGAATTAACCCGATGGATTTGAACGCCAAGACCGTTCGGGTGCGCGGTTGGGTGGGCTATTATAACGGGCCCACCATCGAAATCGATCACCCCGAAGCGATAGAGCTTCTGGACACCGCCATCGCCCAGATCCCAAAAGCCGCCGAGCAAGAATCCGCGCAAGAGACAAAAGACAAATCCAGAAAACTTCGGGAAAAGCCTGTCTTCAATAAAGGAAGTGCCTTGCCCGAAGCCACAGAGGACAAGCCAGTCCGCAATAAAGACGGGACAAATTAACCCCATGCCCAAACGCCCTCATAACACCCGCAGAGGGCATGAGCCCCACATCCCTCACAGGGGAGAAGATCATGGCGGATACTCCTACGTCTCGCGCCGCCCGCTGATGGACCTGTTCCCGGCCCTGCATCCGTATTCCAGCGGTTTCCTCGCTATGGACTCTGTTCACAACCTCTACTGGGAGCAGAGCGGCAACCCCGATGGTGTGCCCATCCTCCTGCTCCACGGCGGCCCCGGCGCGGGCGCGACACCGACCCACCGGCGCTTTTTCGATCCCGACCATTTCCGCATCATCATTTTCGACCAGCGCGGCGCGGGCCGTTCCCACCCGCTCGGCTGCCTCCAGAACAACACGACTCAGGATCTGGTGGAGGATATCGAGCGCCTGCGAACCCACCTAAGCATCGAACGCTGGCATCTTTTCGGCGGCTCGTGGGGCAGCACACTGGCCCTCGATTACGCCCGCCAGTTCCGCGAACGCTGCCTCAGCCTGACCCTGCGCGGCATCTTCCTGTGCGAACAGCCGGAGATTGACTGGTTCCTCTATGGGATGAAAACCGTGTTCCCGGAGGCCTGGGAGCAGTTCGCCGGCCTCCTGCCCGAAAACGAACAAGATAACTTGTTGGAAAGCTATTACCGCCGCCTTACCGACGAAACCGACACGAGCGGCCAGATCGAGGCCGCCATCCGCTGGAGCCTTTACGAGGGTGCCTGCTCCTCCCTGCTCCCGAACTACGAAACGATCACCACGGAAGAACAGAAAACCCATGCCCTGGCCCTCGCCCGGATCGAGGCTCATTATTTCCGTAACGAAGTCAAAACCCCTGAAAAAAGCCTTCTGCACGCGATAGACATCTTGCGTTCGATCCCCACAGCCATTATTCAGGGGCGCTATGACATTATCTGCCCGATCCAGACGGCCCATAAGGTGCATCAGCTCTGGCCCGAAGCGGATTACGTCGTGGTTCCCGACGCCGGGCATTCGGCGCTCGACGCGCCCCTCAGATCGCGGCTGATCGAGGCGACCGAGGCGCTCAAGCTGCTCAAGACGTGAGCCGGGACCCGCGTGAAAACACAAGTCTACGGAGTGAACATGCACGAAGCGGCAAGAAAAACAGAGGCAGGCGTGAACGGTAAAACGGAAAAAGGTCTGGCCTTCCCCACCATCAGAGACATCGAGCTAAACGGAAAAACGGTGCTTGTGCGCGCCGACCTGAACGTTCCGAAGCACAACACACAGATCACCGACCACACCCGCATCGACCGCCTGAAACCGACCATCGACTTCCTGCGCGGAAAAAACGCGAAAATCGTGGTGATCTCCCACTTCGGCCGCCCGGACGGCGAACACAACCCGCAAATGTCCCTCGCCTTCCTCGCCGCCGTTTTGGAAAAGCGCTGGAACGCGCCCGTCAGCTTCGCGCCGGACTGCATCGGCGCCCTGACCAAGGGCATCATTGAACGCGCGAACCCCGGCGATGTCGTCCTGCTCGAAAACGTCCGCTTCTACAAAGAAGAGGAACAGAACGACAAGGATTTCGCGGCGAAACTGGCCGACCTCGGCGATATCTACGTTAACGACGCCTTCTCCGCCGCGCACCGTGCCCACGCCTCCACCGAGGGCATCGCCGCCTATCTCCCCGCCGTCGCGGGCCTGCTGATGGAGGAGGAACTCAACGCCCTCTCCGCCGCGCTGGTCGCCCCCCAGAAACCCGTCATGGCCTTCACCGGCGGCTCCAAGATTTCAACGAAGCTCAAGGTGCTCGACAACCTGATCCCGAAAGTAGACTTTCTGGTTCTGGGCGGCGCGATGGCCAACACCTTTCTGTTCGCACAAGGAAAATCGGTTGGAGTCTCGATGTGCGAATCCAACATGGCGGAAGAAGCCCGCAAGATTCTTGATCTCGCGCAAAAATCGGGTTGCGAGATCATCCTGCCCCGCGACGTGGTGGTCGTACGCGAACTCAAGGAAAACGCGCAGCATCAGACCGTAGACTCCGCCGCAATCCCCGCCGACATGTCGGCCATCGACCTCGGCCCGCGCTCTGTGGAATACATCTGCGAGAAACTTGCAACCTGCCATACCGTGCTCTGGAACGGACCGCTCGGCGTGTTCGAAATCAAACCGTTCGACAAGGGAACGAACGCCGTCGCAGAGGCGGTCGCCAAACGGACGAACGCCAGACAATGCGTCAGCGTTGCGGGCGGGGGCGATACCGTGGCCGCGCTTGAAAATGCCGGAGCGGCGGACCGCTTCACCTATATCTCCACAGCGGGCGGCGCCTTCCTCGAATGGCTGGAAGGTCATACCCTCCCGGGCGTACAGGCACTCCTTAAAAATTAGGCAGCGAGACAAAAACAAGAAACCGGCATTTCTGCCGGTTCAAGCATTCTTGGAGGAATGAAAATCAGTGGACGACGGAGTTGCCGATAATCTTCCGGGCAACGGATACGTCGATACGGTTATAATAAGAAACCGCCTTGGCCATCTCCTGTGTGTTGACCATCCGTCCGTGATTGCGGAACTGATTAGTCAGCAGGAACATCGACACAAAATCTTCCTTTGAAATCTCATAGGCCCGGCACGCAATCGCCAGCCCTTGGCCGTGGCTTTGCATAAGAATCTGCGCCGTGGTTTTGAGATCGAGATTGGTGAACGCCGAGAATTGCGCCACGAACGACCGGAACTGCCCGCGCCGTAATGTGGCAATCATCAGCTTGGTATCCAGCTTGCCATTGCTCTTGAAAACCTTGGCGGCACTGATCATATGCTCTTCGGGTTTGTACTCGGCCAGTTCGCGCCCGTCCCGGAACTCCAGAACGGTCTGATCGACAGTATCGATAAGCTTCTTGTTGTCCAACTCGTAATTCTGGACGATATACTGCTTGAGCTCCTCGCCCACGAATTGATACATCCGCGAAACCACTTCCGCGCTGATATCGTCCCGGCGCAAAAGCGGCAAGGCGAGATCTTCATGCTCCTGCGCCAGATCGGAAATCTTCACGCATGCGTGTTCCGTCAGGCGGATATCCATATTTTCGACGAGATTAAGCGAGGTCTCGTAATCGCCGGTATCGGCCAGCATGTCGATCACGCGGTCACCCATCTGCTTGCGCGTGGCAATGATCCGCCAGTACTCGGCGCTCTTGGCCTTGATAATGTAAACAAGGTCCATGTCGCCCAGAACCCGGCTATCCTTAAGAACAGGGCGGGCGATGTCGATTTCGTCGTTGGCAAGCTGAAGCACAAGCCGCAGCGGCACCTGATCCATGTCCGCGAGTTGCTGAGCCAGCGCATGGCGGATGTCGCGCTCGGCCTGACGCATTAATTCTACAAGAACATCGGCCACCATCTCGCTTTCGCGCGGCGTGACCTCCATTTCAAGAAGTTTGCTGATGGAACCGGCCAGTTTGGCCCGCGAAGCCGGGTTCTTATCCCGGGCGAGCCCGTAAAGCTGCTGCGCTTCTCTCAATTGCATCAACACGCTTGATGCCTCCACAGGCGCTGAGAGTTGTTCCATATCCATAACGTAAAGCCCCACAAATAACTCATTTTTTCAAAAACACGCATAAAATCAACGAGTTAACGCAAAAAGCAGGGAGAAACCCGAATAAAATCCACAAATTTTTCCCTACCCAGTCATATACCTTTATACGTGAAAACCCTTACCAACCCGTTAATTTGATCGCTTTTTAGTAAAAATTTCGGCTTTTCATGCGGCGCGGAAAATGTCATGCTGCCGCTCTGCCCTGCGTTCGTAATCTTTTGTTAAGAGTTAACTGGTAAGCTTTCTTGAGCTTATTCTGCATAAAGGGTTTTTTGGCATGACTGGTCCGATTTCAGGCGTTAATCCGCAACAGGCCTCCTTCGCGAAGACATTCCAGCCGGAAGGCAACGAACAGCAGGACCGCGTATCCCGTAGCCGCGACGAAGTGCAAACCGAACAGGAACGCATCCAGGTCAGGGGCACGGCGACCTCCCAGAATAAATCGGTTGAGGAGTCCCGCGAAAAGCAGGAATCCGAAGACAACAAGGCCGAATCCCGCAATCAGAATTTCGCGGCGAACAGCAACAGCAACACCACGCAAAGACGCGGCTCGCTGGTCGATGTGGTCGTTTGATCGCTAAAAAGCCGAAAAAAAACAACGCGCCCAACGGCGCGTTTTTTATTGGCCAGTCGGTGACGAAAATTACCGAAACGCCGGCTCATCGAAGCTCCGCAGCTTCCGGCTATGCAGCTTCTCAGGCGAAAACTCGCGTAAAAGAGTCATCGTCAAAAGCCCGATCTTGAGGTGCTGCTCCACCCGCTCGCGGTAGAAGGAGTCCGCCATCCCCGGCAGCTTGAGCTGACCATGCAGCGGCTTGTCGGAAACGCAAAGCAAGGTTCCATAAGGCACGCGGAACCGGAACCCGTTAGCGGCAATCGTACCCGACTCCATATCCAGCGCGATCGCGCGGCTCTGGCTAAGTCTGCGGTTTTGCGTCAGATAGGAATGAAGCTCCCAGTTTCGGTCGTCCGTCGTCGCAACCGTCCCGGTCCGCATGATCTTCTTAAGGTCGTACCCCTCGTTCCCCGTAACCTCCGCCACCGCCCGCTCAAGGGTCAACTGCACCTCGGCCAGCGCCGGAACAGGAATATTGGGCGGCAGGAACTCATCAAGGATTTTATCCTCGCGCAGGTAAGCATGGGCCAGAACATAATCGCCCAGCCGCTGCGTATTCCGCAGCCCCGCGCAATGCCCCAGCATGATCCACGCATGCGGCCTCAGAACGGCGATATGGTCCGTAATCGTCTTGGCGTTCGACGGCCCGACCCCGATATTGACCATCGTAATCCCCGTCCCGTCCGCGCGTTTCAGGTGATAGGCCGGCATCTGCGGCATCCGCGACAGCACCGCCCCCGCATGTTCGCGGTCGGTATGCTTCTCGATATTCTTGTTCAGCGTGACTTTGTCCCCTGGCTCCACGAACGCCACATATTCCGAGCGATGCTTTTTCAGCAGCGGATCGTCCGTTGCCCGCATCATCTGATGGGAGATCTGGATGAACTCGTCGATATAGAACTGATAATTTGTAAACAGCACGAACCCTTGGAAATGCTTGGCGGCCGTCCCGCAATAATGCTTGAGGCGCTGCAGGCTCAAATCCACGCGCGGCCCTGTAAACAGCCAGAGCGGACGCGGCTCGTCGGACTTGGAAATATGCATCGAATTAGCCACATCGTCGTCAAGGATGCTCAAATCCGGCACATCGAAATACAGCGGCATCTCGCCCAGCTTGTTCCGGTCCAGATCAGACTCGAGATGAAAATCGTGACCCAGAGCAAAATGAATCGGGATGGGCACATCGCTCACGCCGATCTCCAGAGGGACATCGTGGTTTTTAATCAGAAGATCGAACTGCTCCCGGTAATACCCGGCGAACAGGTCGGGGTCCGTGAGCGTCGTCGAATAAACCCCCGGCTTGGGAACATAACCGTATGAAAACCGCGAATCCCCGCGCCGCGTAGCCTTGGCCTCGATTTTGACATACGGATAGCACGCATTGATGCGCGCACCACCGCCATCCATGGCAAAATTTGTAAACGCATGGCGCAGATATTCGATATGCGCGCGGTAAATCTCCTGAACGGCGGCCAGCGCCTTGTCCGGGTCTTTGAAACTGCGGGGTTTGAACTTGGAGGGGACTTTGACCATGACCCTACTATGGAACGATTTCGTTTAAAATGTGTTAACCGCAAACGCAGATTTTATGAAAATTCAATCACTTAACCCCATCAGAGACCGCGCATAATCCCGCGCAGTGAAAGGCCGCAGATCACGCACACCTTCGCCGACGCCGATCGCATGAACAGGAAGGCCGTATTGATCGGCCAGCCCGACCAGAACGCCCCCCTTGGCCGAACCATCCAGCTTCGTGACAATCAGACCGGTGACATCCACCATCTTCTTGAACGTCTCGACCTGCGAAAAGGCGTTTTGCCCGGTCGTCGCGTCCAGAACCAGCAAAACTGCATGCGGCACGGCCTCGTTACGCTTCTTGAGCACACGGATGATCTTCTCCAGCTCGGCCATAAGGTTCACCTTGTTCTGCAGCCGCCCCGCCGTGTCGATAATCAGGATATCGGCCTTATCCTTTAAGGCTTTATCATAAG
>JAANMX010000384.1_pt1 | contig 59885 bp, 36 predicted proteins | sample 7279681 | NCBI WGS metagenome assembly JAANMX01 (sample SAMN14094542, study PRJNA606508) | bioreactor metagenome | isolation source: A lab-scale SPAN reactor treating ammonium-rich wastewater day 351 | place: Ireland: Galway | collected 2018-01-01
CAGCACCCGCTTGCCGTCGTAGGAGACATCGGGGTCGCGGAGCACGCCGTCCCGGTCGTCGATCAGGGTGCGGACGGTGCCGAACAGGCCGTCCAGTTCCAGCAGGCACAGGCTGGCGCCGGGCTTGAAGTGGCGCTCGTTCTGAGCGTCGGACAGCCCCTCGGTGTAGGCGTAGTGGGAGCCGCCCATGTCGTAGTGTTTGGTGAAGATGACCCGCGCCAGCTTGTCGCGGTGCGGCGTGAGCCGGGCCTGACGGCGCTGGGCACAGGCGTCGAGGTACAGCTCCGCCCAGCGGCGATCGTGTGGAGCCGCCCGGGTGCCCTGGAGTTGCCGCAGACGCGCGCGCAGTTCGGTTCCGGCCGGCCCCAGGCGATCGAGCAGCGTCGCCACGACCTCGACCCGCAGGCCGCCCGGGCCATCGAGCCGATCCTGCTCCACCCAGTCGGCAATGGCCGCCAGTTGCAGGCGCTGCGCGGGGAAGTCGCGCAGCGCCTGGGCGACCGCAGCCGCCGGCCCGGCGCTGAACTGGCGCAGCAGCGTTTCGCGCCAGGCGCCCGGCTCCCCGGCGAGCTGCGCCGCCGCAGTCGCCGGAAGACTCGCCAGCACCGCCCACGCTACCGAGACGATCCAGCAGACGCGGTTCATGGCATCGGCCCCTTTCAATCGTAGAGCGGCTGGGTACTCCGCAGGTAGGCAAACAGGTCGCGCACCTGCTGGTCGGTCAGGCTATCGAGCAGCCCCTCGGGCATCAGCGACATCCGCTCGGGGACTATCTGCTCGATCTGGTTGCGGGCGAGCGTGAGCGTCTGGCCGTCGGCGGTCCGCAGCACCACCGCCTGGGGATCCTGCTCCAGCCGGATCCCCGTCAGCAGCCGGCCGTCGCTGGTCGTCACCAGCAGGGCCTGGTAGCCCTCGCGGATCTCGGCGCTGGGGTTGACGATGTGGAGCAGCAGGTTGGCGAGGTCGGTGCGCTGGTAGGAAGTCAGGTCGGGGCCGACCTGTCCGCCCTGGCCGAAAAGCTGGTGGCACTGAGCACAGGCCGTGCGGTACAGCTTCTTGCCGGGGTAAGGGCTGCCGGTGCCGCCGCGCAGCACCTGCTCCAGGCGCTCGATCCGCTGCCGCATCGCGGCCGTCGTGCCGCCCTCGACCTTGCCCCAGTGCTTCGCCACCAGTGCGGCAATCTTCTCGTCGCGGTGGGCCGTCAGTCGCCGCACGACCTCGCGGGCCACCGCTGCCCTTTCGAGTTGGCCCGCCTCGACGGCCTGAAGCAGGCGCAGCGCCCACGTCCGGCGGCTGGCCAGCAGCGTCTGCGCCGCGGCTCGTGCCTCCTCGGTGAGCTTCGGGTAAAGCCGGAGGACTGAAGTAGCAATCTCCGGCGCGTCGTAGCGCTGCAGGGCGGTTAGCGCGGCCAGGCGCAGACCGTCGTCCGGCGAGCGCTCCACGACCGCGAGCAGGACCGGCACGCACTTCGGCTGGCTGACCTCGCCCAGGATCTGAATGAGCTGCTGCCGCTCGATGATGTCGGCCTCGTCGTCGGCGATCAGAGCGAGAGCCTTCGCGACCGCCTCGGCCCGCCCCTGCCGCAGCCCCAGGCTGACCGAACCGCCGCCGTGCCGGGCCAGCCCTTCGGCCAGCTCACGCGGCAGGTCGGCCAGCGCCCGGCCGGCAAACGCTTCCTCGAAGCCGCGCAGCAGCACCCGGCTCCGCTCGGCGTCCGGGGCAAGCTGCAGCAGCCGGGCGCAGGTGCGCAGATCCTGGCGCGTGCCGGCCGCGGCGTAGCGGCGCATCAGCCGGTGGAGGATGTGCGTCTGCACCGTCGGCAGCCGCCAGAGAGCGGGATCCTCAAACAGGGCCACGACGCGCTCGCGGTCTGTGGCGCATTTCGACTCCAGCGCCCACCAGAGCAACAAGGGAATGTGAATGTCGCCGGTGTCCTCGTTGCGCGCCAGCAGGTGGCGAACGATGGGGAAGCAGTCCGCCGCGGGCAGTCGCCGGGCCGTCGCGGCCAGCTGGCTGCGCACCGCACCGCTGGCCTCATGACGGGCCAGCTCGGCCAGCTTGCGGGCCAGGGGCGGCGCGACGCGGTTCTGATCGCCGAGCAGCCGCACCGTCCACAGCCGGACGTGTGGGTCCGCGTGGTCCAGCGTCCGCAGAGCCAGCGCATCATCGAACGCGCCGCAGAGGTGCAGTCCCCAGAGGGCTTCCAGGGCGTCCTGGGCGCCGGGGCCGTCCAGCAGCTTGCGCAGCAGCGGGACGGCGGCGATGTCCTTGCGGTCGCCGAGCAGCCGCAGGGCCGTCCGGCGCTGCCACCGGCTGGGATGCCGCAGCCGCTCGACCAGCTCCGGCGTGGAGCATCGGCCCAGATCAAACGGTTTCGGCGGCGCGGCCCCCGGCGCCGTGAGGCGATAGATCCTCCCGTTACCGCGGTCGATCTGGCCTTCGTGGTGGCGGAGATGAGCGATTTGTCCCTCGTAAAAGTCCGCAACGTAGACGGCGCCGTCCGGCCCGGGCTTGATGTCCACGGGGCGGAACCAGGGATCCTCGGCGGTCACGGCGTGGAAGAGATCCCGGGTCTGGAACGAGGAGCGGTCCGGCAGCAACTCGGCCAGGGCGATGTGGCCCTGCAGCGGGGCGACGGCCAGGAGTCGGCCACGGTAGCGCTGCGGTAGCGCCGCCTCCTCGTAGATGGTGAAGGTGTGGGTGAAGCGCGGCACGGCGGCGTGCTTCATCGCGGCGAAGTAGCCGAAGGCGTAGGGGTTGGTGAGCGGCCCGTGCTTGGCGAAGCCCTTCTGGGAGTAGCCGCCCTGCACATAGTGGAAGCCGCGCGTGTCGCCGCCATTGTGGCCGCTGAAGATCCGCCCCTTGCTGTCGATCTCGACGCCGAAGGCGTTGCCGCCGCCCTCCGCGAAGATCTCATACTTCCGCTGCTCGGGGTGGTAGCGCCAGATCAGCTGGCCCATCGAGTGGACGGGCGGCTCCTTGCTGCCGGGGCGCCGGACCGCAGCGGTCACTGTGCTGCCCTGGGCCGCGTAGAGCCAGCCGTCGGGACCCCACTGCAGGCTGTTGACGACCGAGTGCGTGTCCTCCAGGCCGAAGCCCTCCAGATGCACCTCGGGATCGCCGACCGGGCGCAGGCCGTCGGACGTGGTGCGGTAGAAGAGCAGGTACGGCGGATTGAGAATCCAGGCGCCGCCGCGGCCATGCGCCACCGCCGTGACGATGTTCATGCCGTCAAGGAAGGTGGAGTGCTTGTCGAAGATACCGTCGCCATCGGTGTCCTCGTGGACCGTGATTTTATCCTTGCCGCGGAAGTGCTTCGGCGGCGGGGGCGGAACCCGATCATAGGTGGCGCGAAGGAATCGATCCTTGCTCAGGATCTTCAGACCGGCCGGAAACGGATATTGCAGATATTGAACCACCCACAAGCGGCCGCGCTCGTCGAAAGTCATCGAGACCGGCTGAGCAATGGCGGGCTCGGCCAGCACCTGCTCCAACTTCAGGTCGTCGGCCACCCGCAGCCGCGCACGGGCTTCGGCGGGAGCGAGCGGTTTGGCGACCCTGGGCGGATCGTCGCCGCGGACGACCAGGCCCAGACAGGACACGACCAGCGCGAGCACCGCGGCGCTGCTGCTTCTCATGCTTGCTACCTTCCCAAGTTGTCAGTCGTCAGTAGTCAGTTGTCAATTGTAAGAAGGGCAGCCATGAAGCCCACGGGTTACATCCCGTGGGCTTCGTCCACCGACAACTGACCGCCGACAAGGGACATCAGGGGATCGCGAACCGGCCGACGTAGGCCGAGCGGCGTCCGTTGTCGCTCCAGGTCTCCCGGAGTCCCCGGCCGCTGAAACGGTGCTCCAGGGCCACGGCTGGCCGGGCCGTGACGTTGCTGGACAGCGGCGGGTAAAACTCTTTCTCCCCTCCGCAGACCCGGTCGCGCTGCGGGTCCAGGCGGCGCGTGCGGATGCGAGCCTCCCCGGCCGTCAGCTGGGCGACGTCCTCGTCCTTGCCCTCGCCCAAAGTCAACTCCACCGAGGCGGTCTGCACGGCGATCACGTTGCGGAGCAGCGGGCCGCCCTGCTGCTTGGCCAGCCGGACCAGCGCTTTGCGCTGAGCGGCGTCGGCCCGGGTATCCACGATCAGCACAACCCGGGCGGGCCCCGTCTGCTCCAGGCCGAGCGTGTTGCTGGCGGCCAGCACCGCGACCACGCCGAGACCGTCAAGGCGGACACTGTCGAGGGTGCCCTTCTGAACCTTCCAGGCCAGCACGGCGTGCTTGCCGCTGAGGTTCATCTCCGCGTTGCCGAAGCAGGAGCCAGCCCAGATTTCACAGGTTCGGGCCTCGACGTACTGGCCGGTCAGGGCCGGTGAGGCCGCCGGCGCACCGGCGGCCGTGGCGAGAAGGACGGTTGACAGAAGCCAGCAGCACATGGCGTGAACCCTCCAGTTTCCAGAGGAACTCAGGCAACGGTGGCAATCGACCGGCACCTGTTCTACTCCCTTCTCCCTCCAGGGGAGAGGGAAGATTATTCCCTGCCGCTCGCCTTACCTGGCGATCTCATCGAGCGGCACCACCTTGCCCGCACGCTGGGCAGCAACGTGGGCCGGCTCGTAAACTCCGTAGAACGGCACGTTCAGATCGACCCAGAGAACCAGCCGCTCCAGGCTCTCGCGGTCGAGACGCACGCCGTGGTGGCCGGCGCGCAGCAGCTCAATCAGCCGGCTGCGGCGGGCGCCGAACTGTCCGGGCGTGGTCGTTGGCAGCCATTCGCTGCCGCTGCTGCTGTTGAACCGATGGACCAGATCGGAGCGCGTCAGGTTGCGGTACGACTCGCTGTGCGGTCCCGACTCGCGGGTGAAGGTGCCAGTCAGCCGGACCTTTCCTTCCGCCTTCTCCGGTCCGTGGCAGCGGACGCAGTGCCGATCCAGCACCGGCTGCACCAGACGCGGATAGGAAAAGGGCATGGAGCCGTCCGGCCCCGGCGTCAGCGTGGACGGCGGCCGCAGGGCGGCGAGCGGCACTCGACCGCCAGGCGGCGCCGTGTGCCGCGGCTCGTGACAGCCGACGCAGGCCCGCTTCTCGCCCGGTTGCAGGTAGGTGATCGTCCGCATCGTCTGGTAGGCCAGGCCGTCGCCATCGACCGTCTGGAAGTAGAGCGGCACCCCCGCCGGCGCCTTGAAGTAGGCCGAGCCGTCCGCCTCGACCGGAACGGTGCCCAGCAGGTAACGGGCCGAGATCTGGCGAGCGGCGCTGATCTTCGGGTTGTTGCTGTGGTAGGTCGTCTTGGGCAGGATCTGGATCACGCGCAGCGCCTTGAGCGGGGGCGCCGCCCCGTACCGGCCGGCGGCAGCGTTGGCCACCAGGAACTCACCCTCGCCTTCGGTAGCGTGGCGGACCGACTCCGCGCGGATGGCCGGCCGGGGGCGCGACTTCAGGGGAATCGGATCCAGCGCCGAGATGCGCGGGTCGCGATAGATCAGCTCGCGGTTGCCGAACGCATCGATCAGATACAACCCCTGCGTCACCTGATGACTGGCGTCGCGCGTGGACCAGTTCGGGCTGTAGGACGCGAGGTAGTATTTCTCGCTCAGAGCCCGCGGCGTCGTGAAGGCGTGCATGGGCCAGCCCTCCGCCTCGGGGAACGGCACGTCCGGCGTCAGCCGGGTGACGCTCGCCAGGCCGTCGGTCCCCCGCAGCGGATCGATCAGCAGCAGCGAGCCGCAGGCGTAGCCGTGATGAGCCCCGGCGACGGCGAGTAACTTGTGCGAGCCGGGAATCGGCTGCGGGTGCCACTCGCCCCACGGCTTGCGGCCGTGGCTGTAGTTGCCGAAGACGGCCACCGGATCGGTGCCGTCGGGGTTGGTCGCCCACAGGCTGTGCGCCAGGTTGGTGTGGCGATCGACGTAGTCCCAGCGCGTGTAGAGAAGGCGGCCGTCGTTGGCCACCGCCGGGTGCCATTCGTTGGTTTCGTGGTGCGACAGCCGGCACAGGTCCGTGCCGTCGGCGCGCATGCGGTGAAGCGTATAGGTGGGCACCGGCCGCCCGCCGCAACGGCAGTGCCCGCCGCGGCGCGTCGAGATGAACGCGATCTGACCGTTGGGGAGCCAGCGCGCGTCAAAGTCGTCGTCGGGTCCGTCGGTCAGTTGCCGCAGACCGCTCCCGTCCACCTTGACGCGGTGGACGTGATAGCGAACGTCGGCGGTCCAGCGGCCGTACCGCAAGGCGTCGGCGTCGCTGCGGAAGACCGGCCCGAAGGCGTCCTTCGCGGCCGGTTCCGGGACGCGACAGTAGGCAAACAGGATCTCCTTGCCGTCCCAGGACAGGTCGGGACTGAGGAAGCTTCCCACTGGGAGTTGATCACCGACGAGGTTTCGGGCGCGGGGCCGCGTCCAGCAATCTTCCAGGACGAACACGCCGCCGCCGGGACGGGCGTAGGTGCCGTAGTACTGATCGCACATGTGGGCAAAGCGGCCGGGGTGGCGCTGCACGAACAGCAGGCGGTCGAAATCGAGCAGCGGGTTGGCGAAGGCCGCCTGCCGCACCACCCGGCGGGCTGCGAAGTGCAGAGCCCGCCGGGCGTCCTCCGTTCCTCCGCCTGCGCTTGCGAGCCGGTCCAGTTGCTGCACGAGCGTTTGCAGTCTGGAGACGGCGTCGGCCAGCAGGACGGGGTCGGCCTTCAAGCTCGTCAGGTCGGCGAGGAGCCGCTCCCCGCGCTGGAGCACCTCACGGGTGTGGGCGATTTGATAGCCGCCGCCGCGGAGCCGGTCCTGCCAGGTCCAGTCCGCCTCAACCTGTGCTTGCCCCTCCACGGCCGGCCCTTCGCCGCTGCCCGAAGAGACACCACGCGGGACCAGCGGGACGGGCAGCAGGACGGCCCAGCACAGCCCGACCAGAGCAAGGTAGCAGCGCGTCATGAGTTGGTTCTCCCGGCCTTGTGAGTGAGCGAGCAGGCCGGGAGTGAGGGGCCGAGGTCCGCCATCCCCTTCCCCCCACCCCGACCATTTGCCGCAGGAGCCTACCTCTGCTCCTGCGGCGGCCCACCACCTTGTGGAGCAACAGAGCCGCCGCTACAGCGACAGCAGGTAGGCGACGAGATCGTCGATCTCTTGCGGGCTGAGACCCCGGGTTTTGCCGTGCTGGTCCTTCGGGTTGTGCGTGGTCAGCACGTCCCGCAGCGTCAGAGCCCGGCCGTCGTGCAGGTAGGGTGCCGAGCGGTGCAGTTCCAGGAGTGTGGACGTCTTGAAGCGGGCGCCCTTCTCGTTGTCCGTGCTGGTGCCGACCTCGTACAGTTTGCGGTCGGTGAAGTAGCGGCCCTGGTGGCAGCCGGCGCAGTCCGCCTTGCCCGCGAACAGCGCCTGGCCGCGCCGGGCGGCCTCCGACAGCTGGCCCGCGGCCGTCAGGTACGGGCTCGGCTCGGCCTTCAGTGAGGCCAGGTAAGCCGTCAGGTCGTCGATGTCCTGTTTGGTGGGCACCAGGCCGTGCGTGAAGGTCAGGCCATGCTCGGCGGCCACGCGGACCGTGGCCAGCGTCCCCAGCCGGTGTAGCGGCTCGGTCTTGTCGGGGTAGAGCAGGCTCAGCGTGCTCATACCGTTGCCCAGCCCGTCATCGACGAAGTCCCAGCGCAATCCGTCCACGCGGCCGTCGTTGGGGTGGCAGGTGGCACAGCTGTGCCAGTGCTGGAACGAGCGCGTGGCGTCGTGGAAGACGATCTCGCCGCGGCGCACGGCGTCGGCCGCGGGCTGTTTGCCGAGACTCGCCGTTCCCAGGAGCTTGCCGTCGGCGGCGCTGAGGGCGGCCACCGAGCCGGAGTAGTAGTTGGCCGCGAACAATGTTTGACCGTCGGGAGCCAGGGCCAGCCCGCGCGGACCGAAGCCGCCCGACGGCACCCGGCGGATAGCGCCGGCGATATAGAGTGCGGTCAGGTCGTAGGACAGTTCGCCGACCAGCTTGCGGTCCTTCTGGAGGCGTACCCAGATGTTCGGCAGCGACCCGTCCTGCAGCGCCGCCAGTTCGGGCGGCACCTTGCCCGCGAGCAGTTCGTGGACGCGGCCGATCTCGACCACGGCCAGTTCGTGAGTGCCGGAGAGGCTAATCCAGAGCCGGCGGCCGTCGCGCGCGCAGACGACCGTGTGCGGGTCGGCGGCACCGCGCATCAGGTCGTCGAGCAGGACCGTCGCCAGCCGCGAACCCTGCGCGACATCGAGGATGCTCAGGGCGTAGGTGTTGACCCAGCCGCGCTCCAGCTGGGTCATGGGCAAGTTGAAGTGGCCCAGGCCGTGGACGACGTAGGCCCATCGGCCGTCCGGGCTGATGCAGACACCGTTGACCACGGACGAGCCGGGCGGCAGCTTCACCCGGGCGATCTGGGCGAGTCGGGCAGTGTCGAGGATGCTGACCTCGGCGGCCAGGGCCGGGTCGGTACTGACGCCATGCGGCAGCAGGTTGGCGACCACCAACCGCCGCTCGTCGGGCGTCAGCGCGGCGCAACTCGGCTCGCGCACCACCGCGACGTCCTGAAGCCGTTTGCCGCCGGCCTGACCCAGGTCGATCGTGGAGACGGTGTGGTTGTCCTGGTTGCAGACGTACAGGCGGTTGGCTTTGGGAGCCAGTGCGACCGCCGTGGGCCAGCGACCGACGCCAAGCCGCCCGGTGACGGTCCGCCGTGCCGTGTCGATCACGGCCACCGTGCCGGCGCCATGCTCGGCCACGTAGAGGGTGCCGCCGTCGGGCGACAGGCACAGGCCGGCCGGTTTGCCTTTCAGCGCGATGTCGCCGCGCCGGGTCCGGGTGGCTGCGTCCAGGATCGTGACGCAGCCGGCGGTCCGGTCCACAGCGTACACGGTCTTACCGTCGGGCGAAACCACGACAGCCTGCGGAGAGCGGTAGGCCGCGGCGGCAGCTGGGGGCTGAGCCTCACCGTGAGCGGCCTGACGACCCGGGGCCAGCGACCACCAACCGAGCACCGCAGCCGCCAGCACCGCCGCGGACGCCACCAGATTCCGGCGAACAAGCTTCCTGTTCATGACGCGATCTCCGAAGAGGGCCGCCGTGGTCCGACCAACCCGGAGCGCCAGCGGCGGGCGCTCCCCCTCGCTGACGCTTCGGGCTCGGATTCGTTACTCTGTCACCGCTTCGCCGCGGGGCGATACCAGAATGAGCGCCAGTAGGCCCGGTCGGTGGCATAGACGTCGATGGGATCCGCCGGCCGCAGGTTGCGGGGCAGGATCTCGAAGCGTTGCATCTCTCGCACGTAGTGCTCGTTGGGCCGGAAGCCCGGCATGTCGAAGCGTTTCTCCTTCCGCAGCTGCTCGGCAGACGCGCGGATGGCCGCGAGGAACTTCTGATAATCCGGATCGGCGGCGGAGGCGAAGACCGGCTGCCCACAGACCGCCAGACCGCCCGCCGCGCGAGCCAAAGGTGCCCGCAGCAGCAGCGACTTCTCCGGACGGGTCAGGTTGGTGAGCGACTCCAGGCTCGTCGTGTCGCCGAAGCGGTAGCCGCCGCCCTTGCCGCCCTTGCCGGAGCGCTGCTGGGCGTGACAGCTGGCGCAGCGGTTCGCGAGCGTGGCCTGGGGATAGGACACCGGATACATGCCGCAGCCAAGCGAGGCGTAGGTGCCGGGATAGGTGGCGCTCGTCTCGATCCACAACCGGACCACGTCTCGCTCGTGCCGCGATGCCTTCACGCCGTGATGGTTGCCATCGAGCAGCTTCAGCAGCCGGCTGGCCGCGCTGCCAATCGAGCGTGCCGGCCGGTTGGCGTAGGGCTGGTTGCGGCCGTCGGCAACGAGGCCGCGGCGGACGATGGTCCAGTAACTGACCGAATAGAGCGGGGTGTGGTCGCCGCTCAGATCAACTTTCCCCTCCTGTTTGTCCGCATTGTGGCAGGTAACGCAGTGCCGGTTGAGGATCGGCTGGATGTCGCGCGGGAAGTCGAGCACGTCGGGCACGCCGCGAATCGGTTCGACGCGGCTCGGCGGTCGCTTCAGGGCCGCCAGGTCGGTGCGATAGTGCGGCGCCCGCGAGCGCTGCTCGTGGCAGCCGACGCAGCCGGTCTTCTCGCCCGGCTGCAGGGTGACGAAGCTCTGCATCCGCCGGACCGCCAGGTCATCCTTGTCCAGGGCGACGAAGAACAGCGACCGCAGCGCCGGCAGCTCCATGCTGGCCGAACCGTCCGGCTCGACCGGCACCGTCCCCAGCACCCGCGCCAGCGTGAAGGTGCCGCCGATGCTGATCGGCTCCATGCCGCCGGAGAAATGGATCGGCTCGGGCAGCTGTTCGAGTACCAGCAGCTTGCGGATCTCACCGGGCTTGATCCCACCCATGTTACGGCCGTGGTTGACGTCGGCCAGCACCAGCAGGCCGGTGTCGCGGGTCAGGTCCACTCGCGTGGGCATGACCTGCTCGCGCGGCCGCGGCGCCAGCAGCCGCGGCTCGTGGCACTCCAGCCCCTTGTCCGCTCCGGTTAGACGGTAGAGCAGCTCGGTGTTGCCGGCGCCGTCCATCAGATGGATCCCCTCGCGGTTGGCGACCAGGAAGCTGTCCTCCGCCAGTGCGTAGGGGTCGCGGTAAAGCGTTCGGCCCTTGCTGACGCGGCGGGCCGCAGCGAGCACGTCGGGGCCGGCGCTGGGATCGACCACCGTGACGTGGCCCATGTGCTCGGGCAGGCCGTGGCCGGGGGAGAAGGAGGCGACCACCTTGGAACTGCCGGGGATCGGCTGGGGGTCGAGCATGGCGGTGCCGGCGAACTCGTTGCCGTAGTAGACCATCTGGCCGGTGCCGTCGGGATTGACGGTCCACAGGTGGTGGAAGTGGACCTGACTGCGGTCAACGTACTCCCAGCGCATGTAGAGAATGCGGCCGTCGGGCAGCACGCAGGGCGTGTTGTCGTGGTCGTTGTTGCTCGACAGCATGCGGACGTTACGGCCGTCGCCGTCGCAGCGGTAGAGGGTGGCGACGCGGGTGAACCAGCAGTTAACGAAACGGCGGCAGCGGCTGGAGCAGAAGACGATGCCGCCATCGGGCAGGTAGGTCGGCTCGATGTCGTCGTCGGGGCCGTCGGTCAGTTGCTTCAGGCCGGTGCCGTCGCTGTTGATCTCGTAGAGGTGGAAGGTGGGCGTATCGCCGCGGCGGTAGGCGAAGAGGATCTTCTTGCCGTCGTAGTGGACCTGCGGGTCGCGGATACCGCCCTTGGGGTCGTTGAGCAGCACGCGCAGCCGGCCAGTGCGGAGGTCGAGGCGGCACAGCTTGCCGCCATCGGCGTAGCCGCGCGACACGCAGCCGTCGGCGTAGTCGCCGAAGGCCAGGGTCTGGCCCGGTCCCTGCTTGCAACTGTAGTAGCCGAAGGTGACATACCAGTGGTCGCGGCCGGAGACGCGGGCGGCGAAAACGATCTCGCCGTTGCGGGCCAGGGGGCCTTCCAGGGTCCGCCGCAGCATCGGGCCAGGTTGCCCGCCGGGCTGGGATGTGGGTTCGGCACGGACCCCGGCGGGAACGGCGAGCAAGGCGACGGTCCAGCACAGAGCCCATTTCGGGCAGCGTACACGGCGGTGTGTGCTCATCCCGCATCCTCCCTGCCGGGAGGCCGCCGAGAGACGCCGGTGAAGAGGGCCGGGCCGCAGCGGCAAAGTCCCGGGAAGACCAGGGCGACATCAGGGAAATCGATGAAACAAAACCTACTTTATCTAGCTTGGCGGTGTGCCGCAATCCCGCGCCGAACTTTTTCCGGCTTTTGCTGGGCAAGGCCCACGGGACGCCACCCGTGGGCCAGGCAGATGAAGTGCGGCATGATCCCCGTTCTCCGTGGGGTCAGGACGGGCGGACCAAACACGACGAGCCGGAAGCGTCAGCGCCGGCAGCCTGGACAGAGCCGGCGCTGACACTTCCGACTCGTCGGCGTCAGGGCGTTTGCTCCGCCCGTCCTTGGTTTACCCGCGTGGGACGGGCTTTCGGGTCGAAGCTCGAACGGCATCCACGCGACCTCCTTGCCCGGACGACTTCTCGCAGCGAAGCGCATGTCTCGCTCAGGCCGCACGCGCCTTCACTCCTGGCGTGGCTGCCGTGGGATGATCCAGCAGGATTCGTGCCTGGTCATGCCGATGTGCGGGTAGTACGTCTGGGCCCTGGGCGCCGCCAGCAGGATCAGCGTCGTGTGCAGGCCCGCCGCCTCGTGCGTGCGCCGGATCAACTCCCGCCCGATGCCTTGCCGCTGATGCTGCTCGTCCACGGCCAGGTCGGACAGGTAGGTGCAGTAGGCGAAGTCGGTGATCGCCCGGGAGACGCCGATCAGCAGCCCGTCCAGCCGGGCGGTGAGGATCGCATCGGCGTTCTCGAGCATGGCCCGGATCGTATCGAGATCGCCGATGGGCCGGCGCTCGGCCAGGGTCGAGCGCACCAGCACGTCGATGAACTCCTCGGGCGACAGGCCCGGCTCCAGACAGTAGATCACGGTCGGCATGGCCTCAACCCTCCGAAGGAAATCGCGCCCGCCTCAGGGCCGCTACCGCCAGGGCATTCGCGTCGCCCCGCTTCTTCCCAGATAGGATAAGAGCTATTACCCCGGCGCGAAAGAACCGCACCAGCCCGAAGTGCCAGCGCCGGGCGCTGGTGGTGCCCATCACTGGCGCTCCGGGCTGGTGAGTGCGGGAAGGCACCCACGCAAGGAGCGGGTGGACAAACGGTGCGTCTGCTGGCGGCCAGGCGAGCGGTCTGGTAGACTCAACCCACATCAATAAGTCTCCCCTCGCCCCTGGTGGGAGAGGGGCCGGGGGTGAGGAGGTCTTTCGCCCCTCTCCCACCAGGGGCGAGGGGAGAAGTACAGCTGCCGCTCGCCTTATCAGCTGGAACCCGGCGCAGCAGGAGGAGAGTTTCGCCGTCTCGCCACCGTGATCCGCGAACCGTCTGCCTCTCTGATACACGGTCCGGGTGTGAATGTCTGCTTTTCCCGATCCCGGAAAGGACAGTCCGATGAAAACCCTGCTCGGCACCTGTGCGGTCTTGCTCGCCGCCTGGCCCGTCGTGCTCGCGGCGCCCGCTCGCGCAGACGACCCGAAAACCCCGAAGGACAGGGCGGCGGAGCTGCGCCGCCTGCTGAAGGACGTCGAGAGCAAGGAGGAGGCGGTCCAGTTGCCGGCCGTCATCGGACTGGCCGACCACGGCGCCGCGGCCGCGCCCGCCGCCGCTACCCTGGTGAAGGCGCTCGCCGCCAGTGACGAGGATCTGCGCCTGAACGCCGCCATCACCCTCGGCAAGATCGGCAAGGCCGCCGTCCCGGCCATCGCGAAGGCCCTGGGGAGCGCCAACGAGAACGTGCGCTACTACGCCCTGTCGGCCATCGGGTGGCTCGGCCCGGCCGCGGCCGAGGCGGCGCCGCTGGTGATCCGGTCGCTGGCCCACAAGAGCCCCAGCGTCCGCCGCAAGGCCGCCTACGCCCTGGGACAAATCGCCCCCGGGCCGAAGCAGGCCGTGCCCGTCCTCATCGGCGCACTGGGCGACCCGGACGAGGACGTGCGGCAGGCCGTCAGCGACGCCCTCGCGAAGATGGGCGAGCCGGCCGTCGCGCCGCTGGTCGAGGCGCTGCGCGACAGCTCCATGACCGTGCGGGTGCAGGCGATTCGCGCCCTGGGGGCGATCGGTCACGACGCGGAATCGGCCGCGCCGAGCCTGCGCGCGGTCTTCTTCGAGGTCGATCCGCAATTGCAGTCCGAGGCGGCCGAGGCGCTGGGCAAGATCGGCCGGTCGGCCATCCCGGTGTTCACCGAGGCGCTCAAGAGCGCCAACCCGGCCACGCGCCAGCTCGCCGTGCAGGGACTCGGCAAGATCGGCGTGCCGGCGGTGCCCGACCTGGTGGACGCGCTCGGGTCCAAACACGTCGATGTACGGCGCATGGCCGTGCAGGTGCTGCAGCCCATGCGGATCACCGACAAGATGGTGGTGCTCGGCCTGGCCTACGCCCTCAGGGACGCGGACGACCAGGTAAAACAGGGGGCGGTCCACGGCTTGCAGCAGCTTGGGGCGGCGGCCAAGCTGGCGGCCCCGCAGCTGAAGGAGGCGCTGGTGGACATGAACCCGAACGTCCGCCAGCAGGCGTTCTACGTCCTGCAGAACGTTGGGGAGAACCCGCGCGACGCTCTGAGCAAGGGGCTGGAGCACAAGGATCCGAAGGTCCGCATCAACACCGCCAGCCTGATGATGATGGTCGGGTTCGAGCTGGCCCGGGCCGCCCCGGTGCTGGTCGAGGAGGGGCTGAAGGCGAAGGATCTGGGGGTGCGCATCCAGGCGGCCCACGCGCTGGCGCTGCGCCAGCAGCGGAGCAAGGAAGCGCTGCCGGTGCTGGTCGAGGGGCTGAAGCACAAAAGTGCGACGATCCGGGTGCAGGCGATCCAGGCGCTCGCCCAGTTCGGCACCCAGGCCGGGCCGACTGCCAAGGCGCTGGTCGCGGCGCTCCGCGACGCGGATCCCTCGGTCCGCCAGCAGGCGGTTCACGCCCTGCAAAGCGTGGGCGGCGAGCCGGAGGTGGTGCTCCCCGGTCTGCTCGGCCTGCTCAAGGACGACAACGCCGCGGTGCGCCTCAGCGCCGCCCAGACGCTGTGGCGGTACGGCGAGCCGGGGCTCAAGGCGATCCTCGAGGTGGCCCTGAAGGACAAGGATCTGAACGTTCAGCGGCAGGCTGTGTGGAGCCTGTACAACGTTCGCACCGACCTGAAGGCAGTGGTGCCCACGCTGGCGAAGCTGCTGAAGCACACCGACAGCAGCATCCGCCAGACGACGATGAACCTCCTGACCCGCAGCGGGGAGGCAGCGACGCCGTACCTGCTCAAGGCGCTCGAGGACAGGGATGACCAGGTACGCTGGACGGCGGTCAACAGTCTGCGCAACATGCGGCCGGCACCGAAGGATCTCGTGCCGACGCTCAAGAAAATGGCGACGAAGGACGACTCGCCCCGACTGCGAACGTTCGCCATCCACGCCCTCGCCCAGCTGGGCCTGGATACCATACCGACCCTGCGGAAGATCATCGAGGCCGACAAGGACGACGGCGTGCGGGCGGCGGCGGTGCAGTCGTTGGCGAGGCACGGGGCGGCGGCCCGAGAAGCGCTCCCGGACCTGATCAAGGCTCTCGGCGACGAGTCCGCCCAGGTGCGCTGGTCGGCGGCCGCCTCCCTCGCGAACCTGGGGGCAGCCGCGGCCCCGGCCGTGAAGGCCCTCGGCAAGGCCCTCAAGGACGAGAACCAGAACGTCCGAAACAACGCGGTCAACGCGCTCGGGCGCCTCGGCCCGGACGGCATTCCCGGGCTGGTCCAGGCGTTGGCCGCGAAGGACAACGGCGTGCGCAGCGCGGCCATGAACTACCTGACCAACTGGGGGGGCCGCGCCAAACCGGCGGTGCCGGCGCTCGTCAAGCTGCTGACGCACAGCCAGCCAAACCTGCGCCTCCAGGCGGCGACCACGCTCGGCCGGATCGGACCCGACGCGCGCGCGGCGATTCCGGCGCTGGAAGAGGCGCTGGAGGACTCCAACCCGATGGTTCGCGCCCAGGTCCGGCAGGCGCTGAACCAGATCAAGGGCAAGACGCCGCCGCCGCCCTTGCCGTGATGGTTTTCCCTCCCCGCGCGAGCCAGCGACCGGGACAAGGTGAAACCTGTACTCCGTACTCCGTACTCCGTACTCCGTACGGGTTTCGCCTTGCCCCCGGCTTGCCTGACCCATGCACGACCCCCTCATCGTCGCCCTGACGCCGCGCGGCCGCGACCTCGGTCTGCGCCTCGCCCAGGCGCTGGGCGGCGAGGTCGTCCTGCCCGCGGGGGCGGTGCGCGAAACGCTTCAGAGCGCCTTTCGGGCCGGGCAACCCCTCGTCTGCGTCATGGCGCTGGGCATCGTGGTGCGCGTCCTCGGACCGCTGGCCGCCGACAAGCGCACCGACCCGCCCGTGCTGGCCATCGATGAGGCGGGCCGGTTCGTTATCCCAGTGCTGGGCGGTCACACGGGCGGCGCCAACGACCTGGCCCGCGCGGCGGCGCGCGTCCTCGGCGCCGTTGCCGTGATCACCACCGCGAGCGACGCCCTCGGGCTGCCGGCGGTCGATCTGATCGGTTGTGAGTGGGGCTGGAGGATCGAGTCCACGGAACACCTGCCGGCTGTCGCGGCGGCCGTGGTGCGCGGCGAACCCGTCGGCGTCCGGCAGGACGCAGGGCGGCGCGACTGGTGGATGTCGTTCGGCGCCTGGCCCGAGTCGTTCGTTCCGCTCGATACATGGCCGCCCGGGGGCCGCTGGGCCGGGCTGCTCGTCATCTCCGACCGCGCCCTGCCGCCGGTGGATTGCGGTCCGACGGTCGTCTACCGCCCCCCGACACTGGTGCTGGGCATCGGCTGTCGGCGCGGCGTGCCGCGCGCGGAGATCGAGGAACTGTTTGCGCAGGTCTGCGCCAGCGAGGGGCTGGCGCCGCTCAGCGTCGGAGCGGTGGCGACCGCCTCACTCAAGGCGGACGAGCCGGGCCTGCTCGCGTTCGCGGAGGCGCGCGGAGTGCCACTGCGGGCGTTTCCGCTGGAGGAACTCGCCCGTGTCGGACCTCTCGCGACGCCGAGCGAGGCGGTCCACGCCCGCATCGGGATCGCGGGGGTGGCGGAGCCAGCGGCCCTGCTTGCGGCCGACGCGGGCGAACTGCTGGTATCCAAGCGGCGCGGGCGGCGCGTGACGTTGGCGGTGGCGCGGAGGGAGGCATGACGGTCTACTTCATCGGCGCCGGTCCGGGCGATCCGGACCTGCTCACCCTGCGCGGCCGCCGCCTCATCGAGCGCTGCCCGGTCTGTCTGTACGCCGGCTCGCTCGTCCCCGCCGAGGTGGTCGCCTGCGCCCCGCCCGGAGCGACCGTTCTCGACACCGCGCCGCTGCACCTCGATCAGATCAGCGCGCTGATGGCGGAGGCCGACGCTGCCGGGAAGGACGTGGCACGCGTCCACAGCGGCGACCCATCCCTCTACGGCGCCACCGCCGAGCAGATGCGCCGGCTGGACGCGCTCGCCATCCCCTACGAGGTGGTGCCGGGCGTCTCGTCGTTCACCGCCGCAGCCGCGGCGCTGAAGCTGGAACTGACGCCGGCCGGGCTGAACCAGACGGTGATCCTGACGCGCGCCGCCGGGCGGACGGGCGTGCCGGAAAACGAGGATCTGGCGGCGTTGGCGCGCCACCGCACCGGGCTGGTGCTGTTCCTCAGCGCGGCCCAGGTGCCGGCGGTCGTCGCCGCTCTGACTCCGCACTACGGCCCCGACGCGCCGGTGGTCGTCGCCCACCGCGTTTCCTGGCCCGACGAGCAGATCCTGCGCTGCACCCTGGCGACCCTGGCGCGGACGATGACGGCGGCACAGATCCGGCTGACAGCCCTGATCCTCGTCGGCCCGATGCTGGAGCCGGACCAGGCCCGCGCCAGCCGCCTGTACGACCCCTCGTACACCCACCGTTTCCGGCGCGGCGAGGGCTCCAGGACCGAGGACTGAGGCCCGCGGGCGGCGGCCCGGGTTCCTGTTGCGGCAGCATGGGACCGATGTTACAACAGGGAGGCAGGCCACCCCCGAAGCGGCGTGCTCCGCCCTCCGCCACTTACCCGCCAACTCTCAGGGACGCACTTATGCCGCCGCGCCTGACTCGTTGCACCGCTCGCCGGCCTCGCCTCCTCGTCGAGGCGCTGGAGGAGCGGCTGGCCCTGTCCATCTCGGCCGTATCCGATACGACCACCTTCCCGTTCAGCGCGGTCGTGCAGATGGAGATCGTTAACAACGGCCACGAGATCACCTGCAGCGGCGTCATGCTCGACGGCACTCATGTGCTGACCGCCGCCCACTGCCTGTTCGAGGTGGACACCGGGCGCGGGGCGGCCGAGACGGTCACCGTGTTCCCGGGCCGCAACGGATTCAACGTGCAGCCGTTCGGGTCCGCCCAGGCCGCCAGCCTGGTGGTCCACCCGTCCTACGTCAGCGGCCCGTTCATGGGCCAGACCGCGTTCGATCTGGGTCTCGTCACCCTCGACCGGAACGTGGGCGGGGTGACCGGGGCATTCGGCCTGCTGCCGCTGTACCCGGAGTCGTACTTCGCGGGCGGCACGATCAACATCCTGGAATACCCCGGCGACACCTTCAGCGGCGTCCACCAGTTCTTCGCCACCGGAGCCGCCCAGGGCGCCGACACGTCCGAGATCCGCTGGCGGCAGAGCGAGGTGCCGGTCGAGCACGGCTCCAGCGGCGCGCCGGTCTACGTCCGCAACGGCAACACGCGCGCCATCGTCGGGGTCGTTTCCGAGCTGTCCTCGACGGAGGGGTTCGCGACGCGCCTCACCACCGCCAAGTACAACTGGATCATCAGCCAGCTCGGATCGGGCGGAGCGCCCTCGTCCGGGGCACCCGCAGTGGAGACGCCGCCGCTGCCGGCCACTCTCCAGACCGTCGGCGTGTTCGACCCGGCCACCGGCACCTGGTATCTGCGCAACCGCAACACGCCGGGCACCCCCGACATCGGTCCATTCGCCTACGGAGCGGCCGGGTGGCGGGCAGTCAGCGGCGACTGGAACGGGGACGGATTCGACACGGTCGGCGTGGTAGATCCGGCGACGATGACGTGGTATCTGAAGAACGCGAACAGCCCCGGAGCGCCGGACGTCGTGCCGTTCGCCTACGGGGCCGGCGGCTGGGTTTCGCTCGCGGGCGACTGGGACGGGGACGGCATCACCACCATCGGCGCCTTCGACCCGGCGACCGCCACCTGGTATCTGCGCGATAGCAACTCCGTCGGGGCGCCGACCGTCACCCCATTCCAGTACGGCGCGCCGGGCTGGCTCCCGGTCGTCGGGGACTGGGACGGCGACGGGAAGACGACGGTCGGTGTGGTCGATCCGGCGACCAGCACCTGGTATCTGAAGAACGCGAACAGCGCCGGCGCGCCTGATCTCGCGCCGTTCGCCTACGGCGGCGCGGGCTGGACCGCAGTCGTCGGGGACTGGGACGGGGACGGGAAAACGACGATCGGCGCGATCGAACCGGCGACGATGCTCTGGTATCTGAAGAACGTGAACACCGGGGGGGCGCCGGACAGCACGCCGTTCGGCTACGGAGGGCCGGGCTGGGCGACGCTGACAGGCGACTGGAACGGGTTCGGCGGGACGCAGCGTCTCTCCACCTCCCGGGGAGCGCGAGTGGTCGCGGCAGGCTTTGCCGATCCGGCCGCGCTCCTCGACACCCGGGCGTTACTCGACGTGGCGCGGACGACGCGAGCGGCGCGGGAGGTATTCCCCGAGGCCGTGGAGCGGGGCGCGACAGGCGCGGGCGACGAGGATAATGGGGTTACCAGCCGCGAGCGCGAGCGAGCGGTCGTCCCCGCTCGTTCGCGCTCGCGGCTGGTACGCGCGTCAGCCGCAACAAGCCGCTAGCGTGTCGCCGCCAGGAACGGCGCGAACCCGAAGAAGCGCAGCTCGCCGCGTACCTTGGCTGGCTGCTGCATGACCCGCACGGTGCCCGCCTGCTGCCACTGCCACGCCCACGAATCCGTCATCGCGTTGCGACTCTTCGACGAGAACGTCTTGCCTTTCTGCACCCCGTCGAAGTACGCGATGATGTTCTGCCCGGTGCCGAGGGACTTCGCCAGGAGCTTGGACCCGGCAAGCTTCTCCGACCGGGGCACCGCGACGGCGAAGGTGAACGGATTCTCGGACTTCTTCAGTTTGAACGCCTTCCCGGTGGCGACCGCCGTCTGCTTCGCCTTGGCGTCGGCCTCGCCGTAGAAGAAGGCCATCGGCACCTTGTTGGTGGCGGCCGCCTTGTACAGGATCGCGGACGGGCTCACAGCCGTGCCGCCCAGGGAGGAAGTCATGCTCAGCCACACGGCGGCGGTCACGCTCGCCCCCTCGGCATCCTGCAGGTCGAGCTTCGCCAGGCCGCCGGGGAACTGCGGCGGGAATATGACCTTGAACCGATTCCACTCGCCGTTGAGCCAGATGGCGCCGATCGTCGCCCCTTCCTTGGCTCCGACCAGAAACAGGTTGCCGGAGTTGCACTCGCCCGCGTCGTTGCGTTCGTCCAGGAACGCCTTGGCGGCGGCGACGTCGTTGGCCAGGATGCGCAGGTAGTACTTCTGGTCGAACTGCTTGTCCGAGATGGTAGTGGGGCGCTTCGCCGCGCCGCGCACATACGCCTGGTTCTCGCGCTCGTCCCAGAAGCCGCGCCTGGCGGCGGCGGGGTTGATGTTCGGCACCCCGGGCTGGACGGTGGTGCTCGCGCCGTGGCCGCGGAAGTCGAACCGGAGGACGGCGTACCCGGCCGCGTTGAGAGCCTGGGCAAGGCCGACCCATTCGGCGCTGCGGCTGTCCTCGCCGATGGCGTGCAGGAGCAGCACCGTGGGCGCGTTGCGGCCTCCCTTGCCGGGGTAGAAGTGCCCCTTCAGCTCGACGCGGTCGGCGGTGAGGATTTCAACCGGCTGGGCGGCGCCGCCTGCCTGGGAGCGTGCCGACGGCGTCGCCGGACCCAGCAGCAGCATCGCGGGCAGACCGAGAGCGGGAAGGAGCAGTCGAGACATTCGCATGACGCAGAACCTCCGGAGTTGCAGACGGCGCACCAACTCACCTGCGATGATAAACCACCTCTCGCGGGGGGTCAAGTTGCGGTCGAGAAGACAACTTGCGGCATTCGCAGCCGGACCGCTAGAATGACTACTTCGTGGTGGTTGGAGAACCTCTCCCAAACACCCGCCCCGTTCCTTCCCCTGGTGCCGCGTGCTTCCACTCTCGACCGCTTCCGACGGATCGGCAAGCTGCCGCCGAGTTGTTGTCCTGGGCTCGACCGGGTCGGTGGGCACGAGCTGTCTGGACGTCCTCGCCACCCTCGAACACCGTCTGTCGGCCGTCGGCCTCAGCGCTCACCGGAGCTGGGAAACCCTCTTCGAGCAGGCGCGGCGGTTCCGGCCGCGCTGGGTCGCCGTCACCGACCCGCGCGCCCAGCGGAGCCTCGATCGGACACGCCTGCCGGCTCCGACGCGCCTGCTCACCGGCGTGGCGGGAGTGACCGCGATGGTCACCGACCCCGAGGTGGACGTGGTCGTCACGGCCATCGTCGGGTCCGCCGGCCTGACCGGCACCTGGGCCGCCCTGGAGGCCGGCAAGACGGTCGCGGTCGCCAACAAGGAAACGCTCGTCATGGCCGGGCCGTTGGTCATGGATCTGGCAGCCCGCCGCGGGGCGGTCGTCCTCCCGGTGGATAGCGAGCACAGCGCGATCTTTCAGGCGCTGCACAGCGGCCGCAAGCACGAGGTCGCGCGCGTCGTCCTGACGGCCAGCGGCGGACCGTTCCGCGGCAAGCGGCGGGAGGAACTGGCCGACGTGACGCCCGACGAGGCGCTGCAGCACCCGACGTGGCGCATGGGGCCGAAGATCACGGTCGATTCCGCCACGCTGATGAACAAGGCGCTGGAGGTAATCGAGGCACGCTGGCTGTTCGGCCTGGCGCCGGAGCAGATCGACGTGATCATTCACCCCGAGTCGATCATTCATTCGTTCGTCGAGTTTACCGACGGCTCGGTCCTCGCCCAGCTGTCGCCGCCGGACATGCGCCTGCCGATCCAGTACGCCCTGACCTATCCCGAGCGGGTGGCCGGCCCGGCCCGGCGGCTCGACTGGGCCGGACTGGGGGCCTGGCATTTTGAACAGCCGGATCTGGATACCTTTCCCGCCCTACAATTAGGGTATGAAGTCGCCCGCAACGGCGGGACGTGCGGGGCGGTCCTGAACGCCGCCAACGAGGAGGCCGTCGGCCGATTCCTGGCCGGCGAGCTACCCTTCCTCGACATCCCGTGCGCCTGCCGCGCTGCCCTGGAGAATCACCATTTCAGCGCCCGACCGACGCTGTCCGAGCTGGACGCGGTGGACCGCTGGGCGCGTCAGGAGGTACGTCGTTGGACCAGCACGAAACCGGCCCACAGCCCGACATGACCCCCCGGCCGGATGCGGAACAGATCCACGCGGGCACCCCACCCGCCCCGGGCACGGCCCCGCCCACGGCCGATCGCGAGCCGGGGCTGGGGGAGTGGCTGCGCAGCAACGGGCCGACGCTGCTTATCCTCTCGGCCCTGTTCGCCTTCCTGTACATCAAGTTCGACGCCGACGGGCTGTGGGCCATCGCCAAGGCCGCGATCGGTCTGGGGCTGGTGATCTTCGTCCACGAACTCGGTCATTTCCTCGTCGCGAAGTGGTGCGACGTCCACGTCACGACGTTCAGCATCGGGTTCGGCCCGGCCATCCCCGGGTGCCACTGGCAGTGGGGCGAGACGACGTACAAGCTCGCCATCTTCCCCCTCGGCGGGTACGTCCAGATGGTCGGCCAGGTGGACGGCGACGAATCGACCGACGAGGGGGCGGTGGAGGATCCGCGCTCGTATCGCAACAAGTCGGTCGGCCAGCGCATGGCGATCATCTCCGCCGGCGTGGTGATGAACGTCATTCTGGCGATCGTTTGCTTCATCGTCGTCTTCCAGGGGCCGGGCAAGGACCGCAAGGCGGCGGTCGTGAACGCGATCGATACCGGCAGCCCGGCCTACGCGAAGGGGCTTCTCGTCGGGTCCGAGATCGAGCAGATTGGAGACGTGAAGGCTCCGTACTTCGAGGATCTGATGGTCACCGTGATGGCGACCACGCGCGGGGAGGAGTTGAAGCTGGTGTACGTCACCCCGCAGGGGCAGACGCGCACCATCGATATCGAGCCGCGCAAGACCGCCAGCGATGATCGGCCGATGCTGGGAATCCAGCCGGCCGACGCTCTGCAGCTGAAGGAGGAGCGGTTCTTCCCGTCGGAGTTCAAGACGCCGACCCTCTTCGGCAGCGCCGCCGCCCGGGCGACGCCGCCGTTCGCGTTCGGCGACGTGATCGTGGCCATGAGCGATCCGGACAAGAACGGGGCGGTCACGGAGCTGCGCTGGGATCCGCGGAAGACGGCCGACGAAGGGGGCAAGCAGCGCGACTACTTCGACTTCGTGCGGCGGATGCGCGTCCTGGCCGGCAAGCCGGTCGTCGTTCGCGTCGAGCGGGCGGATCCCAGCGGCGGCAAGCGGCAGATCGACATCACGGTCCCACCCGCGTTCCACGTCACCTACGGGGCGCGAATGCAGATGGGCCAGATCACGGCCGTCCGCGAGAGCCCGCGCGGGGCTCGGGCGGCCATTCAGAAACGCGACCCGGAGAAGAGCCGTGACGGCGATGTGATCGAACTCGTCGTGGTCAAGGGGGCCGACGGCAACCTGATCGCCTACGGCGACCCGAAGGCGCTTGCCGATCCGGCGAAGGTGGACAAGGCTCTGCTCACCCTGCCCGCGTACCGGCCTCTCGACCCGGTCCGCCTGCCTTCGCAGCTGCGCGCGTGGGCGGAGCAGGTGAAGGACCGCGGCGACGCGCAGGAGGTCACCCTCGTGCTGCGCCGCCACGACCAGCAGAACGGCGGGCCGGTGTACGTCTCGAAGACCGTCACCCTCCCGTGGGACGCGACCTACCAGGACAACACCGAGTTGCCGATGAACGTGGACTCCCCGCTATCGATCCCGGGCCTGGGCATCGGCTACCGGGTCAAGCGGATGGTGGCCGCGGCCGAACCGGGGAGCCCCTTCAAGGCGGACGACGTGATCAAGCGGTATCGCTTCGAGGCTCTGGTTGACTCCGAGGGCAAGAAGGACAAGGGCTCGTGGGCGGATCTGGAGGACAGGCGGGCCGGGAAGGTGTTGCACGACCAGTGGGCGCGCGTGTCGCTCGTCCTCCAGTCGCCGGGTATCACCAGCATCGATTTCGAGGTCGAGCGCAACGGCAAGACGGTGGAGTTTACCGTCGCGCCGAAAGAAGTGAAGGACTGGCCGGCGGCGAAGCGCGGCTTACTCCTGATGCCGGACCAGCGCCGCCAGCGTGCCGACGGGATCGTCGATGCGGTCCTGCTGGGGCTGAAGGACACGCGCAACAGCATGGTGCAGGTGTTCCAGAACCTGCGCGGCATGGTGACCGGGCGCATCTCGGTCGAGAATCTGGGCGGCCCGATCACGATCGGCCGGGTGGCGTACTACTTCGCCGGGCTCGATTTCTGGGAGTTCGTATTCTTCCTGGGCCTGATCAGCATCAACCTGGCGGTCATCAATTTCCTGCCGATCCCGGTGCTGGACGGCGGGCACATGGTGTTCCTGCTGTACGAGAAGATCCGCGGCAAGCCGGCGTCGGAGGGGGTGCGTGTCGGCGCGACCTACGCTGGCCTGCTGTTGCTGGCGTCGCTGATGATCTTCGTGTTGTTCCTGGACATCAAGCGGCTACTGTAGCCGGAGTTCGCGTTCCGCGACGCGCCTTGCACTTGCTTCGTGCCGCTTGCGGCACGAAGCAAGTGCAAGGCGCGTCGGTATCAGGACGGGCGGAGCAAACGCCCTGACGCCGACGAGCCGCAAGCGTCAGCGCCGGCTCTGTCCAGGTTGCCGTCGCTGACGCTTCCGGCTCGTCGCGTTTGGTCCGCCCGTCCTTCCGTCACCCGCAACAATCCTGTCCCACCCGCTCCGCCGGGCGAAAAACGGTGTCTGCCAGGGTGAGGGCGCTGGCGGCGCGCGCCACGCCCCGCAACGGTGGATCATTTGTGCCGATTCTTGCAACCAGAAAAAATCACCCGACTCGACATTCTGGCTTGCGTCGGACGATGCGTCGATTTACGATCTTCCTCATTACATTCAGCACAGGTTGCCCACTTCCACACCGAACCGATGTGGGGAGCGGGTCCGGACGGGCCGGCCAAACCGGAAGACTCGTCCGACAACACGGCCAGGATCCGCGCCGGTGCGGGAGGTCGCCTCGGCATCGGAACAGGGATTCGTCCAGACCGCACCGAGCCAAACTTGCACTCGCGTCGCGGCGACGAGGCCGGGTTCTCATTCGACGGTTCTCCGAAGTGGGTCGTTGTGCCTGCGCTCCACGAGGTATTATCTTATGTCTCTGGTTGCCTTCCTTCGTTCCTGGTTCCGGCGTTTCCGCCAGCCCGCCGTGCGGCCCGAAGCGCGCCGCTTCCGCCAGCGGCCGCGTCTGGAAGAGCTGGAAGATCGGCGCGTCCCCGCCACCGGCCTGCCGTCCGGCGTGGGCGTCTTCTCTCCCGGCGCCGCGTGGTATCTCCGCTCGGCGCCCTCGGCGGGCGCCCCGGACGTCGCCTCCCCGTTCGCCTACGGCGGCCCGCAGTGGTCCCCCGTGGTCGGCAACTGGGACGGCATCGGCTCCCAGAGCATCGGCGCCTTCGACCCGGCCGACGCCACCTTCTACCTGCGTAACGCCAACACGGCGGGCGCCCCGGAGATCGCCCCCTTCCGGTACGGCGGGACCAACTGGCTCGCGGTGGCCGGCGACTGGGACGGCGACGGCAAGGACTCGATCGGCGTCTTCGACCCGACCACCGCGACGTGGTATCTGAAGAACGCCAACACGTCTGGCGCCCCGGACGTCGGCCCGTTTCGGTACGGAGCAGCCGGCTGGCGGCCGCTGGTCGGCGACTGGGACGGTGACGGCAAGGACTCGGTCGGCGTGGTCGATCCGACCACGATGACGTTCTACCTGCGCAACAGCACCTCGCTCGGCGCGGCCGACGCGGGCGTGTTCGCCTTCGGCGCGCCCGGCTGGACGCCGCTGGCTGGCGACTGGAACGGGGACGGGGTGACCACCATCGGCGCCTTCGACCCGGGGTTCGCGACCTGGTATCTGCACAACAGCAACGGCCCGGGGATCCCCGACGTCGCCCCGTTCGCTTACGGCGGCGCCGGGTGGACGCCGCTCGCCGTGTCGGCCCCGGCCGGCGATGCCACGAATCCCTTCCGGCCGACGGCGCCGACGAAGCCGCCGGTCCTGCCCGTCCCGATCAACCAGCAAACGCCGCCGCCCGCCGACGCCACCCCCGCCCCGGAGAAGCTGGACGGGCCGACGGGGGCCGCTATCCTGGCGTCGGCGAGTCCGGACGGCCCAACGAGTCCGGACGGCCCAACGAGTCCGGTGCCCGCGCCGCTGGCGGCGACCCTCGTGCTATCCGCTCCCGACTTCACCACCGAAACGACCATCGCCGTCACGGTGGACGTCAAGACGGAGGGCGTGCAGACAGGGGATTGGACCCTCGGCCTCGATATGGACCGCAATGGCGATGGACAGTTTGCCGGCGCCGCCGAACTGAACCAGGTGTCGAGCCCCGCCTTGTTCGGAGAGAATTACTTCACCTTGAACAATCTCCCCGCCGGGACATTCCAGCTGCGCGCCCGGGTCCAGGACACGGCGGGGGCGCAGGCCGCCAGCGCTCCGGCGACCGTCAAGGTAGATTCGCACGCTGGCATCATCGGTTCGCAGGTTCTGCTGCAACTCTACAGCGATTACGTTGAGGGCGCTCACGGAGCGGAGGGCGACGGGACCGAGACCCAGCCGGGCGGCGTGTTAGCTCTGCCCAGGTATCGCCACCTCGTCTTCGACGAGACCCATCGAGTCGAGGTCAACGTCATCGCCACCCTCGAGAAGCACCTCGACAACCTCCGGGCAAGCCTCGAGCAACTCGGCATGACGGTGGTGTGGGTGGAGCGGGCGCAAAACCTGATCACCGGCTACTTGCCGATCGAACGGCTCCTCGACCTGCAAACGCAGCCGTATTTCTCCGCCGTCACCCCCGTCTCTCGCCCCATCCGCCGGGCGGGCGCGGTCCAGACCCAGGGGGACGCCGTGATGCTGGCGGACACCTTCCGCAACACCACGGGGCTTACGGGGCAGGGGGTCACCGTCGGGGTGCTGTCCGACACCGTCAATCGGGTCGATTCCAACGCGGACGGCATCCGCGGTCTGGCCGAGTCGCAGCGGACCGGGGATCTGAGTTCCGTCAACGTCCTGCGCGACGGCCCGGCGGCCGGCGCCACCGACGAGGGACGGGCGATGCTCGAGATCATTCACGACATCGCCCCCGCGGCGTCCCTGGCCTTCCACGAAACCAGCACCCCGCAGATCTTCGCCAACGGGATCACCGCCCTCGCCACCACGGCCGGGGCGCAGATCGTCCTCGACGACATCGGCTTCCCCAACTCGCCATTCTTCAACGACGGGGTGATCGCCCGGGCCGCGGATCATGTCGCCGCCGCGGGCACGCTCTACCTCTCGGCGGCGGGCAACGACGCGAACAATGGCTGGCTGGATACCTGGCGCGGCACGCCCAACGTGACCATCGGGGGGGTGGTAAACGGTACGTTCCACGACATGGACCCCGGCCCGGGGACCGATTTCCTGCAGGACTTCAGCATCCTGCCGGGCGAGACCATCGATCTCGTCCTGCAGTGGGACGACGCCTACTTCGAGGGCGGCGGCGGACCCGGCGCTTTCCAGGTGGACACCGACCTCGCGGTCTACATCACCAACGCCGCCGGTACGCTGATCCTCGCCTCCTTCGACAACATCAATTTCAACACGGACGAGGCGCTGGAGGACATTATCTGGAGGAACAGCACAGCGCAGATCAACTTCGGCATCGCCTACCAGCTCTTCAGCGGCCCGGCCCCCACGATGCTCCGCTGGCTCCGCTTCGGCGTGGACCCCCAGGCGCAGGGCCAGGGGGCGCCGACCATCTACGGCCAGGTGGCGGCCAAGGGCGTCGTGGCGGTCGGGGCCGTCCCGTATTTCTCGCCCACCGTCCCCGAGGCCTTTTCTTCCGTGGGCGGGCTGCTGGCCTTCCCGTTTGACGGAGCAGGCAACCGGCTGCCCACCCCCGAGATCCGCGTCAAGCCCGACATCACCGCTCCGGACAACGCGAATACCTCCTTCTTCCCCAGGGGGGGCGACATCCCGGAAGATACGGACAGTTTCCCCAACTTCTCGGGGACTTCGGCGGCGGTACCGCACGCCGCCGCTGCCGCCGCCCTGCTCATGCAGCAGGTGCCGCTGCCCCCGACGCAGCTCCGGGCGCGGCTGGCCGAGAACGTCCTCGACGTCTGGACCCCCGGCTTCGATTTTCTGACCGGCCCCGGCCTCATCCAGCTCAAGGCTCTCGCTCCCTCCGTCAGCGCCGATGCGGTCGAGCCGAACGACTCCTCCGACGTCGCCGTGAGCCTGGGCGGCCTCGGCATCATCCCCCAGACTCTCGGGGGACTCAGCATCGCCCGTCACCCGAATGGGCTCTTCGACCAGGACTGGTTCACCTCGACGATGAGCCAGGCAGGGACGCTGACCGTCAGCCTGAACAACATCCAGGCCAACGGCGACCTCCACCTGCGCATCTACCGCCGAACCGGCAATTCGCTGGTGGAGATCGGCTCCAGCACCCGCACCGGCCGGGTCAACTCCCAACAGACGTCTGTTGCCGTCAACGCCGGTGAGGCCGTCTACCTCTGGGTCTTCGGCTTCAACTTTGCCGAGGGTACTTACAGTCTGAACTTGAAGCTTGTGTAAGAGTTGGCAGACCAAACGCGCTGGCGCCTGGGGGCCGTCAGCCGTCACCCGGTACAACCCCACAACCACGCGCGGGCCGCTATGGTGCGCCAGGGGCACGTTCCCGCCGTAGTACCCGCCCACCGTCCGCAGCGGCAGCCCGTCCGTCACGACCAGGCAAGCCGTCAGCACCAGCGGCGCCCGCCCGACCGCGAACCCACGATACGCGAGGGGCGGGTCGGGGACAACGACCCAGTCGCCCCGCCGCAGCCGCGATCGACCGGGGACGACCAGTCGCATCCCCTCCCGCTCGGCGTGGAACCGAAACCCCCAGCTTCCCGCGTGCCAGGTGGTCCCGTGCGCGCCTTTCGCCGCGACCGCCCGGCTCGCCCGCTCCGCCGCTTCTTTCTGCGCCCACGCCTCGCGCCAATCGACGAGAAAGAACAGCGCTCCCACCGCCGCGCCGCCCACCGCCGCAGCCCGGACCAGCGCAGCCCGCTCCGCTGTGGAGCAGGTGCGCGACGCGACCCGCCCAGCCAGAACGGTGACGGCCGTCAGCACGCCGAGCACGCGCCGCGCCGCCGGGAACGGCGACAGCACGAAGTAGCCCGCCAGTTCCAGGACCACCCACAGCACCAGGAACCATTCGACCCGGCCTCCCCGCCGGTCGGCCGTCCCGGCGGCTCCTCCCGGCCGCAGCGACCGCACCGCGACGGCGCCGAGGATGGCGACGACCGCTACCCCCTGCAGGCGCCAGACCAGGGCTGCGGCATTCGGCCACGGCGCCGTCGCGACGAGCGCGTAGCTCAGCATGGCGGCGCCGGTGGCGCCGCGCACCGCCCACCGCGGCGCGGCCAGCGCGGCCAGGCCGACCACGGCGACGGCCGGGGCGAGCGCGCCGGCGAGATTGAGCAGCGCCCGGAACAGCGGGCCGGCCCTTTCCAGCACCGGCTGTCCTTGCTGCCGCAGGCTGCAGAGAAAATGCGACTCCCCATGACGGCAGGCGACGAACGCCTCCCACCCCGCGAACACCCCCAGCGCCACGGCGACGGCAGCCACCCCGCAGCGGACGCGCCGAAACAGCAGCGCGTACACGGCCAGTACCGCGGGCACCACCAGCGCCGTGTACTTCGTCTGCATCGCCAGTCCGGCCACCCCGCCCGCGGCCGCGGCCAGGCGGACATCGTCTCGGTCCGCCGCGCGCAGGAATAGCGTCAGCGCGGCGAGGGCCAGGGCAAGGGCCGGCACGTCGAGCATCAGGTTCACGGCCGGCAACAGGGCCGGCGACAGGACGGTCAGGATCAGGAGCGGCAGCTCCAGCCCGCGGGCGAACCGCCGCAACAGGGCGTGCAGGGCGAAGACGAGCACAAGGTGGAACGGCAGCAGCCACAGCTTCCACAGGAAGACGTCGTCGCCCAGGACGGTGAGCCCGGCCGCCCACCAGTACGGGAGCACGGGCGGGGCGAGCGTTTCATTCGCGGGACCGGGACGTTCGGCCCAGCAGATCTCGAACCCGTAGGGAGAGAGCGGATCCCGGGCGATCTGGGAGGCGAAGTAGTGATAGGCGGTGTCGTCGATGTGCAGGGGCTTGAGGCAATTGAGGAGGGTCAGGGCGAGGGCCAGGCCGGCGCAGGGCAGGACGTACCGGCGGACACGGGGGGCGGCGCTGAGGGCAGCTGCAGGGAGCCGGTGCATGGGTCTTTCGGGACGAAGAAGTGCGCCCGGCTCTGCCGGGGCGGATACCCGCGAAAGACATAACACAGGCGGATCGATCGGGGCAAGGCGATGTCCGACACGCCAGCAGAAGGGTGCGGCCGGGGGCGCTACGGCGCGTCTTCTTCTCCCCTCCCCCCCTGGAGGGGGAGAGGGGAGAAGAACAGCTACCGATCGTCTTACGGCATTTCCTTGATGCGCACGTTGCGGAACTCGAACTTACCGCTCTCGGCCTGGACCCCGACCGGCCCGTTCGCCGGCACCTTCATCTTCGCCGGTTTCAGCTCCTCGCCGTTGACGGTGAAGGCGGCCTCGGTCCCCTTCACGGTGATGACGAGGTCATTCCAGTCGTCGTTCTTGAAATTCTTGAGGTGCTTCTGCTCCTTGCGTCGGGCGAAGTCGCGGATCTGCAGCTGCGGCCCCCGAATGTACACCCCGCTGTCCGCCTTCAGTCCCGCCCGGAACTGCAGCTTCAGGACGAAGTCCTTGCCGAAACTCTTCGCCGTGTACAGATCCCTGATGCCGCCCTTGCCCTTGGCGTCCTTCGCGTTCATGACAATGGCGCCATCCTTGACCTCGACCCGGCCGTCGGGCGTCTGGGTCTTGCCGTCCACGGACGCCCCCTTCCTGCCGGAGTAAACCCAGCCGGTCAGATCCTTGCCGTTGAAGAGGCTGGTGTATCCGGCCTCGCCCTTGTCGTCGGCGTGGCCGGCGACGCCCCAGCCGGCGAGGAGGGCGGCGGCCAGTCCGAACAGCCCGCACCGTCTCATGAGGTTCCTCATCGCAACGCTCCCTTCATGCGGAAACACGTCTGCGGCCCACACGCCTCAGGACTCCCCTCGGCGCCGGGTAAGCCGCGCTTGTGCGCTCGTCCCGCGGTGTCGCCGGACCGACCTCTCGCCGTGCCGCGCCGGGGGACCGGCATACGCTGGAAGGAAACCACAGGACACACGAGGCCAGCTGGGCGAGTAGCGGGGCAGGTTGCGGTCGGCAGGGCGGTGGCGGGTCGGTACAGCTGCGAGCCCAGCGGTGGGGCTCGCGTCCCGCCCTATCCTAGAGACGTGGGCGGGCAGGGGCCAACGAGAATCCACGGTGCGCGGCTCGGCCCGCATTCCTCTCGCTGGTCATTGAGGTTGACAATTACGCCGTCCTCGCTATGGTAAATGTAGCGTTGCGGGGTGTAGCTCAGCTTGGCTAGAGCGCTTGGTTCGGGACCAAGAGGTCGCTGGTTCAAGTCCAGTCACCCCGACTTGCAGTAAAGTCCCCATCGAACGCCAGATGTGGCGCACCTCCTGCGTTCCGTCGCTAACACTTCCGGCTCGTCTCATTGCCTTCCGTCAGCTAACGTGACCAGAAACCGGGGCGGGTTCCGCCGAGCGCCGAACCCCACCGGACCGACCCCGTCCCGGCGGGCTCGCGCTGCGTCTTTCGCGGCGGAGCCTATAATGATGGCGGAACGGCGGGCTTTGCCGCGGACGAGGCCCGCCCGCGGCACCGAGTCGCGGCCTCGCCGGTCACGCTACTCCCGGAGTTCCCATGCACCCGACGACCGCTCCTCTGCCGGCCCAGGCCAACGGCGCGACCGCCCCGGCCGCCGCGGCTCGCCCGGTCACGGTGCCCGACTTCCTCGCCGCCCGCGCCCGCGGCACCCGCCTGACCATGCTGACCGCCTACGACTACACGATGGCGCGCCTCCTCGACGCCGCCGGCGTGGACGGCCTGCTCGTCGGCGATTCCCTCGGGATGGTCGTGCAGGGCCACGAAACGTCCCTGACGGTGACCCTCGACGAGGTCATCTACCACACGCGCCTGGTGGCGCGCGGCGTCCGCCGCGCCCTGCTGGTGGCGGACCTGCCGTTCATGACTTTTCAGGTCAGCGCGCGGCAGGCGCTACGCAACGCCGGCCGGCTCGTCAAGGAGGGCGGCGCGCACGCGGTCAAGCTGGAAGGCGGGGTCCGCAGCGCGGGCGCCATCCGGGCCGTCACGTCCGCCGACATCCCGGTCATGGGGCACGTCGGCATGACCCCGCAGTCGGTCCGGCGCTTCGGCGGCTTCCGCGTGCAGCGGGAGGAGGAGCGCCTGCTGGAAGACGCGCTCGCGACCGAGGCGGCCGGGGCGTTCGCCCTGGTGGTCGAGTGCGTGCCGACCACCCTGGCGGAGAAGATCACCGCGGCCGTCAAGATTCCGACAATTGGGATCGGTGCAGGCGCCGGCTGCGACGGGCAGATCCTGGTGACGCACGACCTGCTCGGCCTGTTCGACGACTTCCGGCCGCGCTTCGTGAAGCAGTATGCGGACGTCGGGGCCGCGATCCGCCGCGCCGCCGCGGACTACTGCCGCGAGGTGCGCGACGGCACCTTCCCGGACGCGGACCACTCGTTCCGCTGATCCGCGCCGCCGACCGTGTCCTGCCGGCAGCCCTTACCTCGCGACCCCCTGCCTCTCTCCCTCCCCGCCTGCGCCGCCCGGCGCGGGTACTCAGTGCCAATGGGTGTCGCCGTCGGCCCGCTTCGGTAAGAAGACAGTACGGCTCTTCGCCGATTCTCACCGGAAGTGGAAAGGGCTACACACATGACCGCAGCTGTCCCGGCTCTGACCGCGCGGCCAGCATGGAAGGCACTCGCGGCCCACCACGCGCAGGTGCGCGACCTGCACCTCCGCACCCTGTTCGCGGACGACCCCCAACGCGGCGAACGGCTGACCGCCGAGGCGGCCGGCCTGTACCTCGATTACTCGAAGCACCGCGTCACCGACGAAACCCTTCGCCTCCTCGTTCAGCTGGCGGAGGAATCCGGCCTGCGCGCTCGCATCGACGCGATGTTCCGGGGCGAGAAGATCAACGTCACCGAACAGCGCGCCGTCCTGCACGTGGCGCTGCGGGCGCCACGCGGCGCGTCGATCGTGGTGGACGGCGCGGACGTGGTGCCGCAGGTCCACGCCGTCCTCGACCGGATGGCGGACTTCTGTAACCGGGTCCGCGGCGGCGCCTGGCGCGGGCACACCGGCCAGCGCATCCGCAACGTCCTCAACATCGGCATCGGCGGGTCCGACCTCGGGCCGGTGATGGCCTACGAGGCGCTGCGGCACTACAGCGACCGCGCCCTGACGTTTCGGTTCGTGTCGAACATCGACGGCACCGACTTCGTCGAGGCGACCCGTGACCTCGACCCGGCCGAAACCCTGGTCATCGTCTCGTCGAAAACGTTCACGACGCTGGAGACGATGACCAACGCCCACAGTGCCCGGGACTGGCTGCTCGGCGGCCTCGGGGGCGACGCCGCGGCCGTCGGCAAGCACTTCGTTGCCGTCTCGACGAACGCCGCCAAGGTGGCCGCGTTCGGCATCGACACGGCCAACATGTTCGAGTTCTGGGACTGGGTTGGCGGGCGCTACTCGATGGACTCGGCCATCGGCCTCTCGACGATGCTGGCCGTCGGCCCGGACCATTTCCGCGCCCTGCTCGACGGCTTCCACCGGCTGGACGAGCACTTCCGCACCGCCCCGTTCGCGAAGAACCTGCCGGTGCTGCTGGCCCTGCTGACCGTCTGGTACACCAACTTCTTCGACGCCCCGACCGTCGCCGTGCTGCCCTACGAGCAGTACCTGAAGCGCTTCCCGGCGTACCTGCAGCAGCTGACGATGGAGAGCAACGGCAAGCACGTCGCGCTCGACGGCAGCCGGGTCGGGTACGAGACCAGCCCGATCTACTGGGGTGAGCCGGGCACGAACGGCCAGCACTCGTTCTACCAGCTGATCCACCAGGGGACGCGGCTGATCCCGTGCGACTTCATCGCCTTCGCCCAGGCGCTCAACCCACTGGGCCGGCACCACGACCTGCTGCTGGCGAACGTCTTCGCCCAGGCCGAGGCGCTCGCGTTCGGCAAGACGGCGGACCAGGTGCGGGCCGAGGGCACTCCGGACTGGCTCGTGCCACACCGCGTCTTCGACGGCAACCGCCCGTCCAGCACGATCCTGGCCGAGCGGCTGACGCCCGCCACCCTCGGCAGCCTCGTCGCCCTGTACGAGCACTCCACCTTCACGCAGGGGGCGATCTGGGACGTCGATTCGTTCGACCAGTGGGGCGTCGAGCTGGGCAAGGTGCTCGCCCAGCGCATCATCCCCGAGCTGGAGAGCCAGGCCGAACCGGCGCCCGGCCACGACAGCTCGACGAATGCCTTGATCCGCCGGTATCGCCACCTCCGGTGAGCCGGCCTAATGCCAGTTCCAGGCGGAGGGGGTGCAAAGGGGCTTTGCAGGAACCCGTGGCACACCCTCTTCCTGGCCCCTCCACTAACGAGCGACACCACCTTCAGAGGAGTCCGCCATGCAGCTAGGAATGATCGGACTGGGCCGGATGGGCGCGAACATGGTGCGGCGATTGCTCCGGCACGACCACCAGTGCGTCGTCTTCGACACGTCGCCCAAGGCGGTGCAGGAGCTGGTGGCCGCGAAGGCCGTCGGCGCCTCGTCCGTCGCGGACCTCGCGAGCAAGCTCGCCAAGCCCCGGGCGGTCTGGCTGATGGTGCCAGCGGCGGTCGTGGATAAAGCGATCGCCGACCTCGTGCCCCACCTCGAACCGGGCGATATCCTCATCGACGGCGGCAACTCGTACTACATCGACGACATTCGCCGGGCGAAGGAGCTGGCGGCTCGGAACCTCCACTACCTGGACGTGGGGACGAGCGGCGGGGTGTGGGGTCTGGAGCGCGGGTACTGCATGATGATCGGCGGTCCGACCGAGGCGGTCCGGCACCTCGACCCGCTCTTCCAGGCGCTGGCGCCGGGCATGGGCGCCGCTCCCCGCACTCCGGGGCGCGAGCAGGTCGGCGGGACGGCTGAGATGGGCTACCTCCACTGCGGGCCGAGCGGGGCCGGGCACTTCGTCAAGATGGTCCACAACGGTATCGAGTACGGCCTCATGGCGGCCTACGCCGAGGGGCTCGGCGTCCTGCGTGGCGCCGACATCGGCAAGCGCACGCACGACATCGACGCCGAGACGACTCCGCTGCGCGACCCCGAGCACTACCAGTACGACTTCAATCTGCGCGACGTCGCGGAGGTGTGGCGGCGCGGGAGCGTGATCGCGTCGTGGCTCCTTGATCTGACGGCCACCGCCCTCGCCAAGGAGCCGGATCTGGCGGGCTTCGCCGGCCGGGTGTCGGACTCGGGCGAGGGCAGATGGACGATCAAGGCCGCGATCGACGAGGCCGTCCCGGCCCACGTCCTGACGGCCGCCCTGTACGAGCGCTTCAGCTCGCGCGGCGAGGCGGACTTCGCGAACCGAGTGCTGTCCGCGATGCGGTTCGCGTTCGGCGGGCACGTCGAGAAACCGGCGTCCGCGTGACCCCCGGCAGGAGGAACCCCGATGCCCGCTCTCCCCTCCGACGCCCTGGTCTTCTTCGGTGCCACCGGCGACCTGGCGTACAAGAAGATCTTCCCCGCGCTGCAGGCGATGGTGAAGCGCGGCCACCTGGACGTGCCGGTAATCGGCGTGGCGAAGGCCGGGTGGGGGCTCGACCAGCTGCGGACCCGGGCGCGCGATAGCCTGGAGCACCACGGCGGCCTCGACCCGGCGGCGTTCGCCCGGCTGTGCGGCCTGCTGCGCTACGTGGACGGCGACTACAACGACCCGGCCACCTTCCAGGCGCTCCGCAAGGAACTCGGTCGCGCCGAGCGGCCGGCCCACTACCTCGCCATCCCGCCGCTGCTGTTCGCGACCGTCGTCGAGCAGCTCGGCAAGGCGAGGTGCGCCGTCGGCGCCCGCGTCATCGTCGAGAAGCCGTTCGGCCACGATCTCGCGTCGGCCCGCGCCCTCAATCGCACGCTGCTGCAGACCTTCGCCGAGTCGGCGATTTTTCGGATCGACCACTTTCTCGGCAAGCGGCCGGTGCAGAACCTGGATTTCTTCCGGTTCGCCAACTCGTTCCTGGAGCCGATCTGGAACCGCTTCCACGTCGAGAGCGTGCAGCTGACGATGGCGGAGGATTTCGGCGTTCAGGGGCGCGGCGCATTCTACGATCAGACCGGAGCGATCCGCGACGTGATCCAGAATCACCTGTTTCAGATCCTGGCCCTGCTCGCAATGGAACCGCCCGTCCGAACGGACAGCGAGTCCGTCCGCGACGAGAAGGTGAAGGTGCTCAAGGCGGTCCCGGCGCTGGATGAGCGGAACGTGGTGCGCGGCCAGTTCCGCGGCTACCGTCAGGAGAAGGGGGTGGCGGCGAACTCCCGGGTCGAGACGTTCGCGGCGGTGCGGCTGGAAGTGCGATCGTGGCGCTGGCAGGGCGTCCCGTTCTACATTCGGGCGGGCAAGTGCCTGCCGGTGACTTGCACGGAGGCCGTTATCCGGCTGCGGCGGCCCCCCGCGCTGTTCCCGGTGAAGGAGCCGGCATCGAATTATTTACGGCTGCGCTTTGATCCGGACGTGGTCATTGCTCTCGGCAGCACGGTCATGGCCCCGGGGGAGGAGATGGCGGGCCAGGCGATCGAGCTGCTGATGAGCCGCCATCCACGCTCTGACGAGATGGACGCCTACGAGCGGCTGCTGGGCGACGCGATGGCGGGCGACGCCTCGTCATTCGCCCGCGAGGACTACGTGGAAGAGGCGTGGCGCATCGTCGGTCCGGTGCTGACCGCGCCGGCGCCGGTTCCGGAATACGAACCGGGTACATGGGGGCCGGCCACGGTCGCCGACCAGCTAGCGCCGCCGGGCGGCTGGCAGGATCCCACGGGAACGGACTGATACCCCGGAAGCGACGGCAACGGTAGCTGGACCGTCGCTGACGCTTCCAGCACACCGCCCACCGGGCCGCACGCGAGCCCTATTCGGCCCCGCCAGTGTCGGATTCAGCGAGTCCGCCGAGGTGGTTCAGGCAGAGGACTTTCAGCATGCCGGGGCGGCCGCGCAGCTCCGGGTGGGCGGCCAGGAGGCGCCGCTCGATCTCGGCCCGGTCGGCCTCGGGCAGGGCTTCCCAGCGGCCCTCCAGGGCGCGCCGGCGCGCCGCCTCGCGCTGGGCCGTGTCGCGATCGTGCTCCTGGCGGGTCCGGGCCTCCTGCCGCGACACCTCGCTGCGCTGGCGCTGCTCGTAGGCGCGGGCCGCGTCGGCGCCGTACTTGCCGACGGCGCCGCTGAACGATTTGCACTCCGGCCAGCACTTCCGGACGATCCGGACCAGGTCCGCCACCAGGCCGCGCGCCGCCGACTCGCCGTGGCGTGCGGCGAGCGCCCGCGCCTGTTCGAGGTCGCGCTCGCCGACCGTGTGCTCCTCGGTCCCGCTCCAGGCATGGTAAAACGCCACGACGAGAGCAGCGCACGGATCGGCCGGCGCGGGACAGGTTTCCGTCGCTCCAGCCACGGGAGGCGACGCAGGAGCCTGGCTTCCTTCGCCGCCCTGCACCGGCCAGCGGCCGCCTTCCGCAGGGACGGCGGCGCGCCGGTCGGGGCGGCCGCGTGCGAGGAACTGCGGTCCGGGACGGAAGCGGACGCGCCAGACGCCGGGCCGCACCTTCTGGTAGCGCTCCGCCGGGTCGGTCTTCTCGATAAAGCCGATTGCCTCCAGTTCCTGGACGGCCGGAGCCAGGCGGCGCTTCAGCTCCGCGACGTTGTCCACGCGCGTCAGCCCGATGTGGCCGCACGCGAAGTCGATCAGATCCATCTCGACCGTCGGCGGCTGGTGCGGCGGGTAGAAGCGCTTGTCGAGGAAGCGGTACATGCGCTGCGCTGTCGGCAGGCGAAGCGAGAACAGCCGCTCCAGGTCGAGCTTCTTGAGGTTGCCGCTGGCGAGGCTCTGCTGGAACCGCGGCGACCAGCACACCCAGCACGACGGAGCGGCCGCTCCCTTCCGGCGCCCCGCCACCTGCCGCCCCAGCTCGTACTCGCTGAGGATGCCGGTCGCGACCTCCGCCTCGTAGCCGCGGCCGGCAATGTCCCACCACGAGTTCTCGTAGCGGATCACCAGCGCCTTCAGCCGGCGCAGCACGTCGCGCAGCCGGTCGTAGCTGCGGCTGTTCGGCGCCCACCCCATGATCTTGAACAGCTGCCGCGGCGCGAATGGGACGACCGGGTCGGCGAAGTTGTGCGTGTGCTTGGCGACGTGGAGCAGGGCCAGCACCACGTTCTCGTCGGCCGGCGTCGGCAGGCCGTACCGCGACGACGTTTCCAGGATAACGCGCTGCTGCCGGCGCTGCCGGGCGTCGCGGTCGTAGCGGCTGGCCTCGTAGACAGCGGTGTCGCGCTTGGCGCCGTCCTCGTCCAGCGGCTGCTGGCGCTGCAACACGGAGATCGGGAAATCGGCCAGGTTCAGCTCGTCGCGGCCGTCCTGGAACGTCTCTTTCGACGCGGGCACGTTGCTCCTCATGGTCGTTCGTTCGGTCCGGGGCTGTTGCGGGTCGGGAAGGTTCCGGCACATCCCAGCGTACCAACCCACCGTGCCGTTCCAGCGCGGCTTCTGCCGTCCGCTGCGGGGTCGGACCGGCTCGCGCCGTTACAGGCATCCCAGGGCGCCTGACCAGATCGGTTACGACCCTCGCGAAACCGGCGTCCGAACCAGGCGAGGGCATCGGGAGTTTGCCACTCATCTCGTCAGCTGCACCAGGGTCTGGACGGTGAACGAGTTACCACCGTTCGCGGCACACGGCGAGGTTGTGTGAGGTTTTCGGTTTAGCTGGTTAAGTACAGGTTGGGCGCACCGGAGCGGAGGCGCAACTCTTTGTCGAGAGGACGCCTGCGCTGCACCACTTCGACAAAAGGTGTGCCGCGGCACGCGAGGGCATGTGCGGGCGCACGCGGGACGAGGGGAGCGCGGTGTGTCGCGGCACGTAGTTAGCGCGTGCGGTCGCACGCAGTCCGAGCCGCATGTGTGCGACCGCACGCGAAACCCCCCATCGGACCAGCCCGGAGCGCCAGCGCCGGGCTGGTAAAGCACGCTGCCGATATCAGCTGCGTGCAGCTGGACACAGCTGATGCTTGCAGCTGTGTCCAGCTGCACGTCAAACCGGCCGGCGCGGTCGGCTGGAACAGGTCGAAATCGCGTGCAGCTGCACACTGCGGCGCTCAGCTGCGCCGTCACCGGCACGGGCCGATTCGGCAGCTGCGCGGTGGAGTGATAGGATAGCGAGAACGGGGCCGGCCGGAAGAAGGGGCAAGCACCAACCGTAACGCCAATCGCCCGGGCGGCAGCCCGGCAAGGGGGAGTCGTGCCAGCGAAACCGGCCCGGACCGGCGGCGATGTCGAAAAGACCTCCGCCGCGGCGGAACTGCCCGCGCTGTCGAGTCCCGACAAGCTGATCTACCCGGATGACGGCCTCACCAAGCGGGACGTCTACGAGTTCTACCGGCGCATCGCCCCTTACCTGCTGCCGTACCTGCGCGACCGGCCGATCACCCTGGAGCGGTTGCCCGACGGCATCGGCGGGACGCGCTTCTTCCAGAAGAACACCCCGGCATACTACCCCGAGTGGATCCCGCGCGTCGAATTGCCGAGAGAGGACGGCAAGCCCGTCCGTTACGTCCTGGTCAACGACCTGCCGACGCTGCTGTACCTGGCCAACCAGGGCGCGCTGACGTTCCACATCTGGTTCTCGCGCGTCGGCACCCTGGACCGGCCCGACTTCGTGCTGTTCGATCTCGACCCCGGGCCGGCTGCGTTCACCGACGTGATCGCCCTGGCCCGGCGCCTGCGCGTCCTGCTGCAGGGCGACGGCGTGGAGGCGTTTCTCAAGACGTCCGGCAAGACGGGACTGCACGTGTTCGCCCGGTGGCAGCGCGCCGGCGGTTACGACGCGGCGCGAGCGTGGGCGCTGGAGGTTGCCGGCCGCGTGGTCGAGGCGGTGCCGGAGCGGGCAACGGTGGAGATCCGCAAGGCGAAGCGCGGCCAGCGCGTCTACCTCGACGTGATGCAGAACGTGCGCGGCCACCACGCGGTGGCGCCTTACGTGCTGCGGCCGGTGGCGGGGGCGACCGTTTCGACGCCCCTCGACTGGCGCGAGCTGAAGGATGACCTGGACCCGAAGGCGTTCACCCTCAAAACGATCTTCCGCCGGCTGGCGCGCAAGCAGCACGACCCGATGGCGGGACTGCTGCAAGAGTAGCTGTCGGCCTGAGCGACGGGTCTTGTCTCCGACCCGACCAGCCCGGAGCGCCAGCGCCGGGCATCCCAGGCGCCTGTCGCTGGCGCTCCGGGCTGGTCGGACGCCAGCGCCTACTTGCTTGCCTGCCGCGCCGGCGGGCGTTACACTCCGGTCTATCTTGTGCCTGGCCTGGTGGCGCACCGAACTTCCTGTCCGCGCATCGGCGGCGCGAGCGCTCACGGAGCCCAGCCATGCTCTCTGTCTTCGCCATTCTCGAAGGTCTCGACGTTGCCTCCCTGGTCTGCTACGGCGCGTGGGCCGTGGGGCTGGGACTGCTCCTCCTCTTCGTGTGCAAACCCGTCTTGCTGGTCCGCATCCCGCTGTGGGTCATCTGCCACACGCTCTACCGGCTGCGCGTCCTTGGCCGCCACCACATCCCGCGCAAGGGTCCAGTTCTGCTCGTCTGCAACCACGTCAGCCACTTCGACTGGCTGTTCATCGTGGCGGGAGCGCGGCGGCACGTCCACTTCGTCATCTTCGCGGGCTGGACGCAGAAGTTCGGCCTGCGCCACCTGCTCCGCTGGGCCGGCGTCATCCCGATCGACAAGAGCAAGGGGCCGCGGGCCATCGTCCACTCACTGCGCACCGCCGCTGCATACCTGGCGAAGGGCGAGGCCGTGTGCATCTTCGCCGAGGGCCGGTTCACGCGCACCGGGTTCCTGCTGCCGTTCCACCGCGGGTTCGAGCAGATCGTCAAACAGACGCCAGCGCCGATCATCCCCGTCTGTCTGGAGCAGCTGTGGGGCAGCATCTTCAGCTACTGGGGCAGCCGGCTGATCTGGAAGTGGCCGCTCGAATTGCCGTACCCGGTCACCGTCGCCTTCGGCGAACCCCTGCCGCCGACCGCCCCCGCGGCCGCGGTGCGCCAGGCGGTGCAGAAGCTGTCGGCCGACAGCGCCGTCTCGCGCAACCCGCAGAAAAGGCCGCCGCATCGCCAGTTCGTGCGCATGGCGTCGCGCCACCCGTTCCGGCCGTGCATCATCGACCCGCTCGTCCAGAAGCAGGGAGCGATCTCCTACGGCAAGGTGCTCGTCGGGTCGATGTGCCTGGCGCGCCGGCTGCGCCAGCGCCTGGGCGACGAGCAGATGGTCGGGCTGTGGCTGCCGCCCGGGGCGCCGGCCGCGCTGGCGAACATCGCCCTGGCGTTCCTCGGCAAGGCGTCCGTCAACCTGAACTACACCGCGTCGCCGGCCGTCGTGCAGTCGGCGGTGCGTCAGTGCGCGATGCGGCACGTCCTCACGTCGAAGCGCTTCGCCCAGCGCGTCAACCTCGACGCCGGCCCCGGCGTCGAACCGATCTTCCTCGAAGACGTGATGGCCGAGATCGGCGGCGGGCAGAAGGCGCGGGCGTTTCTGAGCGTCCTGCTGCTGCCGCGCTTCGTCCTGGAGCGCTGGGTGCTGCGCCTCGGCAGCCACGCGGCGGCCGACCTGGCGACGGTCATCTTTTCGAGCGGCAGCACGGGCGACCCGAAGGGGGTGATGCTCAGCCACGGCAACATCGCTGCCAACGCCGAGTCGATCATCCAGTCGATGGAGCCGCGGCCGAAGGACCGGGTGCTCGGCATCCTGCCGTTCTTCCACAGCTTCGGGTACACGGTCACCCTCTGGGTGCCGCTTCAGGTCGGCGCCTCGACGGTGTACCACGCCGACCCGCGTCTGAGTCGGGAGATCGGCCAGCTGTGCAAGGAGCACCAGTGTACGATCTTCCTCGCCACGCCGACGTTCCTGCGGCTGTGCCTGCGCCGCTGCGAGGTGGACGATTTCCGATCGCTGCGCTTCCTGTGGTGCGGGGCGGAGAAGCTGCCGGCGGCGCTGGCGCAGGAGTTCCAGACGAAGTTCGGCGTGCTGGCGATGGAGGGGTACGGCTGCACCGAGCTGTCCCCGTGCGCCGTGGTGAACGTCCCGGACAAGGATCTCGACGGCTTCCGGCAGGTGGGCAACAGGCCGGGAACGATCGGCCAGCCGATGCCGGGCGTGGCGGCGCGGATCGTCGATCCGGACACGTTCGCGCCGCTGCCGTCGGGCCGGGAGGGGTTGCTGCTGATCCACGGGGCGAACGTGATGATGGGCTACCTGGGCCGGCCGGAGGCGACGAAGGAGGCCATCCGCGACGGCTGGTACGTGACCGGCGACATCGCGAAGCTGGACGAGGATGGGTTCGTGACGATCACGGACCGGCTGGCGCGCTTCAGCAAGATCGGCGGCGAGATGGTTCCGCACCAGAAGGTCGAGGACGAGCTGCACACGATCCTGCAAACGAACGAGCGGCTGTGCGTGGTGACGGCGGTCGCGGACGAGGGCAAGGGGGAGCGCCTGGTGGTGCTGCACGTCGGCATCGAGGTAGCGCAGGTGTGGCAGCAGCTGAACGGCAAGGGGCTGCCGAACCTATGGGTGCCGCGCGAGCGCGACTTCTTCCACGTCGCGGAACTGCCGCTGCTGGGGACCGGCAAGCTGGACCTGAAGCGCTGCAAGGAAATCGCGGCGGAGAAGGCCGGCAGGTAGGCCGGGGTCGCGCTGCCCACGCGGCGATGGAGCCGCCAAATGCACGCGGCTTCCAGGTGTCACAGACGGCGCTGCACCCGAAACCGAGGGGTTCCGTGGTCAGTATCCGGAGCCGCAAGATATTTTGAGTTTTCTCCTCGAAATCATCTTGACAGCAGCGGAAGGGGGGATAATACCAAACAATCTCAACAAGATAACCTCTCTATCATTCCACAGAAGCAATTGCCCACGAAAAGCGTCGAAGGACGCTGTTGTCGCGTTCGCAATTCCGGGAAGCTGGTCCGGCTACTTATCCTTGGACATTGTCTGAGAGGCTATCCGCTGGTCGCTGGGTTCCATAAGCTGTCTTCGCGTCAGTGATTAGCAAGAATTCCAGCCGTCAAGTGGACAGATAACCAAAGAACCCCGCAAGCGGTATCCAACGGACCTGACAGACACTCAATGGGCATTGTTAGAACAGCTGTTACCGAAGCGGAAACCAGGTCGGCCCGGAACCTTTCAATCCACGGTGGATCGCCGCGAGATCATTAACGCGATCTTGTATCGTCTCAAGACGGGTTGCCAGTGGGAAATGCTCCCGCACGCTTTATTGCCGCCCAGCACCGTTCATGAGTATCTACAGCAATGGGAACAAGACGGCACCTGGGAGCGGATCCTCGATTCCTTACGTCAACAGGTGCGGGTTCAAGCAGGGCGTGCGCCGTCGCCAAGTTTGGGCGTAATCGCTAGCCAATCCGTGCCCTCGACGGCGGCCGGCGGCGAGGCCCGCGGGTACGATGGGGGGCAAGAAAATAAAGGGCAGGAAACGCCATATCTTGACAGACAGCATGGGGTTGCTTCTCGCCGTCCTCGTCACGGCGGCGCGCGTCGATGATGGTCGCGCGGCTGCAACTGTTGTGGATCGAGCAACCGCAACGGATTTCCCACGGTTGTAACTCATCCTCGGCGATAACAAGTATCATAACCATGAATTCCGGGCGTCGTTCTTTGCCAACGGTCGCGCCATCCGGTTACAGATTGCCTTGCGCCCCGAAGGCGCCAAAGGGTTCGTGGTGATTAAGCAACGGTGGGTCGTGGAAAGAACCTTTGCCTGGTTGGGGAATTATCGGTGTTTGAATCGGGAGTATGAGAAGACGACGCAGGCGAGCGAAGCCAATGTCAAAGTGGCTATGATTCATATTCTGCTGCGCCGCCTCCAACCCCGAAAGCCAGCCGATGAAATAGCCGAATCAGAGATGTACAAAGTTGTATAAAAGATGCGAATTCTTCAGGAAATATCCGAAGGATGGCCTCTAACTGAAGACCGGAAGCGTGTATCTGACCACTCCCAGCATCAAGTTCGAGTTCCGGCGCAACCAAAACTTCAACGGCAAGCCCTGAAAATGGTAGGGGTTCTTTTTCCCAGAGGTGCGCAATGTGTTGGCGAATCCTGGCTGTCCTGCTGGTTTGCCTGCTGCTGGCGGCGGACGACCCGAAAGGGGACTCTGCCAAGGGAGCGGCTGATAAACAATACGCCAAGGTTGAGTTGAAGGGGGAATTGAGGAGTCGCCTTCCACTCGGAAGCACCCCCCCGGTCCCGATCCTCGAAGTTCACTCACAGGACTATGAGTTGGACCTGAGCAAATTGAAGGCTCCGATCAAGAAAGAGATATTCGAGAGACTGGAGGGGACTGTGGTAGTCATCAAGGGAAACCTGATCCTGCCCAGTAGGGCGGGCACGGGGGGGAAACTGCCGAAGATGCCTCTCGTCGTTGTGACGAGGTTAATCATCGTGTACGAGTAGGAGCCGTCGTTTTCCGGTCCAGAAGCAACCGTGTGGTTCCCAATGCGATCCATGCACAGCTCCTTGGTTTTCTCAACAGGAGGTAATTGCCATGGTGGTGCGCTGGCTCAAGCGTGTGTTCGGTATGAATGTTTGTCGTAACCCCGTCCGGAGATCGCCGTACCGGCCCCAACTGATGGCCTTCGAGGATCGCATCCTCCCGGCGAACCTCACCTGGGTGGGCCAGGCCGGTGGGACCTGGAGCGTCGCTACAAACTGGAGCCCTGCCCAGGTGCCGGCCAGCGGTGACACGGTGACCTTTGATGGAAGGGCAGGGATCGGAGCCAACACAAACTCGACGATGAACCTGGGGGGCGGCGGTCTGTACCGCATTGGCAAACTCAATCTCACCAACGGATACACTGCCACGATCACCCTCAACAGCCACCTCTACACGGATGTACTGAACATCCAGAGCGCGGGAACCATCACAGGACCCAGCAAGTTGGCCATTTACCAGCGCATCGGTGACCCAACTGTCGCTGATGCCACCATTTTCGAGACTTCGTACTGGATCTCCGGCACGATCGGCACTACCGAACTCTGGATCGGGGGACAGGATAACCACCGGGCAACACTCCAGCTGGGCGGCACGACGGGGCCAGGGGTTCCCACGACTTCGACCCTCCAGGCCGATCTCCAGATCGGAGACGCTTTCTCGACGGTGAACTGGCAGGTCGGCATTGTTGTCGTCGCCGCAGGCAAGACAGTAACGAACCGTGGAACGTTCCTGGCTGACAGCGCCGGCAACACAATGGGCAACACTGGAGGCGCGATGAGTCGCTGGAACTTCATCAACCACGGGAGGCTGACGATGGGGGCTGGCAGGTTCAGAAACGAAAACCTGCAGCAACCGGCGGGTGGCGGTGGGAGAATCTTCCGGACTGCCAGCCTCACTCCCGGCGAGAACTCCTTCGAGATCGAAGGCCTTGTCTCCCTGGAGGAGACGGATGGCGGTCTGACCGTCGAGTCCGGAACCCTCCTCATCTCGGGAACCCTCACCCAGAGTGCCGGCGACGTGACGGTGAGCGAGGGCACGACTCTCGACGTTACGGAGGACTACACCCAGTCGGGAGGGACGGTGGCCGATAATGGCTCCCTGACGGTGAACGGCCAGTACCTCGTCAACGGCGGCACCGTGTCTGTTGGCGGCGGCACCATTGAGGCCGCCGCGAGCATGCAGCTGGCCGCCGGCGCGTTCTTCTCCGGTTCGGGGACCATCCTCGCCAACGTCACCAATGCGGGTGACTTCGACACCGGCCCTGCGCTCAATCCGGGCAGCATCACCGTCACCGGCAACTACACCCAGACCGCCGGCACGACGACGGTCACGGGCGGGCTCACCGTCAGCGGCACGGTGCAACTCGCCGCTGGCTCCTTCCTGGTCAGCGGCCCCTGGACACCGCCCTTCGCCGTCGGCGCCTTCGCGCAGACTGGCGGCACCTTCTCCCTCCTGGCCGGCGCCCTGAACGTCAGCGGCGACTACACCCAGAGCGGCGGCGCCGCCTCGATCGAGTCCAGTGCAGGCAGCGTGGGCGGCCAGTTGCTGCTCAGCGGCGGTACGCTCAGCCTCGGCAATGTCTACGATCTCACCGTCACGGGCGGGGTCCAGATCGACGAGGGGGCGACCCTGGAGCTGGTCGAGGGCAGGATGGTCGGCAATGTGACGAACGAGGGCACCCTCAGCCTGGGCTCGCGCACCACGCCTGCCGCCGGGAACAGCTATACCATCGTCGGCAACTACACGCAGACGGCGACGGGGCTGCTGATCGTGGATGCCGGTCCCTGGGACGTTGACCATCTGAGCATCACCGGCGTGGCCACTCTGGCGGGGACGTTTCAGCTGGTGCTGGTGGACGAGTACGAGCCGGCTCTCGGCACGGCGCTTGCCGTGCTGGACTACGGCGCGCGGAGCGGCCTGTTCACCTCCTACGGCCTGCCCGGTTTGCCGGCCGGGGTGTGGGATCCGCGCTATGACGACCCCGCCTTCCCGAACAGCCTCTCTCTCTGGGTGATCGAGTAACGGACGTCCCCGGCTTCGTCCCGTGGGCCAGGCCCCTTGTCCCGGTCCGAGGGCAGTCACTCCGCTGGCCCAGAGACTGCGGGAACGTCGAGCAGGCCGTGCTTCTTCATCTTCTTGTACAGCGTCACCCGGCTGATCCCCAGGGACGCGGCCGCCCGGCAGCGGCTGTGGCCGTGCGTCAGCAGCGCTCGCTGGATGGCGGTGCGCTCGGTCAGGTCGCGCTGCCGGCTCAGGGAGTTGCTGCCGGTGGGGACCGCGACCGGCAGCGTCACCTGGTCCCCCACCACCGGCGGCAGGTGAGAGGGGAGCAGTTCCGGCCCCGAACTCATCAGGACCGCGTGTTGCAGGACGTTCTCCAGCTGGCGGATATTCCCCGGCCAGGAGAACGCCTCCAGCACCGTCAGAGTGGCCGGGTGAATGTCGAACAGGTTCTTGCCGAACTTCCGGTTGAACCGGGCCGCCATCGTTCGGGCGAGCGGGGCGATGTCCTGGACGCGCTCGCGCAGCGACGGCAGGTGGAACGACATGACGTTCAGCCGGAAGTACAGGTCCGCCCGGAAGCGGCTGCGCTCGACCGCCTCCTCCAGGTTGATGTTGCTGGCGACGACGAGCCGCCCCCGGCACGTCTGTGTCTCGATGCTGCCGACCGGCTCGAACTCGCCCGTCTCGATGACGCGCAGGAGGGCGGCCTGCTGCTCCAGCCCGAGGGTGTCGATCTCGTCCAGCAGCAGCGTCCCCTCCCCGACCGCGGCGAACTTGCCGACCTTGTCCCGGTCGGCGCCAGTGAACGCCCCCTTGACATGGCCGAACAGCTCGCTCTCGACGAGGGCGGCACTGATTGCCCCGCACGGCACGGGGAGGAAGCGGTGGTTGCGGCGGGCGGAGTGATCGTGGACGAGCCGGGCCAGGAACGTCTTGCCGGTCCCGGTCTCGCCGCTGATCAGCACCGGCATGTGGTGCCGGGACGCGAGGATGAGCAGGTCCGCCAGCGGCAGCAGGGACGGCGTGTGCCGGGCCAGGCGAGCCCGCAACTCCTCGTCGTCGGTCAGCGTGCGGGGGACGGCGCGGCAGCGATGGGCCGCCCGGCGGGCGAGGTGGACCATCTCGCTTGCGTCCTCTGGCCAGGTCAGGCGGGCGGCGATGTGGCCATCGAGCCCGGACAGATCGGCCCGGCCGGCCAGCGCCGGATCCTCCAGGAGGATGACGGTGGCCGGGCACTTCGTCAGACGCAGCTCCTGGACCAGGAGGCGGGCCTCGATGGCGGCCGCCGGAGAGGAGACGGCCAGCAGCAACGCCCCGTGACAGAGCTGGTCCAGGTGGGGCCGCAGCCCGCCCAGGTCGTGGGCGGCGACGTCCTGCTCCAGCGCCTCTTCGAGCCGGGCCTTGATCTCAACGGCCAGGACGGGGTCGTCGGCGGCCAGGACGAGGGGGGTAGTTGCAAACATCGACGATCCTCCATGTGTTCTATCGCCGGACCTGCGAAGCGGCACGCCGGGCGCGGCCCGCGGACGGCGCAGCACGACGGCTGCGGGCGGGCGGGAGCGGGGCGAGTTCCTGTCTTCAGGGTTGTGGAGGCGCGGCGACCGGCGGTGGGTCCGGCCGCACCGGGAAGATTACGGCGGCGACGGCCGCGACACCTCGCCGTGACTGGAAGAAGCGACACAGCTGCTCGAAGTTCGGTGGTACGGCCTGTTTCTCGTCCGGGCCGGCGAGCGGTCGCTGCGCCTGGAAACTGCCGTTGAACCGCCAGATGGCGGCCACCTCGTCGGGGCGCCACACCGGCTCGCCGTGCTCCGCCTTCCAGCTCGGGTAGGAGGGCAACGGCTTGCTCGACGCGACCAAAACGAATGCCTGCGGGCCGACGGCCGGCCCGCGCAGCCGGTACGGCGCCAGCGGGGGGTAGGTGAGTGTGTCTGCCGCCGCCGGCGCCTGGTCGGGGCGTAGCGGCCAGCACAGCTCTTCCTTGCCGTCTGGGCGGAACGCGATCAGGTAGCAGTACGCGGGCCGACTCAGCCGGCCCAGCACCCGGACCGCATCGACGTTCACTCCCGCGGCCGGGCAGGCCTGACCGAGTTCTCCCAACAAGAAGTCTCCGCCGTCGCTGTTGCGGATGTGGGTCAGCTGGAGCGCTTCCACCCGCACCGGGTCGGGGGTAGCCGGGGCGGCGGCCCGCCGGCGCAGGTCGGGGACGATCCAGACGGCGGCGGCGACCGTGAGGAGGATCAGGGTGAAGGTCGCCAGCACCATCCGGGACGGCCGCCCGTCCGGTCCGGTGAGGCGCGGCAGATGCGGCCGGAACACCGGGGCCGGCCGCACCGGGTCGCTCTCCACCCGCGGCAGGAGCCGGGGCAGGTTAGCGCCGGCGCAGTACGGCAACAGGGCGTCGGCCACCTCGGCGGGGGTGGCGAAACGATCCTCGGGGCGCTTGGCCAGGAGCCGGTCAATGATCGCCCCGAGCGCTTCCGGAACGTCCGGCCGCGGCAGCGTGATCGGCGGCACCGGCCCGCGCAGGTGCGCCAGCCGCAGCTCCTCCGGCCCGCGGCCGGGCTGCCCGAAGGGGGATTGCCCGGCCAGCAGATGGTAGAGGGTACAGCCGAGGCTGTACAGGTCGGCCCGGATGTCCACGCCGTGGCAGTCGCGGATCTGCTCGGGCGCCATGTAGTCGCTGGTGCCCATCAGGGTGATCGGGTGTGGTGTGCGGGCCGGCCGCGCGGTGACGGCCGAGGCCACGTCCGCCGCCGGCCCTTCGTGCAGCCGGGCCAGGCCCAGGTCGAGCAGCTTGATCGTCCCGCCAGGGGTCAGCATCAGGTTGGACGGCTTGACGTCGCGGTGGACCAGGCCGTGCTCGTGGGCGTGCTGCAGGCCGACCGCCGCCTGGCGGGCGCACTCACAGGCGTCGGCGACGCGCAGCGGGCCATTCGCCCGGCTGACCTTGCCGAGGTCCGCGCCGGCCAGGAACTCCATCGCCAGGTACGGGATCCCCTCGACGGCGGCGTCGGTCGCCTGAACGATGTTCGGGTGGTTGAGGCGTCCGACGGCCTTCATCTCCTGCAGCAGGCAGACGGCGGCGACGTTGCTGCGTGGCCAGCCGGTGTGCAGCAGTTTGAGCGCGACGACCTTCCCGAGGTGGACGTGCCGGGCCTTGTAGACCGCCCCCATTCCGCCGCGGCCGAGCGGTTCGAGGATCTCATACGGCCCGACGCGGAGCAGGGGGTCGTCCACGAGTCCGGCCGAGCGGGCGAGGGTATCGTCGAACCCGACCGGGGTGGCGCCGAGGACCGCCAGGCGCTCCAGGACGTGGTGGCACTCGGCGTCAGTGTACGGCGGGGGCGTGGCGGGCTCGGCAAGCCGGGAGAGGAGCGGGTCGGTCGCGTCGTCGAGGCGCTGCAGGGCGTCGAGGCAGCGCGGACACAGCTCCAGGTGGGTCGCGACGGCGCCGAGGGCGGCCGGGGCGAGGATACCGGCGTTGAACGCCTCCAGGGCCTCCCGCCCCGGGCATCGATTGGAACCCAGCCAGCTCGCAACCTGTTGTTCCACGACGGAACCCCCGTTCCAGGTAAGGGCTGTGCCGGCAGCCCCTCCCGTGGGGTGCCGTCAGTCGTTCGCCTCGCCCAGCTCCTCGCGCAGACGGCGCAGAACCCGGGACTTGGCCAGGTAGACCGCATTCAGACTCAGACCCAGGGCGGCGGCCACGTCCGCGGGCCGTTGCCCGCCGCCGACGACGCGCCAGAACGACTCCCAGGTGGGCTGCTCGAACTCGGCCCGGATCAGGTCGAGGGCTCGCCGATAGAGCAGCCCTCCGTCGTCCGCGTCGGGTTCGTCGCCCAGGTCGGCGTCGGCGACCTGCTCCAGGCGTTCGCGGGCCTCCGAGCCGCCGGCCGGTTGCGGGTGGGCGCCGCACCGGCGGATGTAGTCGCCGAGCTTGTTGCGGGTGATCGTCCACAGCCACCCGCGGAAGGTGCTGTCCTGCCGTTCCCGGCGGAAGTCCGCCACGCGGAGCAGGACGGTCCGGAACACCTCCTGGGCGACGTCCTCGGCGTCACTGGGCTGCAGGCCGCGCCGCTTGCACCAGGTGTAAACCACCGGGCCGTAGAGGTGGACGAGCCGCCTCCAGGCGTCGGCGTCCTGGGCCTTGAGGCCGACGAGCAGGGCCGTGGACATCGTGCCGCTTACGTCGCTCGACTGGACACCAGTGACATTGTTGGGACTTGTCACGATCTTCCAAAAATTCCTGACTGGGTTTCCCGGTTGGCCGCGGGACCGGGACGGAAGGGGTGAAGTGCCCGCCCGGCAGGAGGCGGCAAGCATCTCTCAGGAGGGATTGTACACACCGCCGTGGGAGAGTACACCCCGCGAGCCCGCTGCGCGGGAAGGACCAGGAGCCAGGGCAGGGACAGGCGGCCTGGTGTGGCAGGGGCTCTGGCAAGCCCACGGGCGGCGTCCCGTGAGCTTGCCACAGCCCCTGCCACACCATCCGCCTTTGCGCTGGCTGAGGCTCCCGCGCCGGCGCTCGGGGCTGGTCGGAGGGTAACGCCTCAGCGCGACGACAGCTTCATGTGCAGGTTCTTGACCAGAAATGCGAACTGGTCCGCCACCTCCTCGATCGCCTTGCGCGTCGGCCGGCCGGCCCCGTGTCCGGCCCGCACCTCGATCCGCGCCAGCACCGGGGCGTTGCCCGCCTGGCAGTGCTGCAGCCTGGCGATGAACTTGAAGCTGTGGCTCGGCACCACCCGATCGTCGGTGTCGGCTGTCGTCACCAGCGTCGGCGGGTAGCGCGTCCCCTTCTTGAGGTTGTGATACGGCGAGTAGCCGAGCAGCACCTTGAACTGTTCCGGGTCGTCCGGCGAGCCGTAGTCATCGACCCAGTACCGGCCGGCCGTGAACTTGTGAAAGCGCAGCATGTCCATCACGCCGACCGCCGGCAGGCACGCGCCGTACAGCTCCGGCCGCTGCGTCATGCACGCCCCCACGAGCAGCCCGCCGTTACTGCCGCCCTGGATCGCCAGCTTCTCCGGCCGCGTGTACCTGTTCGAGATCAGCCACTCGGCCGCCGCGATGAAGTCGTCGTAGGCCTTCTGCCGCTTCAACTTCACCGCCGCCTGGTGCCACTCCTTGCCGTACTCGCCGCCGCCGCGGATGTTCGCCTGGGCGTACACCCCGCCCATCTCCATCCACAGCAGCTTGGACACCGCGAACCCCGGCGTCAGCGAGATGTTGAACCCACCGTAGCCGTACAGCAGCGTCGGGTTTGTCCCGTCCAGCTTGAGCCCCTTGCGGTAGGTGAGGAACAGCGGCACCTTCGTGCCGTCCTTGCTCGGGTAGAAGACCTGCTTGACCTCGTAATCGTCCGGACTGAACTTCACAGCCGCCTTCTTCCAGACGGTACTCCGGCCCGACGCGGTGTCGTACCGATAGATCGTCGGCGGCGTCGCGAAACTGGAGAAGGTGTAGAACGTTTCCCGGTCGGTGCGCTTGCCGCCGAAGCCGCCGGCCGACCCGAGGCCCGGCAGCTGCACCTCGCGCACGAACTGGCCCTTGAGGTCGTGGACCTTCACCTGCGTGCGCGCGTCCTTGAGGTACGTCAGCACGAACTGGTTGCCGACCATGCTGACGCCGGTCAGGTTCTCCTTCGCCTGCGGGATGATCTCCTTCCAGCGCGCCGGCTCCGGCCTGCGTGTGTCGATGGCGATGACGCGGCCGCGTGGCGCCGCGTTGTCGGTCTTGAAGTAGAACACCGGGCCGTCGTTGCCGACGAACGTGTAGTTGTGCGCGAAGTTCTCGATCAGATCGACCGGCAGCGCCTTCGGGTCGGACAGGTCGCGATAGGTGACCCGATAGCGGCGGTCGGTGCCCTTCCAGACGGTGATGAGCAGCCAGCGGCCGTCCTCGCTGACGTCGGTGGCGAACCCCCAGTCGGGGTGGTCAGGCCGGCGGTAGACGACCTCGTCATCCTTCTGGGTGGTGCCGACGCGGTGGTAGCACAGCTTCGGGTTGAAGACCAGACCCTGGAACGCCTCGCCCTTCTTCGGCTCCTCGTAGCGGCTGTAGAAGAACCCCTTGCCGTCGCGCGTCCACTCGGCGCCGGTGAACTTGGTCCACCGCAGCTCGTCGCCGAGCGTCTTGCCGGTGGCGACGTCGAGGACGCGCCACGTCACCCAGTCGGACCCGGACTCGGCCTTGCCGTAGGCGAGATACTTGCCGTCGTCACTGATCGACAGCCCGGCGATGGCGACGGTGCCGTCCTTCGACCACGTGTTCGGGTCGAGCAGGACGCGCGGCGTGCCGTCGAGACTCGCGACGGTGTACAGGACACTCTGGTTCTGCAGTCCGTCGTTGCGGCTGAAGAAGTAGCGCCCGCCGACCTTCGACGGGGCGGAGTACTTCTCGTAGTTCCACAGGTCGGTGAGGCGGCGCTTGAGCAGGTCGCGCTCGGGGATCTGGTCAAGGTACTTCTCGGTGAACTTCGCCTGGACTTCGACCCAGTCGGCGACCTCCTTGGCGGTGCGCACGTCCTGTTCGAGCCAGCGGTAGGGGTCCGGCACCTTGACGCCGTGGAGGGTATCGACGTGATCGATGCGCCTGGTGGGAGGGTACTTCAGCGCGCCCTCCTGGGCGTTCGCGGCAGTCGTGGTCATCAGCGCCCCGAGACTGAACAGGGTGAGCCAGGCCGTGCCTCGCATGCAGGGACTCCTTCGTCAAGAAGGGACGGGATCAGGGCCGGGTTTCATTGTAGCGGAGGCACCGGGTCGGCTCAAAGCCCATGGGTGGCGTCCCGTGGGGGAAGCGCTGGGGTGTTGCCCCACGGGACGCCACCCGTGGGCTTTGCAGAGTTTTCTGGGTCACCCAATGACACCCAGGCGGCGCAACTCGGCCAGCCGCGCCGCCTCGACGCCCAGCAGTTCCGTCAGCACCCGGTCGGTGTCCTGGCTCAGCCGCGGCGGGGCGGTCGCCTCCGGTAGCGTCGTGCCGGCGATGTGGAACGGCGAGCCGACGAGATCGACCGGGCGGCCGTCCGGGTCGCGCACGGTCACGCGCAGCCCGCGCGCCTCTGCCTGGGGCTGGGCGAACAGCTGGGCGTAGTCCCAGACGGGCGCGTGCGGCACCTCGGCGGCGAGCAGTTTCTCCTGCCAGACGGCGCTCGGCCACTGGCCGAGTACCGCCTCGACCAGCGGCACCAGCACGGCGCGATGCTCCACCCGCTGCGTGTTGGTCGCGAAGCGCGGATCGGCGGCCAGGTCGGAGCGTTCGGCCGCCCGGCAGAAGCGCTGCCACTGGCCGTCGTTGCCGACCGCCAGCACGAGCCAGTCGTCGGCGGTTGCGAACGCCTGGTACGGGACGATCTGGAGGTGGGCGTTGCCCTGGCGCGGCGGGACGGTCCCGCTGCTCAGGTACGCCTGCACCAGGTTGACCTGGGCGGCGACGGCGCAGTCGAGCAGGGCCAGGTCGATGGCGTAACCGTGGCCCGAGCGGGCGCGGGCGTGCAGGCACGCCAGTACGGCGTTGGCGGCGTAGAGGCCGGTCAGCACGTCCGTGACCGCGACGCCGACCTTGCACGGCGGCCCCTCGACCGGGCCGGTGATGCTCATCAGCCCGCTCAGCGCCTGGATCGCGAAGTCGTAGCCGGGCAGGTCGCTCATCGGTCCGGTGCGGCCGAATCCGGAGATCGAGCAGACGACCAGACGCGGGTTGAGCGCGAGCAGGTTTTCCGGCCCCAGGCCGAGCTTCGCGGCGCTGGCGGCCCGGAAGTTCTCGAGCAGCACGTCGCTGCAACGAACCAGCTCGCGAAAGAGGCGGATGCCCTCGGGTCTGGCGAGATCGAGCGCGATGCCGCGTTTGTTACGATTACAGGAGAGGAAGTACGCGCTGAAGGGTCCGACGAACGGCGGACCCCAGGCGCGGGTGTCGTCGCCGGCGCCGGGCCGCTCGACCTTGATGACCTCCGCTCCGAGATCGCCAAGGATCTGGCTGCACAGGGGGCCGGCAAGGACGCGCGAGGCGTCGAGGACGCGCACGTCGGCGAGTGGGCCGTGGGGGTCAGCGGACATGGTCGGTCCTCCGGGCGGGCGGCCCTCGCCGCGTCGTGTTGCGGCAGTTATTCTAGGGCGGTAGAGTAACGGCGGCCCAGCACCCGGGCCACCCCCGCACCCCCCTGCCCCCCTCTCCCCTCGTGGGAGAGGGGGCAGGGGGTGCGGGGGAGAGCATGTGCAGACCGCCCGCGAGAGAAGTCCCATGACCCCCGAGCAGATCCTGCGGACCTACGCGGACCTCGCCGATCTGTACGACCGGCAGAGCCAGCCCAAGCAGCGTGACTGGTTCCTGGTACTCGCGGCGGACGCGGCCAACGCCGCCGGCAAGAGCGCCGACGCGGACCGCTACCTGGGTCGCCTGCTCGCCGTCAACCCGCACCACCTCCTCAAGCCGTTCGGGTCGTTTGTCGAGGCGCTGCGGTCGCCCGACGTGGAGGGGTACGTCCTCAGCCTGCGTCGCAGCTACCCGCCGGACCGGGCCGAGCAACTGCTGGTCACCGAGCGCAACAAGATCCTGACGGCGTCGGCCACCGCTCCATCGTCCCCGCCGCCGCCGGCACGGGAGCCCCCGCGCGAGCCGCCCCCAAAACCGCCGGCCGGGCCGGAGCTGTTCAACACCCTCGCGCCGCAGGAACCGCCGCGCGTCATCTACGCCCGGGTTCGGGACGAGGAGCAGGCGCCCACCGCCGCGCTTCCGCCCGTGCCGCCGCCGGCGCCTCCGCCGCCCCAACCGGCGCCCCTCCCGCCGCGCAAGGTGGAGCGCGCCCAGCCGTTGCCGATGCCGAAGCCGCGCCCCCAGCCGCGCGCTGCCGAACCGCCGCCCGAACCGGAACCGGCGCCTACCCCGCCGCCGCGCGCCGCCGGGCGGCGCCGCGCGGCTCCGCCGCCCGAACCAGAGTTCGACCCGGGGCCAGAACCGTCCCACGAGGGGAGCCCGTTCCTCCCGACGGTGCTGTTCCTCGTCGTCCTGGGGTTCGGGCTGGGGCTGGCGGCGTATGCGTTCGTGCGTCCCTTCCTGGCGCCGGAATGGCTGCGCTGAGAAGTGGTTCTGAGTGGAGGTCCGGGTGAAGGCGCCGGTGGACGAACTGACCTTCGACGACCCGTGCGTGCTGTTCGCCCTGCGCCGCGAAGCGGGGCCGTTCCGCCGCACTTTCCGGCCGCAGCAGCGGTTCCCCGGCGCTCCGTGTCCGGCGCGCTTCTGCGGGCCGGCGTGGCTGTCCGTTCTCGTCCTCGAAACGGGTATGGGGCGGACGCGCACCGAGCGCGCCCTCGACTGGCTGCTCGGCCGGCCGACGCTGGGGAACGTCGCGTACCGCCCGAAGGTGGTTCTCTCGGCCGGCTTCGCGGGCGCGCTGCGGGAGCGCTACCGGGTTGGCGACGTGGTGCTGGCAACGGCTGTCCTCGACACCCAGGGCAACCGCTGGCCGGCGACCTGGCCTGGCGAGTTGCCCGGCGGCCGCTGGGAGCCGCCGCTGCACCGCGGGCCGCTGTTGACCGTGCCGAAACTGGTGGCCGACCCCGGTGCGAAGCGCGAACTGGGCGAGCAGTACGGGGCCGTGGCGGCCGACATGGAGTCGGCCACGGTGGCCCGCGCGTGCCGCCGGGAAGGCGTGCCCTTCGGGTGCGTGCGCGTCATCTCCGACGATGCCCGAACGGGTCTGTCGCCCCGCCTGGCGGGCCTGCTGGCCGGCGAACGGGTGTCGGTGCTGCGCCTCGTGGGGACGCTGGCCCGGTCGCCGGCGCTGGTCGGGGAGATGTGGCGGTTGGCCCGGCACACGAGTGTAGCGGCCTGCGTGCTGGCGCGGGCGCTGGGCGAGGTGCTGACGCTCACGCTGCCGTAGGGGAAAGAAGTGTAAGCGTCGGCGCCGTCACGGTGCGCAGCCGTAAAGCGGTTGCGGTGGTCACTTCGTCTCGCGCCACAGCCAGCGCAGCGACTCCGGCAGGATGGCGCCGCCGTGCTTGCCGTTGTGCGCGCCGGTGCCGTACACGAAGCGGTGGTCGTACTTCTTGAACTGCAGCGCCTTGTCCATCTGCTGGTTCGCCAGCGGCCAGTTGCCGTGCTCGTTGTCGAGATCCTGCGCGCCGTCTTGCAGGAAGACGCGGATCGGCCGCACCTTTGCCTTGCGGATGATACCCGGGTAGCGGTCGCCGCCGCGAATGTTCGTGAAGCTGCCGACGTGGCTCAGCACCTTGCTGAACAACTCGGGTTTTTCCCAGGCGACCGTGAAGGCGCAAATCCCACCGCTGCTGATACCGCCGATGGCGCGGCCGGCGGCGTCCTGACGGAGTTTGTACTTCTTGCCCACCTCGGGGAGGATCTCCTGCTCCAGGAAGCGAGCGTACTGGTCCGAGAGGGTGTCGTACTCAAAGCTCCGGTTCCTGTAATCGGGGCCGCCCTTCTTGCCGCCCGTGAGGCTCTGGCTGCCGGGGTCAATAAAGATCGCGATTGTTATCGGCATCTGCTTCTTGTGGATCAGGTTGTCGAAGACCGTCGGCACGCGGAAGGCGCCCTTGCGCGAGGCGTAGGAGCGCGGCCCGTCCTGAAAGACCATGACGCACGCCGGTTCCTTGCCGTCGTACTGCGCGGGGACGTAGACCCAGACGTCGCGCACGGTGCCGGGGAACACCTTGCTCTTCCAGACGAACTTGTCCAGCTTGCCCTGCGGGACGTCGGGGTGTTCCTGCGAGTCGGGACCGTACTTGTACTCCTCGTCGGCATACACCGCGGCGAGGGGAAGAAGCAGGCAGAGCGCGAAAGCGGTGAGACGGTGCGGCATTGCAAAACCTCCGGTGCGAGTGGCGACCGCGGTAAGCATAGGCACCCCCACGCGGCGATTCAACGGAGGGGCCGCCCTCCTGCACGGTCCGGTCGCTGCGTGCGCGGCTCGGACCGCAGCAGGATCTCGATGCGCGTAACGATCGTTGCGACGACCGCCCAGGGGCGGCGCTGCGTCAGCGGACCGTCACCTTGCGCACCCGGTGGTTGTTGCTGTCGGCGATGTAGAGGTTCCCGTCGGCGTCGATGATGCAGCCGTGCGGCCGATCCATCTCCGCCTTCAGCGCCGGCCCGCCGTCGCCGCCGCGCCCCTTGCGCCCGCCCGCCACGGTGGTGACGATGTTAGTCCGGGCGTCGATCTTGCGGATCGCGTGGTTCTCCGTCTCGACGACGTAGAGGTTGCCGTCCCTGTCGCAGCGCACGCCCTTGGGGCCGCGGAACGTCGCCTGGCGCGCGTCGCCGCCGTCGCCCTCGTAGCCGGGCTTGCCGGTGCCGGCGATGGTCGCGATCGCCCCCGCCGCGTCCACCTTGCGGACCGCGTTCCCCTCGCGCTCGCAGATGTAGGTGTTCCCCTTGCCGTCCACGCACACCGCGCGGGCACCGACGAGGACCGCCTTCGTCGCCGGACCGCCGTCGCCGATCTTCGTGCGGTCCACCTTGCCCTTGACCTGCGGCCGGCCGGTGCCGGCGAAGGTTGTGATGACGCCGGTGCCGAGGTCAAGTCGGCGGATGCGCCAGTCGCCGACGTCGGCGATCAGCAGGCCGCCCTTGCCGTCGAGGCAGCAGTCGTTCGGCTCGCGCAGCAGCGCCTTTGGCGCCGGTCCGCCGTCGCCGCCGTAGCCCTTCTTGCCGGTGCCCGCCACCGTCGTCATCGTGCCGGACTTCCCGTCCACCTTGCGGATGACGGCGTTGAGCCGATCGACGAGGTACAGGTCGCCCGCCGGGGTGACGGCGACCGCGTAGGGCTCGTTCATGGTCGCCTGGATGGCGGGGCCGCCGTCGCCGGTGTAGCCCTTCTTGCCGGACCCGGCGGCGGTGGTGAGGATGCCCGTTTTCAGGTCCAGTTTGCGGATGCAGTGGTTAAACGCCTCGGCGATGTAGAGGTGGCCGCGACCGTCGAGTTCGCAGTGAAAGGGCTGATTCAGAGTGGCAGCGGTCGCCTTGCCGCCGTCGCCGGTATAGCCGGCGGCGCCGGTGCCGACCACCGTGGTCATCTGTCCGGTCCCCGCGATGGCAAACCCCGTAACGAGTACCAGAACACCCGCGCATCCCGCGACGCTTCGCCGTTGCATGATTCCCCTCACCGTGGCGTGGTTCGATCCGTTCACCCTGGGCGCGAGTCGATGATGCCACCGCCGCGGCGCGGACGCAACGAAAAACTCCGCCGCGCCGCGGGGGACGCTACCAGGGAGATGCCCGCTCAGCGGGCGGTGATGGTGAGCGTCTCGCCGGCCGCGAGGACCGGGGCGTTTCGGCGGACCGTCCCGTAGCCGGCGACGATCACCTCATAGTTCACCACCCCGGCGGGCAGGTTGCTCAAAGTCGCGCTCGCCCCCGGAGCGACGCGGTACGATCGGCCGTTGACCAGGAACAGCACGTCCGCCGGGTACGAGTTCACCAGCACCACCCGGCCGGTGCCGGTGGGGGGCGGCGCCGAGCGCGTCACCTGCGGCGGCAGGCCGCTCAGCTTCTGCTCGATCTGGCCCAGCCGCGCCCGGATCTCCTCCATCGCCTTCTCGGTCGGGCCGTAGAACGACGTGTCGCGCCCGGCGCCCTGCTTGCGCAGTGCCTCCAGTTCGGCCCGCACGTCGCTCAACTGGCGCTCCAGCGTGCCGAGTTTGATCTGCACGTCGGACAGCTTCAGGCGGGTGTCGGCGTCGTTCGTCTCCAGAGCCGCCAGGCGCTTGTCCTGCTTGGCGGTCACCTCGGAGATCTTCTTGAACTCGCCGTACAGTTTCTCCGCCATGTCCTTGAACTGATCGCTGATCTTCTGGCTCAGCTCATCCAGACGCTGCTCCACCTTCCGTACCGGATCCACCGGCGGGAGCTTCCCGTCGGTGTCGCCGGCCCGGACGGGCGCCGCGACGGCGACGGCGACGGCGACCAGCGTGGACAACCCTGGCAGCTTCCAGTTGCGCATCATGGGAATGTCTCCTCGGTTCGGCACAAGGGCACGGTAGCGACGAGGCGAAGACGACTCGGCGGAGAGAAGAACAACCGGCGCGCCGTTCGCCGCGCCTTCCGAAGAAGTGGGCATCGGCGCGGGTCGGGCGGCTCGGTCGGAGGTTGTCGGCGGACTCGCCCAGCGCGGAGCCTGAACCCCCTGTCGGGCCGGAGCGGCCGGGGCAGGCGGCGTGGGGGGGTCGTGAGGACAGGGCCTGCTGCTCTTCTCTCCCGTCTGGGTGTCTGTCAAGTCGTGTTCGAGGAGCCGGCCGGTTGGCAGGCGGCGGCGCCCCCGCACTGGTAGTATTGAGCTTAAAGCAGGA